>NPIF01000056.1_pt1 | contig 145084 bp, 119 predicted proteins | sample 8637461 | NCBI WGS metagenome assembly NPIF01 (sample SAMN07420641, study PRJNA396082) | bioreactor metagenome | isolation source: sample BR12 brine-fed electro-methanogenic bioreactor BR | place: Japan: Kochi | collected 2016-12-09 | reverse complement strand
TGCACTCTTTATCCGCCGCTTACCCCCGGATTCAGGTAAAGGAGTGTCTGATTGGTCCCGTCAATCCTTGAAATGTTCGCCGTCGCCGCCCCCGGCTGCGAGGCTGCCTGCGCCAAAGAGCTTGCCGCTCTCGGGTTGAGCGGGGCCGTGCAATCCGGCGGGGTGGCGTTCCAGGGAGAGCTCGCCGATCTTTACCGGGCCAATCTCTGGCTGCGCAGCGCCAGCCGGGTGCTGGTGCGCTTCGCCGAGTTGCGCTGCACCTCTTTTCCCGAGTTCTACCGCAAGTGCGTGCGCCTGCCCTGGGGGCGCTTCATCAGGCCCGAGACTCCGGTTCAGGTCAAGGCCACCAGCCGTCGCTCGCGCCTCGGCCATACCGGCCGCATCGCCGAGACGGTGAGCGCGGCCATCGATCGGGCGTTGGGGCGCGGGGACCGCCCGCAAGGCAGCGCGCCCCAGCTGATACTGGCGCGGTTCGAAGACGATCGGGCCACCCTTTCCATCGACGCCTCGGGCGAGCTTCTGCACCGCCGCGGTTATCGCCAGGAGCAGGGCGTGGCGCCCCTGCGCGAGACCCTGGCCGCGGCCATGCTCCATGAGCTTCAATGGTCGGGGGCGCAGCCCCTGTGGGACCCCATGTGCGGGTCGGGAACCCTGCTGATCGAGGCGGCCCTGATCGCCGCTCGCAAGGCGCCGGGTTTTGAGCGGGCTTTTGCCTTCGAGCGCTGGCCCCATTTCCGCGCCGGGCGCCTGCGGGTGCTGCGCGACAAAGCCAGAGAGGGGGAGGCCGCGCCGCCGGAGAAGGCCGTTCTTTACGGCAGCGACCTCGCTTGCGAAGTGCTGGCCCGGGCCGAGCGCAATGCCGGGCGGGCCGGCGTTGCGGGGTTTATCCGCTGGCATTGCGGCGACTTCCGCCACGCCCCCCTGCCGTGCGTGCCGGGGGTGGTGCTGTGCAACCCCCCGTATGGCCAGCGGCTGGGAGCCGGCACCGATCTGCCGCAGCTCTTCGCGGCGCTGGGGGACGCTCTGCGGGGCCGGTGCCGCGGGTGGTCCGGCGGATTTATCTGTCCCGATCCCGAACTTGCCCGGGCGACGGGCCTGCCGCTGCGCGAAGGCCCGGTCTTTTTTCATGGGGGGCTCGCCGCCCGACTCTATCTTTTCGCCTTGAGCTGAATTCCCCATTGCATTTTGCCGGCGGTTTCGCTATATTGCGACTTTCCTCCGCTTGCCCGGCGGGTCGGGGGGAAAGAAAAAGCAAGGAAAGCGAGGTGATTCGGTGGAAATCACGGTAATCGACAATAACGTCGAAAAGGCGATCAAAGTGCTCAAGCGCAAGCTGCAGCAGGAGGGCCTTTTTCGTGAAATGAAGCAACGCAAGTTTTACGAAAAGCCCAGCGTGAAGCGCAAGCGCAAGGAAAAGGAAGCACAACGCCGCCTGCGCAAGAAAATGCGCATGATGCGCCGCAACGACTGATCTCGCTTTTTTATCCGATCCACACAAAAAAGCCGCTCCCGCAAAGGGAAGCGGCTTTTTTGCGTTGTGGCCACCAGCGCGCGTTATTCGGGAAAGCTGGGAAATTCGAGGCCGGCGATTTTCTCCACCATGCGCACCACCTGATGGCTGTAGCCGAACTCGTTGTCGTACCAGACGTAGAGAACGCAGCGATCCTGGTTGACGATGGTCGCCAGCGAATCGACCACCCCGGCGTAGGGCGAGCCGACGAAGTCGCTCGACACCACCTCGGGCGAATTGGTGTAGTCGATCTGGTTCTGCAGCGGCGAGTCGAGCGAAGCATCGCGCAGGTAGCGGTTGAGCTCCTCCACCGTGGTCGCCTGCGCCAGGGTCAGGTTGAGGATGGCCAGCGACACGTTGGGGGTCGGCACGCGGATGGCGTTGCCGGTGAGTTTTCCCGCCAGCTCCGGCAGCGCCTTGGCCACCGCCTTGGCGGCGCCGGTCTCGGTGATGACCATGTTGAGCGGCGCGCTACGGCCGCGGCGGTTGTTCTTGTGGTAGTTGTCGATGAGATTCTGGTCGTTGGTATAGCTGTGGCAAGTCTCCACGTGGCCGTGGGCGATGCCGAACTTGTCGCTGACCGCTTTGAGCACCGGCACGATGGCGTTGGTGGTGCAGCTGGCGGCGGTGATGATCGGCTGATCGTCGGCGATCAGCTCATTGTTCACCCCGTAGACCACGTTGGGCAGATCGCCCTTGCCGGGGGCGGTGAGAACGACTTTTGCCACGCCCTTGGCCTTGAGGTGGCGCGAGAGCCCTTCGCGGTCGCGCCATTTGCCGGTGTTGTCGATGAGGATGGCGTCGTTGATGCCGTACTCGGTATAGTCGACGCTTTCCGGGCTGTCGGCGTAGATGATGCGGATCAGGTTGCCGTTGGCGATGATGGCGTTTTCCGCCTCGTCAACCATGATCGTCCCTTTGAAGTGGCCGTGCACCGAATCGCGGCGCAAGAGGCTCGCGCGTTTGATCAGGTCGTCGTCGCTGCCCTTGCGCACCACCGCGGCGCGCAGGCGCAGCTTGTCGCCGCCGCCGGTCTGCTCGATCAGAATGCGGGCGAGCAGCCGCCCGATGCGGCCGAAGCCGTAGAGCACCACGTCGCGCGGTTCGCTGAGCAGGGCCGCCTTGCCGGTGTTGATGGCGGAGAGCTCCTGGCGCACAAAACTGTCGATATCGCTGCTCATCCCCTGGCTCTGATAGCGCACCGTCAGCTTGCCGATGTCGACCCGGGCCGAGGCGAGATCGAGCCTGGTCATCGCCTCGAGAACCGGCGAGGTGTCGCGCACCGACAGTTCGTTCTCGAGAATCTGGCGGGCAAAGCGGTGGGCCTTGAGGATATCGATCACCGATCCGTTGACCAGCGAGCGGCCGTAGACCGTGGTGACCACCCCGTGATCGCGGTAGAGACGGCCGATGGTCGGCAGCATGCTCTCGGCGATCTCTTCGCGGTTCTTCCAGTCCTTAAAGTAGGAATCCATTTTCGAATCGCTCATCTCTCTCTCACTTTCTGTATAGGATGTCGGCGACGGTTGAAGAAAAATGCTCCGTATCGTAGACGATGGGGGCCGATTTTTCAACCCCTGCCATTTTGTTTACGCTTTTGCGCTGGACTTGACCCGGTTCGGCTGGTATTTAAAATAGCCTGTGTTCATCGAATCTTTTCCATCTGCCACGAGGAGGATTAATTTATGGGTGAGAAAGTCAGCTACAAGGAACTCGGTCTGGTCAATACCCGCGAGATGTTCAAAAAAGCGGTCGGTGGCGGATATGCAATTCCTGCCTATAACTTCAATAACCTCGAGCAGCTGCAGGCGATCATCACCGCCTGTGCCGAAACCACTTCGCCGGTGATCGTCCAGGTCAGCAAGGGCGCGCGCGATTATGCCAACGAGACCATGCTGCGCTACATGGCCATGGGGGCGGTCGAGATGGCCCGCGAGATGGGAGCCGACATTCCCATCGCCCTGCACCTCGACCATGGCGATTCGCTGGAGCTGTGCAAATCGTGCGTCGACTCGGGGTTTTCCTCGGTGATGATCGACGGCAGCCATCTGCCCTACGCGGACAACGTCGCCCTGACCCGCCAGGTGGTCGAATACGCCCATGCCCATGACGTCACCGTCGAGGGCGAGCTCGGCGTGCTGGCCGGCATCGAAGACGAGGTGCAGGCCGAGGAGTCGACCTACACCAAGCCGGAAGAAGTCGAAGACTTCGTGAAAAAGACCGGGGTCGACTCCCTCGCCATCTCCATTGGCACCAGCCACGGCGCCTACAAGTTCAAGCTCAGCGACGGCGAAGAGGTGCCGCCGCTGCGCTTCGACATCCTCGAAGAGATCGAGCGCCGCATCCCCGGCTTTCCCATCGTGCTGCACGGGGCCTCCAGCGTGGTGCCGGAATACGTCGAGCTCATCAACCGGTACGGCGGCAAGATGGAAGGGGCGGTCGGGGTGCCAGAGGACCAACTGCGCAAGGCGGCCGCCAGCGCCGTGTGCAAGATCAACATCGATTCGGACGGTCGTCTCGCGGTCACTGCCCGGGTGCGCGAATATATGGCCAAGAATCCCGGCGAGTTCGATCCCCGCAAATACCTGGGAGCGGCGCGCAAGGAGTTGGTCAAGCTGATCAAGCACAAAAACGAAGCCGTGCTCGGCAGTGCCGGCAAGGGCTGAGAAGGGGCCGCAACCGCCAAAAAAATGGGTCGAAATGACACTCCTTGCGCTCACGTTTGACAACTACATGACGCGATTTTGACCCGAAGGGCCGGAGGGCGGAAAGTTTTTCGGGATCCGAGGCCGCTTGCCGGTCGCTGAAACATAACCCGGTTTGGACTGGCAAAGACCGGTTCCGCCGGGATTGAAGAAACGGCTTCCCTGGGACAACGGGGAAGTCGTTTTTTTATTTAAAACAAAATATTACTAAAATTGTCTCCCATGCGGCACAGGCTCTGCAATAGATGCTAAACTAAGAACATACGGCGCAAAAAGCCCTGCAAGGGCGTGCCGTTTCAAGCAAAGCGAAATGCTAAAAAGTAAATATTGTTTATGAAAAAATGACGATTTCATGGAAACAGGGGGCTTTCAGGATGGAACAAACAACCGCCGCACCCCTTCGCGGCACCTGAGGAGTCCAGATATGCACAACCACCCGAACGAATTTACCCGCCGCATCATCGAGAAATTTTTCCGCGAACGCTTCATTGACGTCCAGGTTACCACGGTGACCGATGGGTATGTGGTTTTCTTCAGTCATATCAGCCATTTTGAGGCCTGTCCCATCGACGATCCGGCCGGCAAGCTGGTTTTCGACCAGAGGCGCGGTGAATGGGATCTGCTCTGGATCAGCGGCGACTTTCGCTGGCATTACTACAATTCTTTCGAAAAGCTGCACCTTGCCCTCGAAACCATGTTCGGCGACCAGGCAGCCAATCTTTTTCATAAAGTGCTCTGATCCGTTTTCCCCCGACCAGGTCTGTTCCGGGGGACTCCCGATTTCTCCGGTTGCGCCCGGCTCGGCTGATGGCGAAAGGCCGCAACGAAAAAAGACCGCGTGGGAGCGGCCTTTTTTCGTTGCAGGTTAAGGTGTTCGCATCACTTTTCGCGATGGCCGTGCTGAGCCGGGGGCGTGGCGTTAAAGATGACTTCGATGGCGAGGGTATCGCCGCCGCGCTCGATCTGCAGGCGGCTGACATCTCCCGGCTTCTTCTGCTTGACCAGATAGATCACGTCGAAACTCTCCGCGAGCTCTTCCCCATCCATTGTCAGGAGAATATCTTCCTTGCGCAGATCGGCCGTTTCCGCGTTGGAGCCGGGAAGGACGCCGGCGATGCGCACCCGCCCCCCTTCATCGTCGAGCATGACGCCCAGTTTCACCTCCTCGCCCGCCAGGCTCTCGTAGGCGGTAAACGCCATGAAGTCGTAGGGAAGCAGCGGAAAGTCGGGGATTTCGACATCCATCAGGCGATCCTGCTTGTCTTCGGGAATCACCACTTCTTTGCTCCCGACCAGGGCGTAGGAGGTCGGCAGTCGGCGAAAGACCCGGCGCGGGATGCCGAAGCCGTAGCGCACGTGGTTGCCGCCCGCCATGACCACCATGCGCCGGTCCTTGCCGGCGGGGCCGGCGAGGTACTCGGCGATATTCTGGGCCATGGTTTCATCCCACAGGGTCTGGACCCGCAGAAATCCGTCGAGTCCGGCCTGCCCCATCTCGTGCCCGCCGTAGATCGCCTCGGTGAGGGCCTTCTGGTAGGGGTCGTCCATGTCCATGGCGGGAAGCTGGGCGCGCAGTTTGGGGTCAAGTTCCTCCGCGCTGCCGCGGCCCACCTGCCGCACCAGATCCTTGGGCGCATTGAGTCCGATCACCGGAATCCGGTGCTCGCGGGCGAAGAGCAGAATGTCGCGGTAATAGGCGAAATCCATGCGCCAGGTGCCGTACCAGTTCGACTCCTTGAGAAATTCCTTTTCCGAAGATTCGCCAGCGACCCAGCGGTCGAGCGCGGACTGCTGATCGGGGGTGAACATTTCCAGGCCGACGGCCACCCGCCCCGGATAGCGCTCCGCCATCGTTTTCAGGACCGCCAGTTCGAGCCGGTGCGAGGCGGGGTTGTCATGGGTTTCGCCGACGTAGACGATGCGCGCGTCGCTGACCACCGCCAGCATCGTCTCTTCGCTGACGTATTGGCCAAAGGGCAGATGCAGAACGTCGCCGACCTGCGGATCGTGCGGCGGCGGATAGGGGAGCTGGGGATTGCCGAGGGGGGCTTTCGGGGTCGTGGCGCAGGCGCTCATGAGCGCCACCGCTGCCAGCAGGGCGAGACGGCAGACTGGGGACATGGATAATACTCCTTGCTGCAGGGTCTGAGATTCATGGCTGGAGGTGTTTCTGTGATGGCAAGGGGCTATGCTGCTGAATGTAGAAACGGGTCTTGAATCTTGGGGAATTAGACCACAAAGCCCCCGACCTGGCAAGGGAGCGGGGCGTTGGCTGCCGTCTCTTGCTCATTTCGATTCGGTGGTTGGCCCCGCAACCCCCTTGGCGGCGCGGCCGGTAATGAAGAGGCGCAGGTTGAGCAACAGGGTAAACAGCGCCGGAACCAGCAGCAGGGTGAACAGGGTCGAAACCACCAGCCCGCCGAGGACTACGCTGCCCAGCCCGCGGTAGAGTTCGCTTCCGGCGCCGGGAAAGAGCACCAGCGGCAGCATGCCGAAGACCGAGGTGCCCACCGACATGAAGATGGGGCGCACCCGCGAGCGCACCGATTCGCGCAGGGCGTCGCGGCTCTCCAGGCCCTCGTCGCGCATGAAGTTGAGAGCCTGGTGCACGATCAGGATGGCGTTGTTGACCACGGTGCCGACCAGGATGATGAAACCGAGCATGGTCAGCACGTCGAGGGCCTGGTAGCTGATCAGGTGGCTCACCAGCCACAGCCCGACGAAACCGCCGGCCATGGCGAGCGGCACCGAGAACATGATGACGAAGGGGTAGAAGAAGCTCTCGAACAGGGCCGCCATCAGCAGGTAGGTGATGACCAGGGCGAGGATGAAGTTCCATTTGAGCACATCGAAAGTCACCCGCAGCTTGTCGGCGGTGCCGGCGATCCGCACCCGCACGTCGCTGCCGAAGACGCCCTGCTGGCGGAAGGCGTCGAGGACCTCGGTCTGGATGGTCTCCATCGCCGCCTCCAGCGGCACCTCCTCGGGGGGCCGCACCTCGAGGGCGATGGTGCGCTGGCGCTCCGAGTGGTTGATCTGCTCGGGGCCGGCCACCAGCCTGACCCAGGCCACCGAGCCGAGCGTCACCTGCTGGCCGCCGGGGGCGCGCAGCAGCAGCTTTTCGAAGTCCTGGGTGCGGGTGGCGAAGCGCTCCTCCCCCATGACCGTCAGGTCGAGTTCGGCGCCCTCGACGTTGACGGTGCTCGCCCGGGTGCCGTCGAGCAGGGCGTCCACCGCGATGCCGAGCTCTCGCGCGGAGATGCCTGCGTCGGCCAGACGCACCCGGTCGGGAATCACCCGTATTTCGGGATTGCCGAGGTCGAGGCTCGGGATCGGGCGCACCTGGGAGCCGGGGATCGCCGCGCGGATCGCGCCGAAGGCGCGCCCGCCGACCTCCACCAGGCGATTGAGGTCGGCCCCGGAGAACTCCACCTCGATCGAGCGGCCCCCCGACAGGCCGCTTTCGAACAGGGAGGTCTGGCTGACGATGGCGATCATGCCCGGCACCTGGGCCAGGCGCTGCTGCATGAAGGGGATCAGCTCGCGCACCCGGGCCGGGTCGCGGGCGCGCACCCCCATGAAGATCTGGCGTCCGCGGGCGACGTAGAAGAAGTGAAAGATGGCCGGGGTGGCGCCGCGGTCGTCGTAGTCGTCCTGCCACAGGGGGGCGAAGTCGCGCTCGAGCTCCTGACCGATCGCGGTCAGCTCCGCCACGTTGTAGCCCGGCGGCGGCAGCAGCAGACCGATCAGCAGGTTGCGGTTGCCGGTGGGCAGGTATTCGGGCTTGGGCGCCAGCCACCAGGCGGTGCCGAGCGACGCCCCGGTGAACAGGACCACCACCAGCAGGCAGGCGAGGGTGCTGCGGCTGATGCGGTAGACGCCGTCGGCGATGGCGCGGGTGAAGATCTCGGCCAGGGGAACCAGGCCGAACAGGTTGGAAAAACCGAATCGCTTCGATGTGCGATCCCGGGAGGTCACCACCGCCCCTTCGCCGAGGAGCTTGGCCGCCGCCGACGGGATGACCGTGACCGAGATGATCAGCGACAGGCCGACCGCGGCGCAGATGGCGATGGCGATATCGCGAAAGAGCTGCCCCGTCTCCTGCACGATGAAGAGAATCGGCAGAAAGACGGCGATGGTGGTCAGGGTCGAGCTGAGCACCGCGCCCCAGACCTCGTGGGTGGCGTCGATGGCCGCTTCCTTGCGCCCTTTTCCCATCTGGCGGTGGCGGTAGATGTTCTCCAATACCACGATGGCGTTGTCGACCACCATCCCCACGGCGAAGGCGAGGCCCGCGAGCGAAATGACGTTGAGGGTGCGGCCGAAGAGCGCCATGACGATGAAGGTGCCGACCACCGAGATCGGAATCGCGGTGGCGACGATCAGGGTCGGGGCGAAGGAGCGCAGAAAGAGCAGCAGCACCACCACCGCCAGTAGACCTCCGACCCAGAGATTCTGCTGCACCAGGTCGATGGCCGAGTTGATGTAGTCGGTCTCGTCGTAGACCTGCTTCAGAGAGAGCCCCTCCTCGGCCAGCACCCCCTCGTTGAGCTCCTTGAGCGCCACCCGCAGCCCGGCCATGACCTCGAGTACGTTGGTGCCCGATTCACGCTGCACGTTGACGGCGATGGCGGGGTCGGCGTTCTGGCGCACCGAGACGGTGGCGCGCTCGTAGCCGAAGCGGGCGTCGGCCACGTCGCCGACGAAGATGCGCCCCCCCGCAGCGGTCTGCAGGGCGATCTCCTCGACCTCTTCGGGCGTGGTCAGCTCGGCCAGGGTGCGCACGATATAGCGGCGTTTGCCCTCGTCGAAGCTGCCGGCGGAGATGTTGACGTTCTCGCTGTCGAGGACGCCGATGAGCTCGCCCAGGGTCAGGCCGTAAGCCGCGAGTTTTTCGGGGTCGACCACCACCTGCAGTTCGCGCTCGCGGCCGCCGAAGATATTGCTGCGGGCGACCCCGGGCACCCGCTCGAAGCGGGCCTTGACGTAGTCTTCGACGAAGATCTGGTAGGTGTAGATCGGCCGGGGATTGTCGGGGGCGGGTTTGAGGATGAACCAGGCGATGGGGCGGTCGTCGGTGTTGACGGTGGAGATCACCGGCCGCTCGGCCTCGTCGGGGATGTTGCGCACCTGGTTGAGGCGGTTGCTGACCTTGAGCAGGGCGGCGTCCATGTCGGTGCCGGGGGTGAAGGTCAGCACGATCCGGCCGCTGCTGTCGCGCGACTCGGACTTCATCTCCTCGATCCCCTCGACGCTCTTGAGTTCGTCCTCCTGACGCTGAACGATCTCCTTTTCGACCTCCTCGGGGCTGGCGCCGGTCCAGACGGTTTCGACGGTGATCTCGGGGCGCGAGACCTCGGGGGTGAGCTGGATCGGGGTGCGGAAGAGGGAGACCAGGCCGAAGAGCACCACCAGCAGCACGCCGACGGTGACGCCGACCTGGCGCTCGACGGAGGTGCGGATCAGTTTCATGGAGCCGGTTTTCCTTCGGTGGATGAGGCTTCGCGCACCGCCTGCCCGGGGCGCAGGCGCTCGTTGCCGCGGATCACCACCCGGTCGCCGGCCGCCAGTTCGCCCTGCACGGGGGTGACCGCGAACTGGCGCTCTGCGGCGGCGTTCACGGCAACCGGGACGATGGCCGCCTGGCCGTCAGCGATCTTCACCACATAGCCGCCGCCGTCGGGGCGCGGCACATAGGCATCCTTGGGCACCAGCAGGGAAGGGACGGCGAGGTCGCGGCGGAAGGTGACGCGGGCGAGCATGCCGGCGAGAATCTCCCCGTCCGGGTTGGCAACGGAAACCTCCAGGGGAAAGGTACGTGCGGCGAGATCGGCGCGCGGCACGACGGCGCTGACCCGGCCGGCATAGATGCGGCCGGGCAGGGCGTCGAACTCGACCTGGGCTTCGCTGCCGATGGCCACCTGGCTCAAATGCTGCTCGGGAATCGGCACCATGACGTGAATCACGCTCAGGTCGGCCAGCTCGACCACCGTATCGCCTTCCTGCAGCCACTGGCCGGCCTCGGTGGCTTCGGCCACCACCCGCCCGGCAAAGGGGGCGCGAATGGTCATGCGCTCGAGCCGGTCCTGGAGGATCGCCACGGTGGCGCGGTTGCGGTGGGCGCTCTGGCGCAGGGCCGAGAGTTCGGTCTCCCGTCCCTGCAATTCCTCCTCGGAGATGAATTTGTCCTGAAACAGTTGCTGCGCCCGCCGCACGTCGGCTTCGGCCTTGGCGATGCGGGCCTCGACCTCCTGCAGCGCGGCGCGGGCTTCTTCGAGCAGCAACTGCACCCGATAGGGGCGCAGCCGGGCGACCACCGCCCCCTTGGTCACGCGATCGCCGCGGCGGGCGCTGAGCTCTTCCACCAGCCCGTCGACCTCGGCGGCGACCGCCGCGGTGTAGCGCGGTTCGGCGTTGCCGACGAAGGTGCGGGGCTGGGCCGGTTGGCCGCTCTCGACCGGGGCCGTCACCACCAGGGCCGGCGGCGGGCCGTTGCCGGCTTTGGCATCGCCGTCGGCCGCAAAAGTAAACACCGGGATCAGGGCCAGGAGAAAAAGGAGAAAAACAACGGGCATGGCCGGCCTTTCCGTGGAGGACATTCGGAGGCGAAGAGGGTGTCCGCCCATTATTCAGGAATTTTTTTGGCTGTCAATGCGGGCGTGGGGGGGCTTTAAAGAAACCCATCGAAAGGGTTCGGCCGGGCAGCGATCTTGCCCGGTTCCAGCTGCAGCTGGTGACGTTTCCGAGCGAACGTGAGCGTCCGGGGGCCGGTGAGAACAAGATTTCATGAAAAAGCAAAGTCGGAAACTCGGCCCAAGTTTCGGTTCGCCAGGCTTCGGTGGCGACCATAGGTTTGGGCGGCTGCAATAAAGCTCAGACGTCACCCTTGGCCTCGGCAGAGGCCAGAAGTTCAAGAAAGGCCTCAAGGCGCAGCTTGAGCTGTTCGGAATCGGACTCGGAATAGTCCGTTTCGATCTGCAGAAAGGGAAGTCCCGTCTCCTGCTGCAAATACCGGCGCAGGCTATACGATTCGATATTGTAGGTGTGACAGGCCTGCCAGGTCAGGTCGATGATACCGTCGACCTGGAACTCTCTGGCCAGGCGGGCAACAAGCTCGAAGCGATTGCGGTTGGGCGACATGCAGGAGCAGGGAATGTTCAAGTAACATTCGGCGATGGCCCGCAGGGGATCACCGCTCTGGCGTACCGGTTCGACCTTCTTGTAGGCTCCGCAGCTCTCGAAACAGACAACCTGGCCGCCGGCTTCTTCGAGCAGCCGCACGACCTTGTCAGAACCGAGCCCGACGGGAACCCCGGTCAGCAGGATTCTTGGCGCATCGGTTGCCAGTGTGGAAAGCCCCAGGCGGACCCGCTCGCTGAGTTCTGCCGTCAACTGGTCGATCAGCTTGATCGTGGCGCGTTTGTCGAGGGCAAAGCCGCGGTTGTGCAGAACGGTGAGCATTTCCATGCCGCTGATCGGGGCCGGCTTGTGACGGCAGACATCCTGCAGGGCCTTGAGGCTGCGCCGCTCGTCGTTAAGCAACGCGATGGCGTCTTGCAACTTGTCCTCGGTGATTTCGACTCCAAAGGCCTCTTCCAGTCGCGTCTGCAGTCGCTGCAGTTCTTTGACCCAGTAGTCAAGGGCCGAGTCCTGGTCCTGAACCTGGGGAAGCTGCATCAGATGCACCGGTTTGAATTCCTCCATCAGCTCGTACATCTTCTTTTTGCCGTCGCAGGTCGTCTCGGCAACGATCAGGTCGGAAAAATGGAAGAAGGGGCAGGTGTCGGTGGCGGCAAAGCCGTAACTCGACTTGATCAGGGGGCAGAGGTTGCGGGGTAGGACCTGCTCTGCGGCGGGAATCGGGGTCTGGCTGGTGCCGCATAACATGACGGGGCTGGCGCCGGCGGCGACGATCAACTCGGCCGGGGCGTAAAGACAATAGGTGCCGACGACGGCTTGTCCCGCTTCTTTGGCGTCCTTAAAGGCAAGGACGTTGTTCTCCCGCAACTTCTCTATCTGTTTAAACACTGCTGATTCCACAAAAACCTCCGATTCAAAGTTCGCTGCCGATCAGGGCCGCCCCCAGCGCTCCGGCCATCTGGGGGTAGATGGGGACCTTCAGCGGCAAGCCAAGAGATTGTTCGATGCGCCGGCAGACGGCGGGATTGTTGGCCAGGCCTCCGGTGAACGTGATTTCCGCGACTCGGGGCATGCGCCCGACCAGGCCCGTCAGGCGCTTGGCAATCGAATCAATCACTCCCGCGGCAATGGCCCCTTTGTCGATGCCACGGGCCAACAAACCGACAATTTCCGATTCGGCAAAGACGGTGCACATGCTGCTCAGAACGACCGGCTCAGACGCCTGGGTCAACTCCTCCAACTCGTCCAGGGAGATATCGAGCACCCCGGCCAGCATCTGGAGAAAGCGGCCGGTGCCGGCCGCACACTTGTCGTTCATGATAAAGTCCGTGACCTTGCCGGCGCCATCCAGAGCGATGACCTTGCTGTCCTGACCGCCGATGTCCACCACCAGCCGGCTTCCCGGGACCATATATTCGGCGCCGCGTGCATGGCAGGTCACTTCGGTGACCCGGCGATTGGCGAAGGGAAGCGAGATGCGTCCGTAGCCTGTCCCGACCACGCTATGAACGTCCTCTGCGCAAAGACCGCAACCTTTCAGCAAAGAGTCAAAGGCATGCTTCCCTGAAGACTTGGAATCCCATCCGGTCGCCATGATCACTTGTCCGGAAATCTGGCCATCAGCAAGAAGGATGGCCTTGGTCGCTGTTGAGCCGATATCAATACCAATGGATACTCGAGTCATGGATTCCTTCCTGATGACCTGTGCAGCATCGACGCTACATTCATTGGATTTCAATTTATGTAAACCAGCACGGAAATGTCAAGCCGTAAATATAGATATTTAAAATATTGATCATCATGAAATCCTATAGTGTCGCCTGAAAGAATGAAACGTCTTCCACCGCTTTCAGGCAAACGACCCGCCACTGAAATCAGGGGCGTCTTATTTGGTGTATCAATATGTTTGCATGTCAATTTTCTGCAACTCTCATCGACAAAATAGCGAAAAAGGCTGATCTAAGCCCGATTTTGAGTTCTTTCTAGACGTTTTTTCACATGGGATCAATTATTTATCCAGGTCCGACCCCAGCCGGCCCGACGCCCTCTCGGTGCCGATGAATAGAGTTACAAACTCTCAAAATCCCCGCGCTTCTCGATAACCGCTTGATCGTAAGGGGGAGGTGCTTCCTCCTTCTTTTTCAGCGGCATTTTCGCCATGTCAGGAGGCATTTTAGTGGACGGCCCTTCGCTGTAACCGGAAGGGCGCCAGCCAGCCGCAAGTGCCTCCTCGCGGGTCGATCCCCAGGGGTACTTGGAAACGGCTTTGACGGAAGCTCTTATCATCTGACAAGCCGTCTGTGTATCCACATTTTTCCAATAATCTCTGCGTCGGCTATGTTTTCTGTCGAATTCGGCGGTCACCGGATCCCGCGAGCGATGGGGCTTCATCCGCGGCGCATCGGGCAGGGGCTTGGAGATATCCATGTACTGCTGCCAGTATTCCCAATTCTGATAAATCGCCCAGAGATCGGAAAAACTGCCCGGGAATTGCACAAAAACCTCACTGTATCGGTGGCCGAGATGCAGGCAGTAATTCGTGCTGCCGGTGGGGTTGGTGATGGTGGTCAGGTAAGGATCGAACTCGTCGAAGGGGAGCGTCTTTTTAGCCCAGGGGATGGTCACCATTCCGGTGCGGCGGTTGAGAAGGATGTTGTTTTTGTCTTAGATGAGATTATGGCGTAGGACAAGTTTGCCAAGAAAGAAAAAAGTTAAAGGCACATAGATGCTTATAATCTGAGTACCACCAAAAAGATCCCTGTATTCTTCAAAACCTATCATGAGGGCAATTACTGCCCCCCCCCTATAAATGAAAAAAGGCCTGCCAACCCGGTAATCACCCGCACTGCAACACGCGGGTTTTGTAGATTTTCCCAATATTGGCATTCATGGCCAGGAGAATTCAGTTCCTCACGGGCCCTGTCTCTGTCTTCCTTGAACAGATCGATAGTATCGACATAATCATAGGCTAAAAATTCCCGGCAATGCGCACTGCGGATATTCAGGGGGCGCTCGCGCAGTTTCCGGGTGCCTAGTCCAAAGCCGCTGTTGTCCCCAGGCTTTAAATTGCGCGGCCGGGTGCTGTTATAGGCCGTGGCGGCGTAGTAACAGTCTGCCATTCAAAAAACTCCCTCTCTGGCGACACCCTGGTAACGGCCGACCTGCGCCAGTTCCTGACTGCCGACGACCTCGCCGGTGCGCGGATCGACGATGTCGATGGTCTTTCCCGGCTTGGCGCCGCCGGTGGCCGCCAGGGCGCGGCGCTGCTGGCGGCCCAGGTTTTTCGTCACCCGCATCCTGGCATCGATGACGACTTTGCCGTGGAGATCGCTGCCGGGCGCCGCCAGGTGCATTCCCTTGAGTTCGGGCAGATCAGCGGCTTTTGTCAGGCGAAACACCGCCTCGACCTCGGCCACCGACTTTCCGGCACAGGCCCGCTCCCAGTGTTTCTGAATGCCGGCGACGAAATCGGCGGCGATCTTTTCGGCCTCCTTGATAATCTCTGCAGCCATCCGGTACGGCCCGATCTTGCGGGCGGCCATCACGCTTCCGGCAAAGGCGGCGGGACGAAAGGTGCCGCTGCCGTCGGCCGGCTCGGGCTGCTGCTTTCGATGATCCGGCGCGACATCCGTGTCCGCGGCGTAGATGTCGATCTGTCCGGCGCTGGGGAAGAGCGCCGCGTGCAGGGGATGGCCGGGGTCGAGCAGGCCTTCGAGGTAGAGGTAGCCTGGGTCGTTTTCGGGCGCGGGCCGCTCGGCGGCGACCTGCGCCGGGAGGTCGTGGGTGGCGTCGATGACGGCCGGATCGTGGCTGAAAAAGCGAGTGAGACTGTTCATCCGCTCCCAGAGCAGGATATAGGCGGGGCCTTCGAGATCGGCGTAGTCGCGCAGGGCGGCATGGATGGGGACGAGATCGGGATTTTTCCCCGCGAGCGACGGCTCCTGGAACCCTCCACCGAGAAAATCGACCAGAATCTTCTTCTTTTCCCGGATCTCGGCGCGTTTGTTCCGCCGTGGCGTCACGGCCAGAATCTCTTCCAGGTAGTTCCGGTCCAGGGCCTCTTTGCCCCGGCCGAATTCGGTTTTGATCTCGCCCCGGGTGTGGCAGTGGAGGGTGCTGCGGACCTCGGAGCCGTTCGGCGCGATCGGCCGGGCGGCGTTGGCCGGTTCGAACCAGGTCCGGTAGGTCAGCACCGCGGCGCGGTAGAAGGCCCGTTTTTCGTCCTGCGGTAGCGCGGGTCGTTCTGCGGGTCCATGCCGCCCAGGCGGCAAAGATAGGCCCAGCTCCACTGCACTTCCGAATAGGCGATGTGCACGGTGCATTCGGCGCCGGCGATCCTGTAGGGTAGAACGAGGCGGCTGTCCGTCTCGCCGGTGGCGCGGCGCCGATCCTGGCCCTGCTGCCAGCGCAGGTTGACGTCGCGCATCAGCCCCGGGATCACGGGATGCTCGATGACCTCCAGCTCGCGCCACAAATGCCCGTCGCGAAAGACGTAGAGCCAGCCGGGGCGCAGCCGCCCGGCCTCGTCGGGATGGGCGTCGACGGTGGTGTAGCGCTCGGGCAGTACCGGCACGATGACGTGTTCGCCGGTGACCGATGTCCCCTTTTGGCGCGGCTTGACCCGGCCCAGCGGAATCTTGTACCAGCCGTCCGTTCCATGAACCTCGTCGCGCAGCATCAGGGAGAGGGGCTGTTCTGCGTCGCCGGCGATGTTCTCCAGCACCAGTTCGCGGTAACGTTCTTTTTGTCTGCTGGTATCGCCGAGGGCAACCCGGGCCATGGCCGGTTCTCCTTTTTACGCGTCTTCGCTGGTGTTCAGCAGCGGTTTGAGCATGTGGGTGGTGAGGCCGGGCATGTCGAGCTCGATCTCGAACGGCTCCGGCGTACCCGCCAATTCGTCCGCTTCGGCGGTCTCCGCTAGCGGGGAAGCCGCGGTCGCCCGATTGCGCCATTCGGGGAGTCCGGCCAAAACAAAAAGCCGCTTCGCACCGGTATGGAACCGGCGCGAGGCGGCTTGCAAAACTCTGCTGCGGTCATCGCAAAACGACGCCATGTCCCCCTCCGAAAGATCAAATCATAAAATAACGCCAAACCTCCGCCAATCGCCGGCGGGAGTCAAACGGGAAGAGGGGGGATGGACGTAGAAAGCCCCGGCACGGGACGGGTGCCGGGGCTTTGCTTGCTGGGAAAGGATCGGTTCAGCCGGCGGCGCTCTTGCGCTTGCGGCGGCCGTCGCTCATCACCTGGTAGGCGCAGAATTCGCCGCACATGGTGCAGGCGCCGTGCTCTTCGTCGACCCCCGATTCCGCCCGCAGGCGGCGGGCCTTGTCGGGGTCGAGGGCAAGTTCGAACTGCCCCGGCCAGTCGAGGTTCTTGCGGCATTTGGCCATGGCGATGTCTTTTTCCATGGCGCCGGGCACCCCCTTGACGATGTCGGCGGCGTGGGCGGCGATGCGGCTGGCCATGACCCCCTCGTGCACGTCTTCGACGGTGGGCAGGCGCAGGTGCTCGCTGGGGGTGACGTAGCACAGGAAGTCGGCTCCGGCGGCGGCGGCGAGGGTGCCGCCGATGGCGCAGGTGATGTGGTCGTAGCCCGGCGCGATGTCGGTGACCAGGGGACCGAGGACGTAGAAGGGCGCCCCGTGGCAGAGCCGCTTCTGCAGCTGGACGTTGGCCTCGATCTGGTTGAGGGGCACGTGGCCCGGCCCTTCGATCATCACCTGCACGCCGGCCTGCCAGGCGCGCTGGGTGAGTTCGCCGAGCAGAATCAGCTCGTGGATCTGGGCGCGGTCGGTGGCGTCGGCCAGGCAGCCGGGCCGGAAGCCGTCGCCCAGCGACAGGGTGGCGTCGTAGGGCTTGACGATCTCGAGCAGGCGGCCGAAATGCTCGAACAGGGGGTTCTCCGCGTCGTTGTGGGCCATCCACTCGACGGTGAAGGAGCCGCCGCGCGAAACCACGTCCATCAGGCGACCCTCGTTGCGCATCCGCTCCACCGTGCTGCGGGTGACGCCGCAGTGCACGGTGATGAAATCGACGCCGTCTTCGAGGTGCTTGATCACCCCCTCGAAGATGTCGTCGACGGTCATGTCGACGATCGCTTTTTTCTTCTTGAGCACCGTATCGACCGCCGCCTGGTAGAGCGGGACGCTGCCGATGCAGACGTCGGTCTCGGCGATGATGGCGGCGCGGATTTCGTCGACCGGGCCGCCGGTGGAGAGATCCATGATGGCGTCGGCGCCGGCCTTCACCGCCACCCGGGCTTTCTCCAGCTCCTTGTCGATGCTGGTGTCGTCCTTGCTGGTGCCGATGTTGGCGTTGATCTTGGTGCGCAGGCCTTTGCCCACGGCCAGCGGGCGGCCGTTTTTGCGCTTGATGTTGTGGCAGATGATGGCGGTCCCCTCGGCGATGCGTTGGCGCAGGGTCTCGGCGTCGATGCCTTCGGCGGCGGCCGCCTGCCGCATGAGATCGGTGACAATGCCCTTGCGGGCGGCTTCGAGTTGGGTCATGCGCTTACCTCTTTAGGGTTTCGATCGAAGGGGCGCCTGCGCCTCTTCGTTGCGGGTAAAAGGGTATACATTATAGGCCAGCCCCGGGTAAAGGGCACGCAAAAAATCGTCCCGGAATTCAAGGGGATGCTCTGAGCGGTGGGGGCTCAATCGCGGCGTGTGGCCCGGGCCGCCTGCCAGTGGTTGACCGGGCCGTGGCCCGAGCCGAGCGCGACGGCGGTGCGGATGGCTTCGGCGATGAAGGTTTTGGCCTGCTCCACCGCGGCCACCAGTGGCTGCCCCTGGGCGAGGAAGGTGGCGATGGCGGCCGAATAGGTGCAGCCGGTGCCGTGGGTATTGCGGGTGGTGAAGCGGGGCGAGTGCAGCCGGTGCACGCGGTCGCCGGCGAGCAGCAGGTCGACGGCTTCGCCGGGAAGATGCCCACCCTTGACCAGGACGTTGCGCGCCCCCATCTCCTGCAGTTTGCGCGCGGCCCGCTCCATCTCCTCCGTATTGCGCACCGCCAGGCCGCACAGGGCTTCGGCCTCGGGAAGATTGGGGGTGAGCAGGTAGGTCTCGGGCAAAAGCAGGTCGCGCACCGCCGCAACCGCCTCCTGCTCGAGCAGGGGGGCGCCGCCCTTGGCCACCATCACCGGGTCGACCACCGCGAGCAGCGAGTGGCGATGAATGGCCCGGCCGACCGCCGCAACGATATCGGGCGAGAAAAGCATTCCGGTCTTCAGGGTGTCGGTGCCGATGTCGTCGAGCACCGCGGCGAGCTGGGCGGTGACGAAATCGTCGGGAGCCGGATGAATGCCGGTGACGCCCCGGGTGTTCTGGGCGGTCAGGGCGGTGATCGCGCTGCTGCCGTAGCTGCCGAGCAGGGCGATGGTCTTGAGGTCGGCCTGGATGCCGGCGCCGCCGCCCGAGTCGGAGCCGGCCACGGTCAGCACCCGGCCGCGGGGAAAGGGTAGGAGCGTGTTGAACTGCAGGGCGATCTCGCGGGCGGCCAGAGCTGGCTCCCTCGCCTGGAAGACCGCCGAAATCACCGCTACCGCGTTGGCACCGGCGTCGATCAGTTCAGGTGTGCGGTCGCGGGTGATGCCGCCGATGGCGACGATGGGAATCTGCACCGCCTTGCGCACCCGGCGCAGGGTGTCGACCCCGACCACCACCGCATCGCTCTTGCTGGCGGTGGGATACATGCTGCCCAGTCCGATGTAGTCCGCGCCCTGGGCTTCGGCCTTGAGCGCCTGCTCGACGGTGCGGGTGGAGACCCCGATCAGCTTGTCGCGGCCGAGAATCTGGCGCGCTTCGGCGACGGTGGCGTCGCCCTGGCCGAGGTGGACGCCGTCGGCGCCGCAGTCGCGGGCCAACTCGGGCGAATCGTTGACGATGAACAGCGCGCCGGCGGCGCGGCAGAGAGCGCCGAGGCGTGTGCCCAGCCCAACCTGCTCTTCGCGTGCCCGTCGCTTGTCGCGGTACTGCACGATGCGGACGCCGCCGCGCAGAGCCGCCTTGAGCTTTTTCTCCAGGTCGCCGGACTCGCTGTCGATGATGAGGTAAAGACCCTGAATCATATGGTTATCCCTGGTCGAGTGCGTTGGGGCCGGTTCCTTGTGCCTCACGGCGGGCGGCAGGGGAAGCCTGTGCCGAGATGCCTTCCAACGACAACGCCGCAACCGGTCTCGGGACCGCTGCGGCGTTGTATGGGAGGAAATCATCCGGCCGAAAAGGTGAAAACCGGGAAAAGACAGTGGTCAGGCGGCAAGGACGATGCGGCGGTTGAGCAGGTCGATCTCTTCGATGGCGCCGGCGATTTCTTCGATCTTGCCGAAGGCGTCGACCAGTTTCAGGCCGGCCGCGGTGGGCAGGATCGACGCGACGTGTTCCAGGTTGCGCTCTTCTTCGCCCGCAATCAGGCGAAAGCTGCCAGGGTCGAGACACATGAGGTAAACCTCCTGCAAGGGCTTGAAATTCTGAGGCTAAAGGATTCCCCCGGGGGTGTCAACCGAATTAATCTGCCCGGCCGGGGTTGGATCTTTACAGCACGGGGGGTGCGTGCTAATAAATAGGTTTTTGCCCGAACTCCCTTCCCGAAGGATTCTGCCGATGGTCGCCCGTCCCACCTTCGTTGAGATCGACCTCGATGCCCTGCGCCACAACTTTCGCCAGGTGCGTCGCCGGGCCGGAGCTGCGCAGCGGATTCTCGCCATCGTCAAGGCCGATGCCTACGGGCACGGCGCCCGCGAAGTGGCGCGGGCCCTGGAGGCGGACGGGGCCGATCTGTTCGGCGTGGCCCTGCTGGAGGAAGCGGAGGATCTGCGCGGTGCCGGCATCGAGGCGCCGATCCTGGTTCTCGGCGGCATTTATCCCGGCCAGGAGGACGGGTTTCTGCGCCCCGGCCTGATCCCCTGCGTGTTCGATCTCGATTCGGCCCGCAGGCTCGATGCCGCCGCCGGCCGCGCCGGGCGCTCGCTCTCCTGCCATCTGAAAATCGATACCGGCATGGGCCGGGTCGGGTTTTTCAACGGCGAGCTGCAGGCGGTCCTGCCCGAACTGAAGAAGCTCAGCCACTTGAAAATCGAAGGGGTCGTCTCGCACCTGGCCCTGGCCGACGAACCGCAACGCCCCTTCACCGGCGAGCAGATCGAGCGTTTCCGCCAGACGGTCGCCGCCCTGCGCCAGGCGGGTTTTTCCCCCACGCAGCTGCATATCAGCAACAGCGCAGCCATTTTCACCCGCGACATTGCCGAGGTCAACCTGGTGCGGCCGGGGATCGTCCTCTACGGGGCGCTGCCTTCCGATCATTTCGCCGGACGCCTCGACCTGCGGCCGGTCATGCACTGGCGCACCTCCATCGCCCTGCTCAAGACCCTGCCCGCGGGCTGCGGGGTCTCCTACGGCCACCGCTTCGTGACCTCGCGTCCCACCCGGATCGCCACGCTGCCGGTGGGCTATGCCGACGGCTACAACCGCCTGCTGAGCAACTGCGGCGAGGTTCTGGTGCGGGGGCGACGGGCGCGGGTCGCGGGTACCGTGTGCATGGACTGGATCATGGTCGACGTGACCGACATTCCCGAGGTGGCGGCGGGCGATACGGTCACCCTGCTGGGAGAGGCCGACGGCGAACGGATCAGCGCCGAGGAATGGGCGCGCAAAGCGAACACCATCCCCTACGAGGTCTTCTGCCAGGTGAGCAAGCGGGTGCCGCGGGTTTACAAGGGGTAACGGTCAAAAATCATCTCTCGCCCGTTCGCTGCGCTCACTCGAGGCGCAGAGGCCGCAGAGGGAAAGGCTGTTTTTTATCTTTCTTTGCATTCTCTGCGTCTCGAGCGACTGTCAAGGAGCGGGCGCGAGAGGGTTTTTTTTCCAGGTATCTGACCATTGGCTGATGATAAAAACCTTATAAACCTGGCCCTCGATCTCGGCACCACCACTCTGGTCGGGCGCCTGCTCGGCAGCGGGGGGGAGCTACTGGCCGAAGGACGCTGCTCTAACCCCCAGGCGGCGGTGGCCGCCGACATCATCCGTCGGCTGGAGGCCGCCAGGGCCGGGCGCGGTGGCGAACTGCAGCGGTTGTTGGGCGAGGGCGTCGGTCGCCTGGTCGAGGAACTCCGCTCCCAGGCCGGAACAGGAAAAGAGCGGCTCGCGGCCGCGGCGATCGCCGCCAACTCCGGCATCGTTCATCTCCTGGCCGGCGAGCCGGTCGAGCGCCTGCTTTTTCCCCCTTATCGGCCCGACTTTGTCGGCGGCGACTGGTTTCCCGCAAACCGGTTCGGGCTCGACCTGCCCTGTCCGGTTTATCTCTTTCCCCTGGTCTCCGGCTACGTCGGCGGCGATCTCGTGGCGTTTCTCTACGGCCAGCAACCGGTGGCCGACCGTACCCTGTTCATCGACATCGGCACCAACGCCGAGATGGCTTTGTTCTCTGGCGAAAACTGGCGCGTCACCTCGGTGGCGGCCGGCCCCGCTTTCGAGGGGGGCGAAATCGCCTGCGGCATGGCGCGCCGCGCCGGGGCGGTGGAGGATGTGCGGGTGGTCGGCGATCGCCTGCAGTTGACCGTGGTCGGCGGCGGCGCGCCCCGGGGGGTCTGCGGCAGCGGGCTGGTGGCGGCGGTGGCCGCGGCGCGCGAGGGCGGGCTGATCGATGCCGCCGGCACCCTGGCGGCCTCCGGCGAGATCGCCACCAACCTGGCGCGCTACCTGGTGGAGACGGACGAGGGACGCGCCCTGCGTCTCTACCGCGACGCCGGCACCGAACTGGTGCTGACCCAGGACGACCTGCGCGCGTTTCAACTGGCCAAGGGGGCGGTACGCGCCGGAGCCCTGTGTCTGCTCGATCGGGCGGGGGTGGCGACCGAATCCCTCGCGGCGGTGGTGATCACCGGCGCCTTCGGCACCTCGCTCACCCCGCAAACCCTGAAAAAGGTTGCGATCCTGCCGGAAAACATGCTAGATAAGGTCCGTTTCGCGGCCGACGGAGCCCTTGCCGGGGTCAGCCGTTTTCTCGCGCAGGCGCAGGGAGCCGAAGAGGCCAAGGGCCTCGCCGCGAACCTGCGTCCCTATCCCCTGTCGGGGACTCCCGCTTTCGAGAAGGCCTTCATCGCAGCGCTCGACTTCTGAAAACCGCCATCCGGGTCGGTTTTTTTGTTTTTTCTGGATCAGGTAAACGTCACAGGACACGAGAAAGGAACGGGTCATGGCAACCATCAAGCGCGCCCTCATCAGTCTTTCGGACAAGACCGGAATCGTCGAATTCGCCCGCGAACTGGCCGGCTTCGGCGTCGAGATTCTCTCCACCGGCGGCACCGCCAAGCTGCTGCGCGACAACGGGCTCGCGGTCAAGGACGTCTCCGAATTCACCGGCTTTCCCGAAATGCTCGACGGCCGGGTCAAGACCCTGCACCCCAAGGTGCATGGCGGCCTGCTCGGCATGCGCGACAACCCCGCCCATCTGGCGAAGATGAAAGAGCACGGCATCGAGCCGATCGACCTGGTGGTGGTCAACCTCTATCCTTTCGAGGCGACGGTGGCGAAAGGGAACTGCACCCTGGAGGACGCCATCGAGAATATCGACATCGGCGGTCCCACCATGCTGCGCAGCGCCGCCAAGAACAACCGCGACGTCACCGTGGTCGTCGATCCCGCCGACTACGCCGCGGTGCTCGGCGAGATGAAGGAGCGCCAGGGCGCGGTGTCGCGCGAGACCAACTTTCGCCTCGCGGTCAAGGTCTACCAGCACACCGCCGCCTACGACGGCGCCATCTCCAACTGGCTCGGCAAGAAGCTCGGCGACGCGTCGGCCGAATTTCCGCCGACCCTGACCTTCCAGTTCCACAAGGCCCAGGGGATGCGCTACGGTGAGAATCCCCACCAGAAGGCGGCCTTCTACGTCGAGAAAGGGGTTCGCGAGGCCTCCATCGCCACCGCCCGCCAGTTGCAGGGCAAAGAGCTCTCCTACAACAACATCGCCGACACCGACGCCGCCCTCGAGTGCGTCAAGCAGTTCTCCGAGGGGCCGGCCTGCGTCATCGTCAAGCACGCCAACCCCTGCGGGGTCGCCCAGGGCGCCAGCCTACTCGCGGCCTACGAGCGCGCCTTTTCCACCGACCCCGAGTCGGCCTTCGGCGGCATCATCGCTTTTAACGGCGAGCTCGATGCGGCAACCGCCAAGGCGATCGTCGACAAGCAGTTCGTCGAGGTGATCATCGCCCCCAAGGTGGCGCCCGAGGCCTCCCAGGTGGTCGCCGCCAAGAAGAACGTGCGCCTGCTCGAGTGCGGCTTCTGGTCGGAGCAGCCGGACCCGCGCCAGGACCTGAAGCGGGTCAACGGCGGGCTGCTGGTGCAGGACGCCGATATCGCGCTGCTCAACGAGATCAAGGTGGTGACCAGGCGCAAGCCCACCGACGCGGAGATGAAGGATCTGCTCTTCACCTGGCAGGTGGCCAAGTTCGTCAAGTCCAACGCCATCGTCTACGGCAGGAACGGCATGACCATCGGCGTCGGCGCCGGCCAGATGAGCCGGGTCAACTCGGCGCGCATCGCCGCGATCAAGGCCGAACACGCCGGTCTCGACGTCAAGGGCTCGGTGATGGCCTCCGATGCTTTCTTTCCCTTCCGCGACGGCATCGACAACGCCGCCGCCGTCGGCATCGCCGCGGTGATTCAGCCCGGCGGCTCGATCCGCGACGAGGAGGTCATCGCCGCCGCCGACGAGCACGGCATGGCCATGGTCTTTACCTCGATGCGGCATTTCCGGCACTAATTGATAATAACTCTTGATGCCACCAAGGCGCCAAGGGCACCAAGAAAGGCTTTTTTAACGGAGGGGCGGAGAGAAAGATCGGAGTCGGAGAGGCTCTTTCCGAAAGTTCGACAGGCCGGATTCACCACGAAGAGCACGAAGGTCACGAAGAAAACCCCAAATCTCGTTTTACCTTCGTGTTCTTCGTGCTCTTCGTGGTGAAAAAGGAAGTTCAAGCCGCTTTTCTCTCTCTTACCTCTCCGGCCTCACCGCCTCTCCGTTAAAGCCTTTGACCTTCCTGGCGCTCTTGGTGTCTTGATGGCCTGACTCTTTGGGAGATTGCACGATGAAAATTCTGGTCGTAGGCGCAGGCGGGCGCGAGCATGCCCTGGTGTGGAAGATCGCCCAGTCGCCGCTGGTGGAAAAAATCTACTGTGCCCCGGGCAACCCCGGCATCGCCCAACTGGCCGAGTGCGTGGCGCTCAAGGCCGATGACGTCGACGGCCTGCTCGCCTTCGCCCGCGACAACGCCATCGACCTGACTGTGGTCGGGCCCGAAGCGCCGCTGACTCTCGGCATCGCCGACCGCTTCCGCGCCGCCGGCCTGACCATCTTCGGGCCCAGCCAGGCGGCGGCGCGGCTCGAGGGGAGCAAAAGCTTCTCCAAGGATCTGATGGCCAGATACGACATTCCCACCGCCGCCTATCGCACCTTCGACGACCGCGACGAAGCCGCCGCCTACATCCGCACTCAGGGCGCGCCCATCGTGGTCAAGGCCGACGGCCTGGCCGCGGGCAAGGGGGTGATCGTCGCCCTGACCGTGGAGGAGGCGTTGGCCGCGGTCGACGACATCATGGTGGCCGGGGCTTTCGGCGCCGCCGGCAGCCAGGTGGTGATCGAGGAGTTCATGGCGGGGGAGGAAGCCTCCTTCTTCGTGTTCACCGACGGCAAAAATATTCTGCCCCTGGCCTCGTCCCAGGACCACAAGCGCGTCTACGACAACGACGAAGGGCCCAACACCGGCGGCATGGGCGCCTACTCCCCGGCGCCGGTGGTGACCGAGGCCCTCCATCGCGACATCGTCGAGACCATCGTGCGCCCCACCATCGACGGCATGGCGCAGGACGGCTGCCCCTATGCCGGCATTCTCTATGTCGGGCTGATGATCGCCGACGGCAAGGCGCGGGTGGTCGAATACAACGCCCGCTTCGGCGACCCCGAGGCCCAGCCGCTGCTGGTGCGTCTCAAATCGGACATCGTGCCGGTCATGCTCGCCTGCGCCACGGGCGAACTGGCCCAGACCGAGCTCGCGTGGCACGATAAGGCCGCGGTCTGCGTGGTCATGGCTTCGGGCGGCTACCCGGCCGACTATGTCAAGGGCTATCCGATCCAGGGGCTCGATGCGGCGGCCAAGATCGACGACCTTATCGTGTTTCACGCCGGCACCGCCAACAAGGACGGCCAAGTGGTCAACCACGGCGGACGCGTGCTCGGCGTCACCGGCCTCGGCGTCACCGTGGCCGAGGCCATCGCCAAGGCCTATGAGGGGGTCGAGAAGATTTCCTGGCAGGATGTCCATTATCGCAAGGACATCGGCCGCAAAGCGTTGAACCGATAAAAGGAAAAACCCGATTTTCTTTCAGGAGACAAAGATGAGCAACAAACCACTGGTCGGCATTCTGATGGGCAGCGACAACGATTACGAAATCATGGTCGAGACTGCCAAGGCGTTGAAAGAGCTGAATATCGCATTCGAGATGCGGGTGTCGAGCGCGCACCGCACCCCCGAGCGCACCGCCGCTTATGTGCGCTCGGCCCGGGAGCGCGGCCTCAAGGTTCTGGTCGCCGGCGCCGGCGCCGCCGCCCATCTGGCCGGCGTGGTTGCGGCCGAAACCACCCTGCCGGTGGTTGCCGTGCCGATCGACGCCACTGCGCTGCAAGGGCTTGACGCCCTGCTGGCCATGGTGCAGATGCCGGCTGGCATTCCCGTGGCGACCATGGCCATCGGCAAGGCCGGGGCGCGCAACGCGGGCATTTTCGCCGCCCAGATGATTTCCCTGGAAGACGCCGCCGTCGCCGCGGCCCTGGACGCCCAGCGCAAGAAAATGGCTGCCGGCGTCGAGGCCAAATCGGAAGCCCTCCAGCAGCGCCTGCGGCAGGACGGTTTCTGCTGAAATGGGCTCGCGCCTGAGAGAGGGCCTGGCTCTTTCGCCTTGACACCTGCAAAGGAAAACGATTAGTCTCTTATAATATCTTTTTCGGAGACGTATCGCGATGAAAATATCCCTCTGGCTTCTGCTGGCTCTGGCCGTGCCGGGTGCGGTCGACTGTCTGGCCCAGGACTCCCGGGAACTGCCGGAAAAAATCTGTTATTTCTCCCGTCTGGGGGAGGTGGTCTTCTCCCACGCGCTTCATGCCGAGCGCATCGCCGAGTGCAACCTGTGTCACCACAACGGGCAGTTCAAGAAGTGCGAGACCTGCCACGGAGTGCTGCCGGAAGCTCCCACCCGCATCAATGCGCTGCACATGCAGTGCAAGGGGTGTCACCGGGAGATGGGGATGGACACCGCCTGCAGCGACTGCCACCATAAATAACCTGCCTTTTCCCGTAACACGCCTACCAAGGCCCGGCTTCCCGCCGGGTCTTTTGTTTTTTAGGGGCCAAACCGGCCCTGAAAGACGTCCTCCCCCTCGATCCTCCCTTTGGATACGGCACGTATTTTGTATAGGTTTTTTGCAATTATTTAAAATTAATAGATCTTCGCTCAGAAAGAATCTCTCATTAATTTGTCGGGTTTTTTTGATCGATGCGGGTGACCGCAAGGAGTAGGCATTCCATTATGCGATGGTTGGGCACGCTGGCTCTCGTGACATTGGCGCTGATAAGTTCAGCCGGTATGGCAACGGCAAATCAAGACGGTTGCCTGACCGCGGAATGCCACGGCGATCTGGGCAAAGCGCGGTATCCGCACCAACCGGCAGCCTCCGGCGAATGCGCCCGCTGCCACCGGCAGAAGCAGGCCGGGCATCCGGAAGTGGCCGGAGCCTTCGCGCTGGTCGCGCCGGAAAACGAACTCTGTCTGCAGTGCCACCCGGGCAGAACCGAGGGCGGCGACCGGGTTCACTCGGCGGTCGCAGGGGGTTGCACGTCCTGCCACGATCCCCACGGCGGGCCTTTTCCCGCCATGTTGCCCGCAACCGGAGGACAACTTTGCGCGCGCTGTCACGCCGATCCGACGGCGGGCCTCGCCATTGCCCATCCCCCGGTCGCTTCGGGCAATTGCGCCCTTTGTCACAAACCCCATGCGGGATTCGGCGAGGCGCTTCTGATCGTGCCGCCGGGCGATCTGTGCAACCGTTGTCACCGGGGCAAGACCGCCGGGATGTCTTTTCTCCATACACCGGTGGCGGCCGGCGAATGCACCTCCTGCCACGGCGCCCACGGCGGCCAGGTGGAAAACCTGCTGCCGGTGACCGGCAGCCAGCTGTGCGACCAGTGCCACGAGAGCAAGCGGGAGGCCGCCGTGCTGCACGGGCCGGTCGAGGGCGGCAACTGCAGCGCCTGCCACGATGTGCATGGCTCCCAGGCCAGGTTTCAGCTGCTGGCGCCCGGCAACGACCTCTGCTACGTCTGCCACGGGGACAAGGCCGCGCTGAAAACCATGAAAAACGTCCATCCCGTGGTCTTGCAGGGCTGCACCAGCTGCCACGACCCCCACGGCGAAGCCGAGCGCTACATGCTGCCGGCGGACGGGGTGACCCTGTGTACCGGCTGCCACGAGGCGGTCGGTCGCGAGGTGGCCGATCCCGCATCCCCCCACGGCGCGGTCGCAGACGGCGGCTGCGTCGCCTGCCACGATCCCCACGGCAACGGCAATTACAAGATGTTTCTCGCCCCCGCCAACAGGATCTGCTTCAACTGCCACCAGGACATGCAGCAGGTGGTGGAAGCGAGTCCCTACCAGCACGGGCCGGTCGAGGCCGGCGAATGCTGGGTCTGCCACAACCCCCACGGGTCGCCCTACAAGCCGCTGCTCAACAGCTATTATCCCGAAGAGTTCTATACCGGTTTCGAGCTCGGCAACTACGATCTGTGCTTCGCCTGCCACGACCTGCAGGCCTTCGTCTACGACCGCACCGCCGAACTCACCGGCTTTCGCAACGGCGACCGCAACCTGCACCACCTGCACGTCAACCGCCCCGCCAAGAGCCGGGTCTGCAAGAGCTGCCACGGCGTGCACGGCGCCGACCAGCCCAAGCTGATCAAGAGCCGCATCCCCGGTTTCGGCGCCTGGGAGATTCCCATCCGTTTCACCCAGCACGACACCGGCGCCACCTGCGTGGTCGGTTGCCACAAGCCCAAGACCTACGACCGGGTCAAGCCGGTGACCTACTGAGCGCGTCGCGCCAGGGAGAAGAACGATTGTTTTCGATCGCGCCGACCACAAAAATGCAGACGTCCGGATTCGATGTGCCGGCTGAAAGTCGAAGAATTGTCACGCGTTGGATCGTGGGGGCCATCGTTTTGACCTCTTTGCTGGTGGGCGCCTGCGCGCCGGCGAGACCGGATCGCCAGCGCTTCTTCTGGCCGCCGGGCGCCCAGCAGCCGCGCATCGAGTACATCAACTTCTACGAAAAGAGCGAAGACGCCAAACGCGGCCAGGACAGGTGGCTGGCCGAGGCGATTCTGGGCAAGGAGAAACCGCAGGCCCTGTTCGACAAGCCGGCCGATGTGGCCAGCACTGGTCACGGGCGGTTTTATGTATCCGACGCCGGTGCCGCCGCGGTTTACGTTTTCGACCTGACGACCTACGAGACCCGCTTTCTGCTCGACCCCAAGGGCCGGCGCTTTCCCTTCAAGATGCCCCAGGGACTCGCTCTCGACGGCGCGGGCCGGGTCTACGTCAGCGATCTGGCCGAGCGCCAGATTTTCATCTTCGGCCCCGACGACAAGCTGATCGCCGCGGTGGGCGCGGGGATTCTCAAGTGCCCGGCGGGTATCGCGGTCGCGCCGGACGGCAGCCGCATCTACGCGGTCGAAACCCAGGATCACCGCATCGCCGTCCTCGACGGCGCGGGCAAGCTGGTCGGCCACTTCGGCCGGCGCGGCAGCGGGCCGGGCGGTTTCAATTACCCCCTCGACATCGACCTCGACGGCGCGGGCAATCTCTACGTGGTCGATTCGCTCAACGCCCGGGTGCAGGTGTTTGACCCGCAGGGGCGGTTTCTGCGCCAGTTCGGCGAGCGGGGCACGGCGCTGGGCTCGTTCCAGATTCCCAAGGCGCTTGGCATCGATGCCGCAGGCCACGTCTACGTCACCGACGCCCGCGCCCATCGCTTCGTGATCTTCGATCTGGCGGGCAACTACCTGCTGACCATCGGCGCCAAGCACTCGGCGGCCCAGGGCGTCGCCCCGGGGGGCTTTCTGCTCCCCGGCGGTATCGACGCCGACGACAGCGACGGCATCTACGTGGTCGACATTCTCAACCGCATGGTGCACCGCTTTCAGTATCTGAACGAGGCCTGGCTGGCGCAGCATCCCATCGAGCCGGGTGAGGCGGCGGTGCCGGTGCGCTGATAAGCAAGAGCGGTAAGCAGAAACCATCTCTCGCAGAGGCGCAGAGATCGCAGAGGAAAGAAGAAAAATGCTGTGTAACCCGCTGAAAAAATCCGAACCATGCTTCACGCGAAGTCGCGAAGATCGCGAAGGTTAGGGCGCTAATGCCGAAAAGATTTTCTTTGCGCCCTCTGCGCCTCTGCGAGAGACGATTTTGAGAATTTAACCACGCCACTGGTTGGAATATTCATGGACAGACGAATCACACATTCACTTTTTTATATCGTTCTGGGGCTGCTGCTCGCCGCCGTCCCGGTTCGGGCCATGCAGATCGTCTACCCGGCCGACAGGACCTACGTGGTGAAGTCCGATTACCTCATCGTCAAGACCGGCGATCCCGAGATCACCGGCATCACCATCAAGGTCAACGGCAGCGAGAGCGATCTCATCGACATCAGCGACGAGGTCTATCGCGCGGCCTTCGAGGATATCGTGATTCTGCTGCCGACCTGGGACCCCGGCGCCAACAGCGTCATCGTCGCCGGCTACAAGGGCGAAAACGGCGAACGGCTGGTGGCGCGCGAGACCGCCAACATCTACTACCTGGCCAGCCTCTCGGCCTACCCGCCCGAGGGGTACGAGCCCTTCGTCATGCATCTGCCCGAGCGCGAAACGCTGTGCGCCCCCTGCCACAACATGAACCCCAGCGCCGCCGAGTTCAAGGCCGACACCGAGGAGACCAGCCCCTGCGGCTCGTGCCACCGCCGCATGTTCAACAAGGAGAAGGTGCACGGCCCGGCCGGGGTGTGGGACTGCGCCTACTGCCACCGCCGCGACAGCACCCCCAACAAGTACCGCCTGACCGCGGCCGAGGCGCAGCTGTGCAACGACTGCCACGCGGACAAGACCGAGGAGTTCAAGACCAACAAATTTGTCCACGGGCCGGTGGGGGCGGGGCTGTGCACGGTGTGTCACGACCCCCACGCGTCCAACCACATGGCGCAGCTGCATGACGAGCCGAACCGGCTCTGTCTGGCCTGCCACGAGGGGCTCGACAAGGGCACCCATGCGGTGCGGGGCGTGGGAGGGAGGGCTCATCCCCTGCAGGGGCCGAAAAATCCCTTGAATCCCGACCAGCCCTTTTCCTGCGTCAGTTGTCATGACCCCCATGGCGGGGAGGCGCAATTTCTTTTCGTTGGGGGAATTAAAACCAATTTTGCGTTGTGCCAGGCCTGTCATCCCAAATAGAAACAATCGAGCCGGCCAGGTTGCCGAGTCATTGAACAATCCAGGGAGAACTTCTATGAAAAACACGTTCTGGTCAAAGGCAATTATCCTTATTCTTTTTTTCGCAACGCTCTCCGGGTGCGCGAGCAAGGGGCAGGAGCGGTTTTTCTGGCCGCCCCCGCCCAATGAGCCGCGCCTGGAATGGCTGCGCGCGATCCGCTCCGAGGGGGATTTGCCGAAAGGCAGCCTGGGCAGCCTGATGAGCCAGGCCGCCGGCACATCGAGCCTGGGGGCCTTTGAGCGACCGATCGACGTTGCCTCTGATGGGGGGGGGCGCGTCTATGTCTCGGACAACGTGAGCCACGATGTCTTTCTGCTCGATATGAACCGCGGCGAAATGCACCCTGTGGGGACGGCGGGCACATTTAAATCGCCTCTGGGACTCGACGTGGACGATGGGGGCAATCTGTACGTGGTCGACGGGGGGCGCAATGTCGTGCTCGTGTTCTCCCCGGAGCAAAAACCGCTCACCAGTATCGGCAATGCAGAGCTCTTCAACAAGCCGGCATTCATTGCCGTTTCCGATGAGTTGCAACGGGTTTATGTCACCGATGTCAAGGAAAACCGGGTGGTCGTTTTCAGCAAGAGGGGCGAATACCTCTTCTCTTTCGGGGAGTCCGGCAAAGACGACGGACAGTTCCATGCGCCCCAAGGAATTGCGGTGACCGGGGAGGGCAAGGTTTTCGTGGTCGATATGTTCAACTTTCGCGTCCAGGTCTTTGACGCCGAGGGTAAATACCTTGGTCAGTTCGGTCAGCAGGGAACCCAGCCCTGGCAATTCGAGTTGCCCAAAGACATTGCCGTCGACAGCGACGGCAATCTGCATGTCACCGACGCGCGCAAGCCTGCCCTGTTGACCTTTCGCCAGGATGGCCAATTTCTGTTGCTGACGGGCATGGGGCGTTCGACCCATGCCATGAGTTTCACCGTCCCTGCCGGTCTCGGAATCGATGCGAATGACCGGATGTTTATTGCCGATACCATGCTGCGTCGAGTCACCGAATGGCAATATCTGTCCGAAAAATTTCGGGAAGCCAACCCCATCGACCCGGACCTGCTCGAGGAGCAGAAGCAGCGCATGGAAAAAATCCTGGAAGAACCAGCAAAACAATGATGTGCTCGCAAATTCGAGTTGTCATGCCCGAATGCCCCTATCGGGCATCCATGATTGCAACAGGCGACAATCTGGATTCCCGCTCAAAATCGCTGCGGGAATGACAAATTGCGAAGCATCAAACAGTAAGCGGCCCATTAAGTTGTGCCCGGATTGGGTTCGGCTATTTCCCGGGAGAAAAGCCAGTGAAAAGACTTGATTCTCTTTTTCGCGAGGTTGGCTGAAGTTGATTTTGCGCGTCAAATAACTAAAAAGTCATGTGTTTGCGTCATGGCACTTTATTTGCTTTAGGATAAGCTAATGATTTTGAGGTAATTTCGCGTTGTCAAGAGCAAAAGGCTTAGAGGGAAACATCAAAAACTTTATAGAGGCGAAAATGAAAAAAGTGTTTTTGGCATCAATCGTTTTATCGTTGGCCGCAGGGACGGCTTGGGGGGCGACCGGCGATATCCGCAACTCGGCCCACGATCTTTCTTCGACCAGCACCTACGCGCGTCAAGGGACCGAACAGCATTTCGAGACGGGATTCGATGAAATCTGCGGGTATTGCCACACCCCGCATAAGGGCGATTTGACGGTCACCAATGCCCCGCTCTGGAACCGGACCAACCCGGATGTCACTACGTATTCTTTTTACAACAGCGCGACCCTGACCGCTGCCGCAACTGCCCATGCCGCCGACGCCAGCTCCGACGTGCCCTTGTGCATGTCCTGTCACGATGGGGCGTCTCTCACTAATCCCCTGAAAAACCCGGTCGGTGCAGACGACAACAATTTTACCACCCTTCAGGAGATCGGCGGGGTGAGTACGGCTTTGCTCCTGGACGGGGCCAATTCATTGACGAACGACCATCCGGTGGGGTTCGATTACGAAGCCGCCGAGACCGACGTCGCCGAAACGGGTCTTCATACCCTGGCGCAGGCAAAGCTCAATGGCGCGGTTTTTTACGGGGCGGGGGCCAAGGAAATGTGGTGTTCGAGCTGCCACGCGGTGCATGACCCGGGCACCGGGGCCGATCAGCCTTTCCTGCGGATGTCGAATGCCGGATCGGCGCTTTGCCTGGCATGCCATGATAAATAGATCGAATTTTCCCTGAAATCCCGAAGGGGAGATTGAGGCGACTCTTTCTCCCCTTTTTTGTGGAAATTTTCGCGATGTCTCAAGCTTGAAGTTAATTAGAATTTTAGCTTTTTCTGGCCCGGTCATTCAGCGCTTATGTTTCTCCAAATAGCTGAAAGTACAATCGGTAAATTGATTTACCCTTGACGTGGCGGCATTGATTTTATTTTCTTTTGGGAATGTTTGTTGCAGATAGTTTTAATAAAAATCTTTCAAAGATTGATTATGCGACGACATTTTTCTATAGCGCTTCTTCTTTTGCTCTGCCTTGACTTGCAGGCGACTCTCGGCTTCGCGCAGAGCGGCGTCAGCGGTCATCTTGAGTGGCGCTATGGCCGGCATGAGGCCGAAGAAAATGGCGAAGAAGTCTACGATGCGGACTGGCTGACTCAGCAGTACTCCCTGGTCTACCGGACGGATGGGGTTTTGTCCAAAGGACGAATGGGCAATTACAACCTTGCCCTGGGTTATGAGTGGAATGCCCTGGATGGCGAGGTGAACGGCGAAAGTACTGACGTGAGTGCCGGAAAATTTCTTTACGAGGGGGACCTGCTCATCGCACCCGGCGGGCTTCCTTTCCGGCTGCATATTTATTCCCGCGATCTCGTTCCGTCGACCTTTGTCGAGGCTTCTGCGGGGGGGCTTTTTGAGCAACTCCCCACGGATGACTTTTTTATCGATTGGACTGTCGTCGGGTTAAACAACGGTCAGCAGACCATCACCGGGTTTACCTTATTTGCGGGGTCGTCGAGCAGCGATTATGAAGGCCCGCTCAAGGAGGCTCTGGTCAATGTTCCCAGGCTGTTGATCGACTATCAGCAAAGCTATGTCAAGGATTTGAAAAGTCTGACCCCCTATCACTATCGCGACCGCAACCTTGCTTTCGTGTCCCTGAACAAAAGAGACAACTGGTTTCATTACCGGGTTTATGATCACAGCGATTTTATTAACCCGAACAATGACTTCATCGAAAAAGCTTATATTCTTGGAACCATTGATCACACCCTGCAGCGCAAATGGGTGAGGTTGACCAACTGGATCGAGTTTTCGGCCGACGGCAGCTTTCTCACCACCAGCCAACTCGCCCCGGGGCAGTCTCCCGAGCGCAGCTTTGATCTGAATCTGTTTTCCGTGGCCCGCCGCCAAGGCTGGGAGGTGGCCAATTTTACAAATTTTAATCGCACGACGAATTCCGGCGGCTTAAGCAAAGAGCTTGAAGTGCCCATTTTCGCAACCAAGGCCCTTGACCCGGAAACCACCCTGCGCATGCGGTTCATTGCCGAGAAGGAGAGTCGGATTTTTTTTAGTTCGGACGATGAAAAAGACCGTGATGTGGCATTTTTTTCCAACCGGATCGAGGCGCTTCAGCGGCAGCGTTGGAATCTGAACGGACAGCTCGATCTGGAAAGAAAGGAAGGAGACCAGCGCGAGGGGGTTGCGGTCAGAACCCTGGTCGAGTTGTTGAACAATCGATCTTATCGACCTGAATACGACCTCTTTGCCTCCTATTCCCTGGCTCATTTCGGTGGCCGGCGCGACCTGGCCGATGACACTGATTTTTGGGAGCAGGAGTTGGTCGGAAGTCTCGAGACCGACCTTGCGCTTTCTTACCGGACCGGCGTGACCCAGAGATTTCTTCACGGCAGCGGCAATCTCGACGGCAATGTTACGGAGCATATCGTGCCCCGCAGCGTTTCGGGGCTTGTGCTGTCCAATGATCAGGAGCTGATGCGCGAAGGGTCGGTGTTTCGTTCGACCACCACGTGGTTCGGTGAATATCGCAGTGCCGCCCGGTTGAGCAGTCGCCTGGAGCTGACCTATGATTATCTTAAGGACGAAAAAGGCGCTGAAGATATTCTGGTCGCCAGCCATCGCCTTCGCTACGATAGTCGAAAAATTCTTGTTTCCCTGCAGAACCGTCTGGTGATGGGGGACCATCGGGTAAGTGAGGCAGGGGTCGGCGCAAGCGACCTTTCCGCCTCTGTGTCCGGGGATATCGACAGGAGTTTCGAGACGCACTTTTTTTCCGCGTGGTACCCCTACCGGTGGGTGGATGCCTCGTTGCGCGCGGATCATGAGTTGCGGCAGTCGGACGCCGGGGATTTGAACCAGTTTTTTGTGGAGCAGCGGCTTCAGTACAATTATTTTCAGCGCGGCGGGTCGGGCCGTAAGCTGTTCACGGTGGCGGAAGAGTTTGAGTGGGAGAGAGTGTCGTCGGGATTTGACGTAACCCGAACGGCGCGGACATTCACCCTTGCGGGCGAATATTTCCCGACTCTGCGCACCTTGCTCGGTCTGCGCCTGCGCTATCGGTACCTGGAACCGGAGGATGCGGGGGCCATCACGGCCTACCTGACCGCGGGGGTCAACTTCGAGAAATTGCAGATCTCCCTCGACTATGCCTACGGCACCCGCGAGGAGGGGGCGCTGGTCGCCGACCGCAAGGAGCATCGCTGGGAAGTCAAGGCCAGAAAGATCTTTTAGGCTGGGGGGCGTAGGCGGGACGACGGCCGGGCTTTGTCCCGGTTTTTTATTGCCTGGTGCGCCTTGATTCATTAGAAAAAGGTCTGCTCGGCCTGGTAATTTTCTTTATCATGCTTTGGGGGGCGGCATCATGCCAGAAGTCGTTCTTGCGCCCGACGAAACCCTCGACGACCTGCGCGTCGGCGGCCTGAAGATCATCCAGAAAAGGGACGGCTATCGCTTCTCCCTCGATCCGGTGCTGCTGTGCGCCTTTGCCCGGGTGGGGGAGGGCGAGCGGGTCGCCGATCTCGGCACCGGCGGCGGGGTGATTCCGCTGATTCTCGCCTGCCGTAGCGCGGCCGCGGTCGTCGGCGTCGAGCGTCAGCCGGCCCTGGCCGACCGCGCCCGGCGCAGCGTCAGCCTCAACGGGCTGGGCGACCGGGTGGCGATCGTCGAGGGGGACGTGCGCCGGGTGGCCGACTTCTTCGCGCCCCAGTCCTTTGCCGTGGTGGTCAGCAATCCCCCCTTTCGCCCGCCGGGTTCGGGGCGCACCGCGCCGCAGACGGAACGCGCCGCGGCGCGCCACGAGCTGGCCGGAGGGCTCGGCGATTTCCTGCGGGCCGCCGCCTGGCTGCTGCCCGACGGCGGCCGTTTCTATCTGGTTTATCTGGCCGAGCGCCTGACGGAGGTTCTGGAAGGCATGCGTCGCGCCCATCTCGCACCGAAGCGGCTGCGCTGCGTGCACGGGCGTCTTGGCGATCCGGCCCGGATGGTGCTGGTCGAGGGGCGCAAGAACGGGCGTCCCGGGCTGGTGGTCGAGGCGCCGCTGTTCGTTTATGATGGGGAGGAGTGCAGCCGCGAGGTGCTGGCGATTTACGACGGCGAGTCGTCGGCAGGAGAATCCTGAGGCTTGCTGCGGGATTTTTCGAGCTGTTTCTGGCGGCGCATGAGACGCTCGAATTCGCGCCGCAGTTCCGGGTCGCCGAGCTTTTGGGCCACGGCGGCGATTTTTTCCTCTTCGGCCGCGGCCAACGGGGTTTTTTTCCAGGGGAGGGGGGCGGCGCCGGTTGCGCTGGCGGCGGAGCGCTCGATGCGCCCCTGGCGCAGGTAGAGGTCGCGGATCACCCCGGGGCCGAGCTGTTCGGCGAGCTTGGCGAGGATGCGCGGCTTGAGCAGCTGCAGCTGCTGCATCCACACCGGGTGAGCCACCCTGACCTCGAGCACGCCGTCGCGGATGCGCACCGGCTGGGTCTGGGCCGCCACCTGCGGCCCGACCGCCCGCGGCCAGCAGGTGAAGGCGCGGTATTTCTGCAGTTGCTGATCCATCCCCCGGGCGCAGAGCAGTTTTTCCAGGATGTTCGCCAGGGGGAGCGCCTGGGGCATGCGCCCGCGATCGCTTTTTTTCATGGCCGCTTCTTCCGCCGGCGCAGCATGCCGCCGATCAACTGACCGGCCACGGCGCACCCCAGAGAGAACGGGACAACTTCCCAGCCGAACCCTTCGGCCAGGCGCAGAGCCACGATAAAGGGGATGGACAGGTGGATGTAGACGAACCAGCGCAGGGAATATTTGCGCGCGCCTTCGCGCAGGTAGCCGAGGGGGACGTTGATGCCCAGTGCAAAGATCAGTAAGGTGGAAAGAGGTAGAGCCTGAGAAAAATTCAAAATTTCGGTCGCCGCTGATGAGGGGTTGGCAGGAATGGGTTGAATTGTAACCAAAATACTCTTTCGCGCACGGGGGTGTCAATGACGGAAACCTTGCGCCGCTCGGGCAAAAATGGCATCATGCGCCCCGCGCATTTCAGCAGAAGGATGGGACGATGGTTCGCGAAAACGATCTGGTTGCCGTTTTTCATTCGGTTCACCGGGTGATGAAGGCGGAAAAAGTGCTCAAGCTGGCGGGGTTGGAGGTGCTGCTGATTCCCACTCCCCGCGAGTTGACTTCGGACTGCGGGCTGGCGCTGCGTTTCGCCCCCGAGCACCACGAGGCGATCCGCCAGGCCCTCGCGGGCGAGGGGCTCGAAATCATCGAACTCTACCGCAAGCGTGAGGGCAAGTATCTGGCGGTGTGATTTTTCATATAATACGGCCACTTGGCCTGTTTGGCTTTTTTCTTGACAAGCCCCGGGCGCATCACTATAGTTGCAACTTTGCGCTGTTTTAGGGGTTTAGCCGGGGACGGATATGTTCGACAACCTGAGCGATAAGCTTGACGCGGTCTTCCAGAAGCTGCGCGGCAAGGGACATCTGACCGAGGACAACATCAAGGACGCCCTGCGGGAAGTGCGCCTGGTGCTGCTTGAGGCCGATGTCAATTTCAAGGTGGTCAAGGACTTCGTGGCCGCGGTGCGCGAGCGCGCCGTCGGGCAGGAGGTTCTCAAGAGCCTGACGCCCGCCCAGCAGGTGATCAAGATCGTGCGCGACGAGCTCGCCCGGTTGATGGGCGAGGGGGTCGACAACTCCCTCGACCTGGGGGCGCGCCCGCCGGTTCCGGTGATGCTGTGCGGCCTGCAGGGTTCGGGCAAGACCACGACCTGCGGCAAGCTCGCCCTGCGCATGCGGCGCGAGAAGCACAATCCGCTGCTGGTGCCGGCCGACGTTTATCGTCCCGCCGCGATCGAGCAGCTCAAAACCCTCGGGCGCCAGTTGGGGGTCGATGTCTTTGACAGCAACCCCGACCAGGACCCGGTCAGGATTTGCGAGGATGCCCGGCGTTTCGCCGAGCTCAACGGCCACGACACCCTGATTCTCGACACCGCCGGTCGGCTGCACATCGACGACACGCTGATGGCGGAGCTCGAGCGGATCAAGGCGGCGCTGGCGCCGCGCGAGATCCTCTTCGTCGCCGACGCCATGACCGGCCAGGACGCGGTCAACGTGGCGCAGAGCTTCGACGAGCGGCTCGGCGTCACCGGCATCGTGCTGACCAAGCTCGATGGCGATGCCCGCGGGGGCGCCGCTCTTTCGGTGCGGGCGGTGACCGGCAAGCCGATCAAGTTCGTCGGCATGGGCGAGAAGCTTGATGCGATCGAGGTGTTCCATCCCGACCGCATGGCGCAGCGGATTCTCGGCATGGGCGATGTTCTGTCGCTGATCGAGAAGGCCGAGGCCGCCATCGATCAGGACAAAGCGGCCGACATGGAGAAGCGCATCCGCAAGGAGGGCTTCACCCTGGAACATTTTCGCGACCAGCTCCAGTCGATCAAGAAAATGGGGTCGATGGAGTCGATCCTCAAGATGATCCCCGGGGTCGGCAAGCAGATGAAGCAGCTCAACGACATGCAGCTTCCCGACAAGGAGCTGAAGAAGATCGAGGCGATCATCTCCTCGATGACCCCGAAGGAGCGCCGCGACCACCGCATCATCAACGGGTCGCGCCGCATGCGCATCGCCAAGGGGAGCGGCACCACCGTGCACGATATCAACGTGCTGCTCAAGCGCTTTACCGAAGCGCAGAAGATGATGAAAAAAATGCAGAAGCTCGGTCCCAAGGGGATGAAGAACCTGATGCGCGGCGGCGGCATGCCTTTCAGGTAACAATGAAAGTGGGGTCGGCCGATTGGCCGATCGTCGTGATTCGGGATATACTTAACAACGAAAACCCAAGACACCCAGAGTCGATTCAGGAGGAACAAGAGTATGGCGGTAAAAATCAGATTGGCCCGCGGCGGCGCCAAGAAAAAGCCTTTCTACCAGGTTGTGGTGGCGGACGGGCGCTATCCCCGCGACGGCCGTTTCATCGAGCGCCTCGGGCAGTATGATCCCAAGCAGGATCCGCCCATGGTCAGCCTCAAGGAAGATCGGGTTCTCGAATGGCTGCAGCAGGGAGCCGAGCCTTCCGATACCGTGCGCCAGATTCTGCGCGCTCAGGGAATCTGGGCAAAATTCAAGCAGTCGGCCTGAGATTCTCCTTTCAGGTGCCCGACGGCTGAGGCGGCGAAAAGCCTTTCTCCGGAAGGAACGTCCACATGAAAGAGCTCATCGAATTCATCGCCAAATCGTTAGTCGAAAACCCTGAAGCGGTCAGCATCACCGAGGAAAAGGGAGAAGACGGCACTATCCTCATCAAGCTGGCGGCTGCCCAGGAAGACATGGGCAGAATCATCGGCAAGCAGGGGCGTACCGCCAAGGCGATGCGCACCCTGCTCAACGCCAAGGCCACCCGGGAGAACCTGCGGGCGACCCTGCAGATCGTGGAGTGATGACCGCAACAGACCGGGATTTATTTCAGGCCGGTGTGATCGTCGGTACGCACGGATTGCGCGGCGACCTCAAGGTGAAGACCCTCACCGAGGGGTCGCTTTCGCTCGTTGAAGCGAAGATGGTTGCTTTGGGCCGAGACCGGGTGTGTTTCGAGGTCGCGCGCGCGGTTCCCCACAAGGGGATGATTCTTCTTCGGTTGCAGGGGCGTGAGAGTCTCGATGCCGCCAGTGAATGGATCGGGGCCGAGGTCTTCATGGCCCTCGATGAGTTGCCCCAGGCCGACGAGGGTGAGCATTACTGGTTTGAGTTGGCGGGCCTGACCGTCGTCGATGAGCAGCTGGGTGAGCTCGGCACGCTGGAAGATATTTTTACAACCCCCGCCCACGACATCTTTGTCGTTCAGGGTCGCTATGGCGAAGTGCTGATTCCCGTGGTGGACCAGTTCATCGTAGCGCTCGACAAAGAGAAGGGCCTTTTGCGCGTCGACCTGCCCGCAGGTCTGGTCGACCTCGGCGACCAACCGAAAACGGCATGACCTTTGACATCCTGACCCTTTTTCCCCGAATGTTCGCCTCTCCCTTTGCCGAGAGCATTCTGGGGAAAGCGGCGGCTCGCGATCTGCTTCGGATCGAGGCCCATAATTTGCGCGATTGGGCCGAAGGCCGCCACCAGGTGACCGACGACGCGCCCTACGGCGGCGGCGACGGCATGATCATGAAAGTCGAGCCGGTCGCGCGGGCGCTAAGCGATCTTCGCGCCGGAACGCCCGGGGCCAGGGTGGTTCTCACCACCCCTCAGGGCCAACCTTTTCGTCAGTCGGATTCACGCGACCTGGCGCGGGAGTCCGGTTTGATTTTCGTCTGCGGGCGCTACGAAGGGTTTGACGAGCGGATTCGCAGCCTGGTCGATTTCGAATACTCGATCGGCGATTTCATTCTGACCGGCGGCGAATTGGCCGCCATGGTGATGATCGATGCCGTCGCCCGCCACATCCCGGGAGTTCTCGGGTGCGAGGGGAGCGCGGCCGGCGATTCTTTTTCCGACGGGCTGCTGGAATATCCCCAGTATACCCGCCCGGCGCAATTCGCGGGACTCGAGGTCCCGGCGGTGCTCCTTTCGGGAAACCACGGCGAAATCGCTCAGTGGCGTCGCCGGCAGCAGCTCGAGCGCACCTTGAGGCGACGCCCCGACCTGCTGGAAACGGCTCCCCTGAGTGATGCCGACCGCAAGCTGTTGCGCCAGATCAGAGACCGGCAGGCAGACGCTGCGCCATGACGGGACAGCGGCTGGCTCTGGCGCTGGTTCATCACCCGGTCATCGACCGGAACCGCGAGGTGGTGACCACCGCGGTCACCAATCTCGATCTGCACGATCTCGCCCGCACCGCCCGCACTTACGGGGTCGGTCGCCTTTTCGTGGTGACCCCGGTCGCGGAGCAGCAACGGCTGGTCGCAAGAATTCTGGGGCACTGGCGGGAAGGTTTCGGGGCCCGCTACAACCCCTGTCGCGGTGACGCGTTGAGCCTGATCGAAGTCACCGACACCGTCGATGCCGCGCTCGATCTCTGGCGCAAAGAACATGGCGGAGCGGTCCGACCTCTGCTGACCGGAGCATCCTGTCGGGATGGCATCGGCTTTGCCCGGGCCCGGCAAATGCTGGTCGAAATCCCTCATCTGCTGGTTCTCGGAACCGGCTGGGGGCTTGCCCCGGAGCTTTTCAGCCGGGGCTGGCCGGTTCTCGACGGCATTCGCGGCCCCGGCGCATATAATCATTTGCCCGTTCGGGCGGCAGCGGCTATCATGCTGGACCGGCTGCTGGGCGGGGATCGTTAGCACGGCAGCAGGAATTCAGGCAGATATCAGAGATCACGTTGCGGCGCGTCGGGTGACGCGCCCAGAGAAATCAACCCAAATAACCTGATCGGCACCAATACAGGAGGACATCATGAACGTCATCGATCGCCTTGAGATGGAACAGATCAAGAAAAACATCCCCCCGTTCAAGGGTGGGGACACCCTGCGCGTCCACGTGAAGATTTCGGAAGGCGACAAACAGCGCATCCAGATCTATCAGGGCGTCTGCATCGCCCGCGCGAATCGCGGTGTCGGCTCGACCTTCACCGTGCGCAAGATCTCCGATGGCTTCGGGGTGGAAAGAATCTTCTCTCTGCATTCCCCTGCTGTCGAAAAAATCGAAGTGGTGAGCGTCGGCCGGGTGCGCCGGGCCAAGCTTTACTATCTGCGCAAGCTGCGCGGCAAGGCGGCCCGCATCCGCGAAAAGCGCAGGTTCTAAACCAAAAAAGCCCCGGGAGACCGGGGCTTTTTTATTGACGGGGCGTATTGGAAAAAATGTCACATATCAGTGGTGGCCGCCCATGGGGGCCATGTGCGGAATGTCGGGGCTGGTGAGAACCATGACGATCAGCACGGTCAGGAAGGCGTACAGAACGATCGATGCCCAGCCCCCCTGGCCGAGGGCGCCCAGAAGCTCTTTCCAGTCGATCAGAAGAATCAGGTAAGCGAAAACTGCCAGCGCAACGATGATGCCCATCAGGATAATCCTCCTTTGCCACGGTGAATGAATGACTGCTCGACGGGGCCGGTTCTTTCAATTGCAGACAAACAGCCGTATACTACATCACTCAGGGGGTGAAATCCAGTCCCTATTGTTCAGGTTGGCATCTGCGGCAGCTCTCGCCGGCACGAGGAGGGCCCCGATTCAGCCGGGCCGGCGCCGCCCCGGTAACCTTCCGAAAAGGATGTGGATTTGCGCGAGTTGAGCCTCTTTCCCGACGCGGAACCGTCTCCCCTTCATTTCGAATCTCTGGCCCGCAGAAAAGGATTTCGCGCCATCGCCGGCATCGACGAAGCGGGGCGCGGGCCCCTGGCCGGCCCGGTGGTGGCGGCGGCCGTGATTCTGCCCGAAGCCTTTGAGCTCAAGGGCCTGACCGATTCCAAGCAGTTGCGCGCGTCCCAGCGCGAGGGCTTCTATCCCCAGATCCACGCGCAGGCCCTGGCGGTGGGGATCGGCGTGTCCTCGGCCGCCGTGGTCGACGAAATCAATATACTCCAGGCGACGCTGCGGGCCATGCAGCTCGCCCTGGCGCGGCTGCGGGTTGCCGCCGATTATCTGCTCATCGATGGCATCACCCCGCTGCCCACCCGGCTGCCGCAGCAGACCCTGAAAAAGGGGGATTCGCGCTCTCTTTCGATCGCCGCGGCTTCGGTGGTGGCCAAGGTGGTGCGCGACCGGATCATGACCTCTCTCGATCGGGTTTATCCCGGCTACGGGTTCGCCCGGCACAAGGGCTATGGCTGCAAGGACCATCGCGAGGCCATCGCACGGTTGCGGCCCTGCCCGCAGCATCGCAAAACCTTTCGCGGGGTGCGCGAATTCGTGGGGAATGAATGACCCGGGAGCGGCAGAGTCTCGGGCGCTGGGGGGAAGAGTGCGCGGCCGCCTATCTGCGCCGCCAGGGTTGGCGCATCGTCGAGCGCAATATGCGCACCCCTGTCGGCGAGATCGATCTGATTGCCCGCCAGGGGCGTATTCTGGCTTTCGTCGAAGTCAAAACCCGGCGCAGCGCCGCCTTCGGTCTCCCGCAGGAAGCCGTCGGCGGGCGCAAGCAGCGGCAGATCATCCGCGCCGCCCAATGGTATCTTGGCCCCGGAGGTTCGCAGGGGCTGCAGCCGCGCTTCGACGTGGTGGCCGTGACGGCAGGCGACCAGGAGCCTTGCATCGAGCACATCGTTGACGCCTTTTCCTTATAATCCGGTTCGAACAGGGGGCTCGTGGGGAAAATGATGACACAGACACTGGCCGATTTCGATTTTTTCCGCCTGGCGGTGGTGACTCCGGCCTTGCGCGTCGGCGATGTCGCCTTCAATGCCGGGGCGATTCGCGACACCCTTGGCCGGGCCCGGAATGAGGGGGTCCAGTTGGCGGTATTTCCCGAACTGGGCCTGACCGGCTACAGCTGTGGCGACCTTTTTTACCAGACCCTGCTGCTGGAGAAGGCCGAGCGGGCGCTGCTGGATCTCGCCGCGGAAACCGGGCGGCTCGAACTGGCGGCGGTGGTCGGGTTGCCGGTGCGCAACCGGGGAGCGCTCTACAACTGCGCCGCCTTTCTTGCCGGAGGAAAAGTCCTGGGGCTGGTGCCCAAGACCTTTTTGCCCAATACCAACGAGTTTTACGAGGAACGCTGGTTTGCCGCAGCCAGCGAACTCGCCGGGGACCGGGCCTGCCTGGCGGGGGAGGAGGTTGCCTTCGGCAGCGACCTGCTGTTTCGCTGGAGCGGTAATTCCCGGTGTCTGGTCGGGGTCGAAATTTGCGAGGATCTGTGGGCAGTACAGCCGCCGAGCCTGGCCCAGGCCCTGGCCGGCGCGACGGTTCTGGTCAACCCCTCGGCCAGCCCGGAAATTCTCGGCAAGCACGAATACCGGCGGCAGCTGGTGCAATCCCAGTCCGCCCGCTGCCTGGCCGCCTATGCCTACGCGGCGGCCGGCCCCGGGGAATCGAGCACCGACCTGGTCTACTCGGGGCACTCCCTGATTGCGGAGAACGGTCAGGTGCTGGCTGAAACCGAGCGGTTCACCTTCGCCACCTCCTGCGCGGTGGCCGACATCGATCTGCTGCGGCTGGAGAGCGAGCGGCTGCGCAACAACAGCTTTTCGGCCAAGCCGCCGGCGGGTTCCTGGCGCGTGCTCGATTTCGCCGCGGCGCCGGCCCCCGTCGAGACTCTGCGCCGCGAGGTCGAGGCCAGGCCCTTTGTCCCGCGTGGCGAAAAGGAGCGCAGCGGACGTTGTCGCGAGATCTTCTCGCTGCAGACCACCGCCCTCGCCAAGCGCCTGCTGCATACCGGTTCGGCCAAGGCCGTCATCGGCATTTCCGGCGGGCTCGACTCGACCCTGGCCCTGCTGGTGGTGGCGCGCGCCTTTGACAAGCTGAGGCGCGACCGCAGCGATATCGTGGCGCTGACCATGCCCGGCTTCGGCACCACCCGCCGTACCCGGGGCAACGCCGAAAAACTTGCCGCAATGCTGGGGGTGACGCTGCGGGTGGTGAATATCGACCCGGCCGTGCGTCAGCATTTCCGGGACATCGGCCACGATGAGACCCGCCACGATATCACCTACGAAAACAGCCAGGCCCGCGAACGCACCCAGATTCTGATGGACGTCGCCAACCAGGTCGGCGGGCTGGTCATCGGTACCGGCGATCTGTCGGAGCTGGCGCTGGGCTGGTGTACCTACAACGCCGATCACATGTCGATGTACGGCGTCAACTGCGGGGTTCCCAAGACGCTGGTCCGCTACCTGGTGGAATGGTGCGCCGAAGTCGAGTTCAGCGGGGGGGAGGCGGCGGTGCTGCACGACATCTGCGCCACCCCCGTCTCGCCCGAACTGCTGCCGCCCGATGAAAGCGGCGACATCCGCCAGAAAACCGAAGAAACCCTGGGGCCCTATCTGCTCCACGATTTTTTCCTGTTCCAGGTGGTGCGCATGCAGTTTCCGCCAGCGCGCATCCTGTTTCTGGCGGAACAGGCCTTTGCCGGGGAGTTCGACCGCGCCCACCTGCTGCGTTGGCTGAAAAATTTCTACCGCCGTTTTTTCTCCCAGCAATTCAAGCGCTCCTGTCTGCCCGATGGGCCCAAGATCGGTAGCGTCGCCCTTTCGCCCCGGGGCGACTGGCGCATGCCGAGCGACGCCAGCGCCGCTTTATGGCTGAAGGAAATCGAACTGCTGGAAAAAGAGGCGGGCCATGGCGCCGATTGAGCGACGATGATTCCCGGAACCCTGTACATTGTTGCCACCCCCATCGGCAACCTCGAAGACATCACTCTGCGCGCTCTGCGCGTGCTCAAGGAGGTGGCGGTGGTGGCGGCGGAAGATACCCGTCACAGCCGCAAACTGCTGACCCACTACGGCATCGCCACCCCGCTGACCCCTTATCACGAGCACAACGAGGAGGAGAAGAGCGGCTGGCTGCTGGCGCGACTGCAGGGGGGCGAATCGGTGGCGCTGATCACCGATGCCGGCACCCCCGCCATCTCCGATCCCGGCTTCGTGCTGGTGCGGCACTGTCGCGAAGTCGGGGTCCCGGTGATGACGGTGCCGGGCCCGGCGGCGGTGACGGCCGCTCTGGCGGTATCGGGTCTGCCCAACCATCGCTTTGCCTTCGAAGGTTTTCTGCCCGCCAAGAAAAAAGCGCGGGAGGATCTGCTGGCAGAACTGGCCGACGAGGAGCGCACTCTGGTCTTTTACGAGGCGCCCCACCGGCTGGTTGCCAGCCTCGAGGCCATCGTCCGGCTGCTGGGCGCGCCGCGCCAGGTCGCGGTGGCGCGGGAATTGACCAAGCTGCACGAAGACTTCTTCCGCGGCAGCGCCCGGGACGCGCTCGAAAAATTCGGGGCGCAGCCGGTCAAGGGCGAGATCGTTTTACTGGTCGCCCCGGCCGAGAAAAAGGGGAGCGAGGCCGGGAGCGACCCGGTCGCGGCCTTGCGCCGCCTGGCGCAGGCGGAGGATCTGGCGCCCGCGGAACTGGTCAAACGGGTGACCCGGGAAACGGGTGCTCCAAGGCGCGAAGTGTACCGGATCTATCTGGAATTGAAGGAAGAGGGGGGATTGGGATGAAGGCGCACGCGCGGGTGCTTCTGATCGACGACCAGCAAAGTGTGGCCGGAATGCTGGAGGCTTTGCTCAAACGCTTTTGCGCGCAGCTCGAATATGTCGCCGATGGTGCAAAAGGCCTGCAGCGGGCCAGGCAGGAGCGGCCCGACCTGATTTTTCTCGACATCATGATGCCCGGCCTCGACGGCTTCAGTGTTTGCCGGTTTCTCAAAGACGACCCGGCCACCCGCGCCATTCCGGTGGTGTTTCTCTCCGCCGCTCAGGACCAGGACATCGCCCGCGGCCAAGAGGTCGGGGCGGACGCTTTTGTCGGCAAGCCCTTCGTGACCGGCGAAATCGTTGCAATTCTGCAGCGTTTTCTCAGTAACTGATGGTGAAGGATGAGTATTCGTCCCTGAATTCCCCCACCTCGACGTTCAGGTTGTCCACCCGGGCGGCGGCCGGACCGCTGTGGCACCAGTCGAGGACCCGGCGCACATCGTCCTCCTGCCCCTCGAACACGGCGGCGACATCGCCGTCGGCAAGATTTTTCACCCATCCGGTCACATTGTGCTTCCGGGCGGTTTCCCGGGTGTGATAGCGAAAGCTGACCCCCTGCACTTGCCCGCTGATGCGCACCGTCGCTCTGATCCGGCTCATGGGTTCTCCTCTTTTTCGACCAGGGTGATGAACTCGTTTTCGCTCAGAACCGCAATCCCCAGCTCCCGGGCTTTGACCAGTTTACTGCCGGCTCCGGGTCCGGCGACGACGAAGTCGGTTTTTTTGCTGACGGACCCCGCCGCGCGTCCGCCCAGGCGCTCCACCAGGTCCTCGGCCTCCTTGCGGCTCATTTTTTCCAGGGTTCCGGTGACGACAAAGGTTTTTCCGCTGAGGTGGCCGCCCTGCCGCACCACCGCTTCCGGCTCGGGGTTCACCCCGAGTTCTTGCAACTGGTCGAGGAGGAGCAGTTGGGCCGGATTGGCGAAGAAGTCGGCGATCGACTGGGCCACCTTGTCGCCGACCTCGTGAATCTGCTTTAACTCCTCGCCGCTCGCCCGGGAGATTTCGGCAAAGGAAGAAAAACGCTTGGCCAAAATCCTGGCGGTGTGGGTGCCGACGTGGCGGATGCCCAGGGCGAAGAGCAGACGCGAGAGCGGGCGGGTTTTGCTCTCCTCGATTGCCTTCAGCAATTTGTCGGCCAGCACGTCGCCCATGCGCTCCAGCGCGAAAAGATCCTCGCGGGTGAGGCGATAGAGATCGGCCACGGTGGCGACCTTCTCCAGGGCGATCAACTGAGCGAGCTGTTTTTCGCCCAAACCTTCGATATCCATGGCGTTGCGCGAGACGAAATGCTTGATCCGTTCGATGGTCTGGGCCGGACAGTGGCTGTTGGTGCAGCGCGGGACGACCTCGTCGGCCGCTTTGCGCACCGGGCCGTCGCATTCGGGGCAGGTCTGGGGCATGGCGATCTTGGCTTCGTCGCCGCTCCTCTTCTCGGTGAGCACCCTGACCACGTCGGGGATGACGTCTCCCGCGCGTTCCACCACCACATGGTCTCCCACCCGGATATCCAGGCGCTCGATTTCGTCCCAGTTGTGCAGGCTGGCCCGGGAGACGGTGACGCCGCTGACGTTGACCGGTTTCAGGTGCGCCACCGGAGTGATGGCTCCGGTACGGCCGACCTGCAGCCCGATCCCCTCGACGACGGTTTCTTCCTGGCGCGGCGGAAACTTGAAGGCCACCGCCCAGCGCGGCGAATGACTGAGTGCTCCCAGCTCCTGCTGCAGGGAGATATCGTTGACCTTGACCACCATGCCGTCGATCTCGAAAGGCAGGCTGTCGCGTTTCTGCAGCAGCCGGCGGTAGCGCGCGATGACCCCGTCGACCCCCTTCACCACGATGGTTTCCGCCAGGTTGACGCGCAGTCCCATGGCGCCCAGCAGGGCGAGGGTTTCCCGCTGGGTCTGGGGGCGGGCGCCCTGCCAGCGACCGATGCCGTAGCAGAAAATATTGAGGGGCCGGCGGGCGGTGACCCGGGCGTCGAGTTGGCGCAGGCTGCCGGCGGCGGCATTGCGCGGGTTGGCGAAGGCGCTCGCTCCCGCTTCTTCCTGGGCGCGGTTCATTTTGCGGAAATCGGCCAGGTCGATGTAGACCTCGCCCCTTACGTCGAGCAGGCTCGGGAAAGGCGGAGTCAGGGTGTTGGGGATGGTGGCGATGGTGCGGATGTTTTCGGTGATGTCCTCCCCGACCAGCCCGTTGCCCCGGGTGCTGGCGACGCTCAGGCGCCCCCGCTCGTAGGTCAGCTCGACCGCGACCCCGTCGAGCTTCATCTCGCAGGCGTAATCGATCTCTTCCGCGCGGGCGAGAAAGGTTTTGCGCAGGCTGTTGTCGAACTCGCGGAATTCGTCCTCGCTCTTGACGTTTCTGAGCGAAAGCATGGGGAGGGCGTGGGAAACGGGGGCGAACTTCTCCGACGGCGGGGCCCCCACCCGCTGGGAGGGGGACTCGGGAGCGATCAGTTCGGGGAATTGCTGCTCGATGGCGAGCAGTTCCCGGAAAAGCTCGTCGTAGTCGGCATCGCTGATCTGCGGCCGGTCAAGGGCATAATACTGGTAGTTGTGCTCCTCGATTTCGCGGCACAGTTGCCGGTGGCGCTCCTGCGCCTCGCTGCGGTTCATGTTCGACCTCCCGTCCTCGGCCGTGCCGGTGTGCGATTTTATAGCACAGCCGAGATGGCCTTTCAATCACACAAGGAATTGTCAGAGGGCGGTGGTTCATGTAGAATTCCCCAAATTCTTTTAGGTTTTCGGTCGTTGGGGGCTCCTGCGGCCCGCGGCGGGTCACAGCCGCTGCCGAGCACGGGGCGGGTTGACAGGTCGGAGCCCCTTTTTCGGAGAGGGAAATGACAGAACACGATTGGTTGCGCCTGGCAGGACTTGGGGTCCTGTTTCTGCTGTCCGGATTTTTTTCCGGCTCGGAGACGGCGCTGATGGCCCTGGACAAACTGCGCGTCAAATACCTGGTGAAGAAAAAACGGCCCCACGCCGAAAAACTCGAGGAACTGCTCGAAAAACCAGAAAGCCTGCTCGGGGCGATTCTGGTGGGCAACAACCTGGTCAATATTGCCGCATCGGTTTTCGCCACCGGCCTCTTTGTCCATCTCTACGGCGAGCAGGGCGAGTTGCTCACCATTCTCATCCTGACCCCGGTGCTTCTGGTCTTCTCCGAGATCTGCCCCAAAACGTTTGCCGCGAAAAACCCCGAGAAGGTCTCTTTTTTCGTCCTGCGGCCGATCCTCTTTTTCATGTGGCTGCTCAAGCCGGTGGTGTGGGTGGTCACTCATATCTCCCGCCTGATGACCCGTCTGATTCAGGGCGAGCAGGAGCCGGTGCCGATCATCTCCGAAGACGAGATCCGCAGCATTATCGCCGTCGGCGAGGAATCGGGGGTGTTGCCCAAGGAAAACCGGCGGATGCTCTACGGCATCTTCGACCTGTCGGAAATCCGGGCGCGCGACATCATGATTCCCCGCACCGAAGTGGTGGCCATCGATGTCGATGCCCCCTTCGAGGAGATTCTGAAGCTGGTGCAGGAGGCTCGCCATTCCCGGTTTCCGGTGATCGAGGGCGGTCTCGACACGGTTTTGGGGATCATCCACTCCAAGGACATCCTGAAATTCGTCGGTACTTCTGAACAATTTTCCCTGCGCGAGCTTTGCCGCCCCCCCTATTTCGTGCCTGAATCGAAGCGCATCGGCACTCTGCTGCAGGCTTTTCGCAAACGCCGCGTGCATCTCGCCATCGTGGTCGATGAATACGGCGGCGTCGAGGGGGTCGTGACTCTCGAGGACATCGTCGAGGAGATCGTCGGCGAAATTCAGGACGAGTATGACGTCGAAGAAGTGGAAATCAGGGAGCTGGGTCCACGGCAGTATCTGATCGAGGGCAGCATCTCCTTGCGCACCCTCAACCGCCGCCTGCATCTCGACCTCTCCGAAGAGCATGCCAACACCCTGGCCGGCTATCTCATGCATAAAATGGGGGTTATCCCCGAGCAGGGGGCGACCTGGGAAACCGCCGGCATCCGCTTCGTCGTGCGCAAGGTGGTCGAGCGGCGCATCGAGGAAATCGAACTGACTCTCCCGGCGGAGGACTTGAAAACTTAAGTATTGTTAATTGGTTATTGCGCTTTGACTTTTTCTGGCTCCCTCGCGGGGGCCTTTTTTTGTGTCGGGTAACGGAGACAACGTCCCGGAAAATCTAAAAAAATTTAAGGAATTCTCCTTGACACCCTCGGAGGTGAAAGCTATAGTTCCCAAAATGTGGGGAATGGTGTCAATTCCGGCCAAATGAGGGTGAGCGGTGAACTTCACCGGCGAATTTCACAACACCATCGACATCAAGGGACGAACCAGCATACCGGCCAAGTTTCGGGAGGTGCTGGTGCGCGATTTCGGCGACGAGGGCCTGATGCTCACCAAGAACATGGACGGCGGGCTTTCGGCCTATCCCCTTTCCCGCTGGCAGGAGATCAAAAAGAATATCACCGCCGTTCCCCCGGGCGCCAAGCGCACTTCTCTCAACCGGCTGATTCTCAATCCGGCCGAAACCTGCCTTTTCGACAAGCAGGGGCGGATTCAGCTCTCCCAGGCCCTGCGCAGCTATGCCGGCCTGGAGAAAGAGGCGGTCATCGTGGGGGGCTACGACAAAATCGATATCTTCAGCCATGACCGCTACGACGAAGTCAATGCCGAGTCGCAGGGCCTGCTCAAGGGCGATCCGCAATTCGTCGCAGATCTGGGGCTGTAACCGGTTATGGCGGAGGAGCAGGGGCATGTGCCGGTCCTACCGGCCGAGGTTCTCGCTTACCTCAAACCCGTCGCCGGCGAGATCTACCTCGACGGCACTCTGGGCGGCGCGGGCCATGCCCGCCTGATACTCGAGGCAAGCGCTCCTTCCGGTCGCCTGGTGGGGCTTGATCGCGACCCCGCCGCCATCGAGCGGGCGCGCGCGGCACTCGCTCCCCTCGCGGATCGAATCGCCCTGCGCCACCGTAACTTCGCCGAAATGGCGGCGGTCGCGGTGGAGGAGGGAATCGATGGATTTGACGGAATTCTCCTCGACCTGGGAGTCTCCTCCTACCAGCTCGACGAGGCCCAGCGCGGGTTTTCCTTTCGCGGCGAGGCGCCGCTCGATATGCGCATGGATACCACCGTCGGCCAAACCGCCGCCGAGGTTCTGGCGACTGCCGGCGACGAGGAGCTGGCCCGCATCTTCCGCGATTTCGGCGAGGAGCGTTTCGCCCGGCGCATCGCCCGGCGCATCGTCGCCGAGCGCAGCGCCCGGCCATTGACGACCACCCGGCAGTTGGCCGAGCTGGTGCGCGACGCCGTTCCCGGCGGCAAGGTTCCCGCGCGGATTCATCCTGCGACCCGGGTCTTTCAGGCTTTACGGATCTTTGTCAACGACGAGCTGCGGCATGTGGAAGACGGTTTGCGCCAAGCCGTCGAGCTGTTGCGCCCCGGCGGCCGCCTGGTCGTGATCAGCTTTCATTCCCTGGAAGACCGCATCGTCAAGCATTTCTTTCGCGATGAAGCCCGCGGTTGCATCTGCCCGCCCCGCATTCCCCTCTGTGTCTGCGGCAAGATGCCCCGGGTCGAGGTGCTGACCCGCAAGGGGGTGCGGGCGAGCGAGACCGAAGTGAACGAGAATCCGCGGGCCCGCAGCGCGATCATGCGGGCGGCCATGCGGTTGAATTTGCCTGTCTGATCATGCGGTGGGCCAGCAAGGAGGGACTCATGGCTCAATCAGTTCTGAAAGCTTTTGGCGATGGCGAGGGTTATCGCCTTCATCGTCCGCGGCTCGGGGTGTTTCTCGCCTTCGCGGGCGTCGTGCTGATCATCTCCCTCTTTTTCGTGTGGTCGCGCATCCAGGTCATTCAACTCAAATACGAAATTTCCACGCTCGAAACCACCTTGCGCAACGGCGAGCAGGAGCGCCGCCAGTTGCGTCTGGAGGTGGCGAGTTTGCGCAATCCTTCGCGGATTGAAAATATTGCCCGCACCCGCCTCGGGTTGCGGCTGCCAACTCCCGACCAGATCATCACGGTGCGCTGAGATGGTGGCCGCGGAAATAAAGACGGGTGCCGGCGAAGATCGCGCCCTGCTTCTCCGGGAGCTGCAGCGTGCCCGGGAACGTCGCGAGCGGCGGCGCTTGGGGCGGCGGCTGGCCGGTATCGGCCTGATGCTGGCCATCGTATTGCTCGGTGCCGGGTGGGGGCGCAGGCTTGAGTCTCCCCGGGCGCCGGATGCCGGCCAGAGGCTTGAAAAAGAATGGATTGGGGCGCGACCGGAACTGGCGGCCTTGATCACGGAAAGGGGATCCTAGAGGGGTGGCTGCGCGCGTTTCCCATAAGGCCGAAGAGCCCGGGCGGTGGTTTCGGTTGAGCCTGCGGCTGGTCAGCGCGATTTTCGTGCTGGCCTTTGCCGCTGTGGTGGGCCGGGCCTATTACCTGCAGGTGGTCTGCGGCGAGAAATGGCAGAAGCGCGCCGATCAGCAATACCAGAAAGTGATTCCTCTCGCCCCCCAGCGCGGCACGATCTACGATCGCAACCGGGATGCGCTGGCGGTCAGCCTGGAAAACGATTCGATTTACGTCGAGCCGCAAAAGCTGACCGATATGGCGGAGGCGGCGCGCCAGCTGGCCGCGGCTCTGCACCTCTCCAGCAAATCCCTTTATCGCAAGTTCTCCGCGGGCAAGGGTTTCGTCTGGGTCAAGCGCCGGGTCACGCCGCGCGAAAGCCTCAAGGTGCGCGAGCTCAAACTGGCCGGGGTCGGGTTCACCAAGGAGCACAAGCGCTACTACCCCAATTCGGAGATCGGCGCCCAGGTGGTCGGTTTCACCGGCCTCGACCCTCAGGGGCTGGAGGGCGTCGAGCTCTCCTACGACAGCGAACTGCTCGGTGACGGCGGTTATCTGGTCGTGGAGCAGGATGCCCTGGGGCGCGGCATGACCGCGGGCCACAACGTCATTCGCGAGGGCGAGCTCGGCCACAGCATCTACCTGACCCTGGATCGCAATCTGCAGTATCTCGCCGAAAAGGAGCTCGCCGCCCAGGTGAAGGAAACCGGCGCGCGGGCGGGGACGGTGGTGGTGATGGAGCCGGCCACGGGCAAGATCCTGGCCATGGCCAGCCAACCCGACTACAACCCCAACGCCTTCTGGAAGCATAAGCCGTCCCAATGGCGCAACCGGGCTATTTGCGACACCTACGAGCCGGGTTCGACCTTCAAGGTCTTCCTGATCGCCGCCGCGCTGGAGCAGGGCGTGGTGCAGCCCCAGACGCAGATTTATTGCGAAAACGGTAAATTCCGGGTCGGCGGACGCACCATCCACGACCATCACAAGTACAAGGAGTTGACCGTTGCCGAAATCCTCAAGGTCAGCTCCAACATCGGTACCGCCAAAATCGGCAAGGCCCTGGAGCGCGAGCGGTTTCACCACTTCATCCGCCAGTTCGGTTTCGGCGGAAAGACCGGGGTCGATCTGCCCGGCGAGGTTCCCGGGCTGGTTCGCGACCCCGATAAATGGTTTGAGGTAGATCTGGCGGCGATCTCGTTCGGGCAGGGCATCGGCGTGACTCCGCTGCAGCTGGTGGGAGCCGTTTCGGTCATCGCCAACGGTGGGGTGCTGATGCAGCCTTACCTGGTGGAGCGCATCGTCGACAGCCACGGGGAGGTGGTGCGGGAAAACCGTCCCCGCGAGCTGCACCGGGTGGTGTCGCGGCAGACGGCGGCGGTGGTGCGTGACATGATGGTGTCCGTCACCGAGGATGGCGGCACCGGAACGCTGGGCACGGTCCCGGGTTTCTCCGTTGCGGGCAAGACCGGAACGGCGCAGAAGGTCGATCCCGTCACTGGCGGCTATTCGGTTGACAAACGGGTGTCTTCCTTCGTCGGTTTCGTTCCCGCCGATGCTCCCCGCCTGGCGATCCTGGTGGTTCTCGACGAACCGCAGGGGCAAACCTATGGCGGGCTGGTGGCGGCGCCGGTTTTTTCCCGGATCGCGACCCAGGCCCTGCGCTATCTCGAGGTCGCCCCCGGAGCGAGGGAGACGGCCGATCCCCTGCCGCCGGTGATGGAGCTGAAGAACATTCCTCTCTTCACCTCGCTCTCTGAGAGGGACGAGGCGGAAGACGGCGCGGGGCGTATGCCCGATCTGGCCGGCATGAGCTATCGCCAGGTGCTGCAGGTGATGGAGCGCACCGGGTTGAATATGAAGCTGGAGGGCTCCGGCCGGGTGATCGAGCAAAATCCCCGTTCCGGGGCCAAGATCCGTTACGGCGCGGAGGTCAGGGTGCGCTTTTCGGCCTCCTCGTAAAGGCTTTGACTTTTTCCCGATGGAATAGGAAAATGCCTGATTCTATGAAGCTTTCCAAACTGCTTCGGCAGCCCTTCACGGCCTTGTCCGAGCATGACCTCGACCCCCGGGTCAGCGGTCTCTTCTACGATTCGCGGCGGGTGCGGGCGGGGGGTGCGTTTTTCGCGCTGCGCGGTGCCCGGACCGATGGTCACCGCTTTGTCGGACAGGCGCTGGAGCAGGGGGCGGTTGCGGTCGTGGCGGAGGAAGCGGTCTCTCTGCCTGCGGGCGTGGCCGGTTTTGTCGTGCCCGATGCGCGCGAAGCCCTGGCTCATGCCGCCGCGGCCTTTTTCGCGGACCCCAGCGCGGGCATGCCGGTGGTGGGGGTCACCGGGACCAACGGCAAAACGACGGTCACCTTTTTGCTCGAGGCGATTTTGCGGGCCGCCGGGCATGCGCCGGCGGTCTTCGGTACGATCAATTATCGCTTCGGCTCGGTGCTGGCGGCAGCGCCCCACACCACCCCCGAGGCGGTCGACCTGTTGGCTACCCTCGCCGATTTCAAGGCCCGCGGCGCCGACAGCCTGGTCATGGAGGTCTCCTCCCACGCCCTTGAGCAGCACCGGGCCGACGGGGTGCATTTCAAGGTCGGGGTTTTCACTAATCTCACCCCCGAGCACCTCGATTACCACGGGGATATGGAGGCTTATTTCGGCAGCAAGAAAAGGTTGTTTCAGCAGCTCCTGCCCCGGGATATGGGGCAGGCGGTGGTGAATATCGACGATCCCTTCGGCCGTCGCCTCGCTGCGGAAATACCCGGGGTCATCACTTGCGGCCGCAGCCCGGATGCCGCGGTGCACCCGCTGCACATCGACCTCTCCCTCGCGGGAATCCGCGGCGGAATACAGACCCCGACCGGGCCCCTGGATGTGCGTGCGCGCCTTCTGGGGGATTTTAATTTGGAAAACCTGCTCTGCGCGGTGGCGGCGGCCCTGGCTCTCGGTCTTCCCCGCGAGGCGATCGTGCAGGGGCTGGCCGCTGCGCCCCAGGTGCCCGGACGCATGGAGCAGGTGGACAACCGGCGCGGGGCGGTGGTTCTGGTCGATTACGCCCATACCGGCGATGCCCTGGAGAAGGTCCTTGCCACCGTGCGGCGGCTGCAGCCGCGCCGGGTCATCACCGTGTTCGGCTGCGGGGGCGATCGCGATCGCCGCAAGCGGCCGGTCATGGGAGAGGTTGCCGCCCGGTTTTCCGACCTGGTCGTGGTCACCAGCGACAATCCCCGCAGCGAAGATCCGCAGGCGATCATCGCAGAGATTCTTCCCGGCTGCCTCAAGGGGGGCGCGGTGGCGGTGGCGGATATCGAAGAAGCAGGGCAGGGTGGCAAGAATTTTCTCGTGATCGCCGACCGGCGCCGGGCCATTGAGGCCGCCGCCTCTCTGCTCGGACCCGGCGACCTGTTGCTGGTCGCCGGCAAGGGGCACGAGGACTACCAGATCATCGGCGGCGAGCGTACCCACTTCGATGATCGCGAAGAGTTGCGGCGCAGTCTAGCGGAGCAGGAGGTTTCATCATGAAACTCGATCTGACCAGCATCGCCCGCCTCACCGGGGGAACCCTGATCCCCGCGGGTGCGCGGGGAGAGGTCGCCGGGGTGTCGACCGACAGCCGCTCCATCTCTGCGGGTGAGCTTTTCGTGCCGCTGCGCGGGGAAAATTTCGACGGCCACGACTTTTTGGTCCGCGCCTCCCGGCGCGGGGCCGCGGCCTGCCTGTCGGAGGAGGTGGTGGCCGGGTTTCCGATTCCGGTCGTGCACGTGCGCGACACCCTGCATGCCCTGGGCGATCTGGCGGCCGGGTGGCGCCAGTGTTTCCAGGGTCCGATGGTGGCGGTGACCGGCTCTTCCGGAAAGACCACCACCAAGGAGATGCTCGCCGCGATTCTCGACCAGACCGGCAGCGGTCTCAAGACCGAAGGGAATTTCAACAACCTGATCGGCGTGCCGCTGACCCTGTTTCGCCTCAAGGCCGAGCACCGCTGGGCCGTGATCGAGATGGGGATGAGCGCCCTGGGGGAAATCGCCCGCCTGACCCGGTTGGCCCGACCGAACATCGGGATCATCACCAACATCGGTCCGGCCCACCTCGACACCCTGCACGGGATCGACGGCGTCGCCCGGGCCAAGGGCGAGCTTTTCGCCGATCTGCCGGCCGGGGGCACGGCGATCGTCAATGCCGACGACCGGCGTACTCTCGGGTTGCCGGTGGCCAACGGCGTGCGCCGGGTCCTGTTCGGCGAAAACAAAGAGGCCCAGGTGCGGGCCGAAGACATTCGCCTGCACGGCCGTGAAGCCGCCTTTCGCCTCTGTCTGCCCGAAAAGGCGACCCTGGTGCGGTTGCGGGTGCCGGGACGGCACAATGTCCACAACGCTCTGGCCGCCGCCGCGGCCGCCTGGGCCCTCGGGGTCGAGCCGGCCCTGATCGCCCGGGGGCTGGCCCGCTACCATCCGATCGCCGGCCGTTTCAACCTGACCCGTCTGGCGGGAGGCGCCCTGCTGATCGACGACAGCTACAACGCCAATCCTCTTTCGGTCAAAGCCGCCCTGGCCACCCTCGGCGACTTGCCCGGCACTGGCCGTCGCATCGCGGTGCTGGGCGACATGCTCGAGCTCGGTCCCGAATCGGAGCGGCTGCATCGGGAGATCGGGGGCGAGGCCGCGAGCCGCTGCGACCTGCTGCTGGTCATGGGAAACATGGCGGCCGAGATGGCCGCCGGCGCCCGCGCCGCGGGGATGGCGGACAGCCGGGTACGGATCGTGGGCGACCACCAGGAGGCTGCGACCCATCTCCAGAGAGTTCTGGGCCGGGGCGACCGGCTGCTGGTGAAGGGGTCGCGGGGCATGAAAATGGAGAAAATCTGCGCACTGCTGCAGGAACGGCACGAGTTCCGGCTGGCGGTGGTTATCTAAGGGACCAGGGATGCTCTATCACCTGCTCTATCCGCTGCATACCGAATATTCGGCGTTTTACGTGTTCCGGTTCATCACTTTCCGGACCATCTACGCCACCATCACCGCCTTGGTGATTTCCTTCATCATCGGGCCGTGGCTGATCAACAAGCTCTCGACGCTGCAGATCGGCCAGTCGATCCGCAAGCTGGGACCCGAATCCCACTTCAAGAAGGAGGGGACTCCCACCATGGGGGGCACCCTGATTCTGTGCGCGATCGTGCTGCCGACCCTGCTGTGGGCCGATCTGAGCAATCTCTATGTCTGGGTCACCCTGCTGGTGACGGTCGGATTCGGGGTGGTTGGATTCACCGACGACTATCTCAAAGTCAAGCGGCGCAGCAGCGACGGTCTTTCGGCGCGGCACAAGATGTTCTGGCTGGTGCTGATCTCGTTGGCCGCGGGCTTCCTGCTTTATCTGTATCCGCCCTTCCAGACCACCCTGGGGGTTCCGTTCTTCAAAAACGTGCGTCCCGATCTGGGCATCTTTTATATCCCCTTCGTGCTGCTGGTGGTGGTGGGCTCGGGCAACGCGGTCAATCTCACCGACGGTCTCGACGGTCTGGCCATCGGCCCGATGATCATCGCTTCGGGAACCTACCTGCTGTTCGCCTACCTGGCCGGCAACGCGCGCCTCTCCGATTACCTGCAGATCAGCAGCGTGCCGGGGGCGGGGGAGCTCTCGATCCTGTGCGGGGCCATGGTCGGAGCCGGTCTCGGGTTTCTCTGGTTCAACAGCTACCCGGCCCAGGTTTTCATGGGCGATGTCGGCAGCCTGTCCCTCGGTGGGGCGCTGGGAACCATCGCGGTGGTGACCAAGCAGGAGATCGTCCTGGTCATCGTCGGCGGCATTTTCGTGGTCGAAGCGCTGTCGGTCATTTTCCAGGTGACGTCCTTTCGCCTGTACGGCAAGCGGATTTTCAAGATGGCGCCGATCCACCATCATTTCGAGCTCAAGGGGTGGCCCGAGCCGAAGATCATCGTGCGTTTCTGGATCATCAGTATCATTCTTGCCCTGATCGGTCTTTCGACTCTGAAGCTGAGGTAGTCTCGTGAGCGGTTACGCCGGGAAAAATGTGGTCATTATCGGAGCGGGGCGCACGGGCCTGGCCCTGGTCGGGTATTTCCTGCGCCAGGGGGCGCGGGTGACCCTGTCCGACCGCCGCGAAGTCGAGCGCATTCCCCAGGCGCAGACCCTGACCCTGGCGGGGGTCGCGCTCGATCTGGGGGGCCACAGCGCGGAAATTCTGCGCCGAGCCGACCTGGTGGCGATCAGCCCCGGGGTCTCCCTCGATCAGCCGGCCATCGTCGCGGCCCGCGCGGCCGGGGTGCCGGTTCTCGGCGAGATCGAGATCGCCTGGCGCGACCTGCGGTCCCCGCTGGTGGCGGTGACCGGGACCAACGGCAAATCGACGGTGACCACCCTGCTCGGCGAGATTTTTCGCGCCTGGGGCAAGACCACCTTCGTCGGCGGCAATCTCGGGGTGCCCCTGATCGAGGCGACGCGCGCCAATGACTGGGACTGGCTGGTGGCGGAAATCTCCTCCTTCCAGCTCGAGGCGGTGGAGCGCTTCCGGCCCCGTTATGCGCTGCTGCTCAACCTTACCGAGGACCACCTCGACCGCTATCCCGACATGGAGGGCTATCAGGCGGCCAAGGCCCGGATTTTCTCGGCCCAGAGTGAGGGTGATGTCGCCGTCCTCAATCACGACGACCCGCGGGTGTTGGGGCAGGCCCGGGGCTGCCGGGCGCGCCGGGTCTTCTTCTCCTCCAACGACGTTCTCGCCGAGGGGATGAGCTACGACGGCGAATCTATCCTCTGGCGCATGGATGGTCGCGAAGAGCGCTTCCCGGCGGCCGCGATGCAGCTCAGGGGCCTGCACAACGTGGAAAACGCCATGGCGGCGCTGATTCCGCCGCTGCTCGCGGGCTGCCCCCCGGCGCTTGCCTGGGCGGCGGTCTGCGGTTTCGCCGGTCTTCCCCACCGCATGGTGGCGGTGCGCCGGCTCGCGGGGGTGACCTGGTACAACGATTCCAAGGCGACCAATGTCGGCAGCGTGGTGAAAAGCCTGGCCGGTTTGCCCCGTCCCGTCACCCTGATCGCCGGCGGCAAGGACAAAGGGGGCGATTACGGGCCGCTGCGGCCGTTGATCGCCGAGCGGGTGGCCCATCTCGTTCTCATCGGCCAGGCCGCCGCGCGCATCGAGCGCGAACTCGGCGGCCTGACCCGGGCCCATCGCGCGGACGACATGGCCGATGCCGTGCGGCTGGCCCGTGACCTGACCCCGGCCGGTGGGGCGGTCCTGCTGTCGCCGGCCTGCTCGAGTTTCGACATGTTCCGCGATTTCGAGGAGCGTGGCGAGGTCTTTACCCGCCTGGTTCTCGAATTGCCGGAAGCAACGCAAAAGGTGAGTGGCCAATGACCCTGCGGCGCGACTTCGATACCACGATTCTTCTCCTGGCGGTGGTTCTCACCTGCTTCGGGGTGGTCATGGTCTATTCGGCGTCGTCGATCATGGCCGATAAGCGCTTTGCCGACGGTTTTTATTTTCTCAAGCGCCAGGGGCTATTTGCCGTGGGCGGTTTCGCCCTGATGGCGCTGGCGATGCAGATCGACTACCGCTTCTGGCGCCGCCTGACCGTGCCGGCCCTGATCGGGGCCCTGGCGCTTCTCGGGCTGGTGCTGATCCCGGGGGTCGGCTCCAACATCGGAGGGGCTTCGCGCTGGCTGCGGATGCCGGGCTTTTCGCTGCAGCCGGCCGAGGTGGCCAAGATCGCCATGGTGCTCTACCTGGCCCATTCGCTGGCGCGCAAGAAGGACAAGGTGAAGAGCTTTCGCCTCGGCTTTCTCCCCTACATGCTGGTCTTGGGCGTCATCCTCGGCATGCTGCTGGCCCAGCCCGATCTCGGCAGCGCCATGGTCATCTCCGGCGTGGCGATGGCCATGCTGACGGTGGCCGGCGCCCGCCTGAGCTACCTGGTGTCGGTGGCGCTGGTGGCGCTGCCCGTCCTCTACCTCGCCATCATGCGGGTCGATTACCGCCGCCGGCGCATCATGGCGTTTCTCGACCCCTGGGATGATCCCTACAACACCGGGTTCCAGATCATCCAGAGCTGGACCGCCTTCGGCCTGGGCGGCGTTCTCGGCCAGGGTCTGGGGGAAGGCCAGCAGAAGCTGTTCTATCTGCCCGAGGCGCATACCGACTTCATCCTCTCGGTGGTCGGCGAAGAGCTTGGCTTCGCCGGCGTCCTGGTGGTTGCCGCGATGTTCCTCGTTTTGTGCCTGCGCGGCATGCGCACCGCGTTGCAGGCAGTCGACGATTACGGCCGCTACCTGGCGTTCGGCCTGACGTTTCTGGTGGGGATGGAGGCCTTCGTCAACATGGGGGTGGTGCTCGGCCTGCTGCCGACCAAGGGGCTGGCCCTGCCGTTTCTCTCTTACGGCGGAACGAGTCTTCTGACCTCGCTCTTCGCCGTCGGCGTGCTGCTCAATATTTCGAGCCAGAGCGGGGAGAGTGCATCATGAAGATGCTGCTGGCCGGTGGCGGCACCGGCGGTCATCTCTTCCCGGCGGTGGCCATCGCCGAGCAGTTGCTGCGCGAAGATCCTGACGCCGAGGTTCTCTTCGTCGGCACCGAGCAGGGAATCGAAAGCCGCATTCTTCCGCGGCTCGGATTTGCCCTGCGCAAGATCGAGATCAGCGGATTCGTCAACAAGAGGTTGGGCCAGAAACTGGCGCTGGTGCCCAAAATGCTCAAGAGCCTGAAACAGTCCAAAGAGATCGTGCGCCAATTCGATCCGGATGTGGTCGTTGGCGTCGGCGGGTACGCGGCCGGCCCGGTGCTGGCCGCGGCCAGACTGCTGCGTTACCCGACTCTGGTGCACGAGCAGAACGCCTGGCCGGGGATGACCAACCGGGTGCTGGCGCCCTGGGTCGAACGCATCTGCCTCTCGTTTCCCGATTCGGCGCGCGCTTTCGACCGCGGTCGCACGACGGTGACCGGCAACCCGGTGCGGCTGGCTCTGGCCGATTGCCCCCCGCTGCCCGAAGGCAGGCCGCACCTGCTGGTGTTCGGCGGCTCCCGCGGGGCCCGCGCTCTCAACGACGCCATGCTGTCGACGCTGCCCGAGTTGGAATGCCTGCGCGGCCGCTTCACCCTGCTGCACCAGACCGGCGAAGAGGATCTGGAGCGGGTGCGCGAAGGCTACCGCCAGGCGGGCTGGGACCCGGCGACGGCGGTGCCCTTTATCGACGATATGGCAACGGCCTATGCCGAGGCCCACCTGGTGCTGTGCCGGGCCGGCGCAACTTCGCTGGCGGAGCTGACCGCCTGCGGCCGGGCGGCGATTCTGGTTCCCTATCCCCATGCCGTCGGAAACCACCAGACCGCCAACGCCCAGGCCCTGGCGGAAAAGGGCGCAGCCCTGCTGCTGCCCCAGAAGGAATTGACGCCGAGCCGGCTCGGTCAGCTGCTGCGGGAGATTCTTCCCGACCGCGACCTGCTCAGCTCCATGGCCGGCGCGGCCCATGCTCTTGGTCGGCGCGACGCGGCGCAGGCGATCCTCAAGGCCTGTCGGGCGATTGCCCGCAACAACGGTAGTGACCGCGCCTAGGTGGTCACGGGATTTAACGCTATGTACGGAAAAATTCGCAAAATACATTTCGTCGGTATCGGCGGCATCGGCATGAGCGGCATCGCCGAGGTCCTGCTCAACCTCGGCTATCAGGTTTCGGGCTCGGATCTGCGCGAAAGCGAAACCACCCTGCGCCTGGACAATCTGGGCGGCAGGATCACCATCGGCCATCGCGCCGAGAACGTGGTGGGAACCGACGTGGTGGTGACTTCGACGGCGGTCCGCAAGGACAATCCCGAGGTGGTCGAGGCCCACCGCCGCCTGATTCCGGTCATTCCCCGCGCCGAGATGCTGGCCGAACTGATGCGGATGAAATACGGGATTGCCGTCGCCGGCACCCACGGCAAGACGACCACCACCAGCATGGTCGCCACCCTGCTCTATCACGGCGGCATCGACCCGACCTCGGTGATCGGCGGCCGGGTCGATTCCCTCGGCTCCAACGCCAAGCTGGGGCAGGGGAAATTCCTGGTGGCCGAGGCGGACGAATCGGACGGCTCCTTCATGCTCCTGTCCCCCACGATCGCCGCGGTGACCAACATCGACGCCGATCATCTCGACTTCTACCAGGACCTCGAAGAAATCAAGGACACCTTCGTCGATTTCATCAACAAGGTCCCTTTCTATGGGCTCGCGGTGCTGTGTCTCGATGACCCTAACATTCAGGCGATCATCCCCCGGGTCAAGAAACGGTTCGTGACCTATGGCCTGGCCGGCCAGGCCGACCTCAAGGCCAGCGATATCGTCCACCAGGAAGGCCACACCGCGTTCACGGTGCACGCGCGGGGCGAGGCGCTGGGGCGGGTTTCCTTCCGCATGCCCGGGCGCCACAACGTTCTCAATGCCCTGGCGGCCACGGCGGTGGCGATGGAGGTGGGCATCCCCTTTGCCACCATCGCCGAGGGTTTCAGGGATTTCGGCGGCGTGCAGCGCCGCTTCCAGATCAGGCACGAGGCCGAGGGGCTCATGGTGGTCGACGATTACGGCCACCACCCCGCTGAAATCAAGGCGACGCTGGCGGCCGCCCGCTCCGGTTGGAACCGGCGGGTGATCGCGGTGTTCCAGCCCCATCGCTATTCCCGTACCCGGGCCCTGTTCGACGAATTCGTCACCGCTTTCTACCAGGCCGACCAGCTGATCGTCACTGACATCTACGCGGCCGGCGAAGAACCGATCGCGGGGATCGGCAGCGAACAACTGGTCGAGAGTATTCGGCAGCACGGGCATAAGGACGCTCATTACATCGGGGATCGCCATGCGGTGGCCGGCCGCCTTCTCCCCCAGTTGGGCGAAGGGGACATGGTCATCACCCTCGGCGCCGGCAACATCTGGCAGACCGGCGAGGATCTGATCCGGCTGTTGCGGGAACGCGGCTGACCCGTTTGCCAAGAGACTAGCGGGAAGGTTTGACATAATAAGTCACAGTCTCCTTCCCCGGTTCATGGATTTTGGAAAAATGACCCGAAGCGAATGGAAAAACAGGCAGATCGCGGTGCTCATGGGCGGGCTCTCCGGCGAGCGCGAGGTGTCGTTGCGCACCGGCGCCGCCGTGCTCAAGGCGCTGCAGACCCAGGGCTATCGCTGCACCGCCCTCGATGCCGGCCGCGATCTGGCGGCGCAGCTGGTCGCCTGCGGGGCCGAGGTGGCTTTCATCGCCCTGCACGGGCGCTTCGGCGAGGACGGCACGGTGCAGGGGGTGCTCGAGCTGATGGGGATTCCCTATACCGGCAGCGGCGTTCTGGCCTCGAGCGTCGCCATGGACAAGGTCGCGACCAAGAAACTCCTGATCTATCACGACCTGCCCACCCCAGGGTTCGAGGTGTGCCGAAAAGGAGACGACATCGAGGCCCTGGTCGCGCGCTGCCGTCATTTTCCCCTGGTGGCCAAACCTTCCCGCGAAGGCTCGACCCTCGGGGTCACCATCGCCCGGGACGAGGCAGGTCTGCGCCAGGGTATCCGGGACGCGCTGAAACTCGACGACCAGGTCCTGATCGAGGAGTTCATCCCCGGGCGCGAGATCACCGTTGGGGTGCTCGACGGCGTGGCGCTCCCCATCATCCAGATCGAGCCCAAGGGCGGATTTTACGACTTCAGCGCCAAGTATTCCAGCGGTGATACGGTCTATCTTTTGCCGGCGCCCCTCGAGGCGGCGCTCTATCGCCGGTTGCAGGAGGCGGCGGTGGCGGCTTGCGCGGTGCTCGGCTGTGTGGGGGCGGCGCGGGTCGACTTTCGGGTCAATGAGCGCGAATTCTATTGTCTCGAGGTGAATACCATTCCCGGAATGACCGAAACCAGTCTGCTGCCCAAGGCGGCGCAGGAGGCCGGTCTCGATTTTGCCGAACTGGTGCGGAAAATTCTCGAAGGGGCCGCTCTCAACAAATAGCGGGAAAGCTTATGATCCCCCGTCCGGGCAGGAGCGCCGGGCGCAGATGGCAGCAAAGAGTCGACATGCGCGATTACAAATCAGCAAACCCGCCCAAGGTCAAGCAGAACCGGCGCAAGCGCGAGCGCGAGCCGCGGGACTGGAGAGGCTTTTTTCAGAAGACCCTGCGCATCGGGGTGGCGGTGTTCAGCACCGCGCTGGTCGTGGCGGGCGGCACCATTGCGGCGCGCATGCTGGTGGCCTCGGATTATTTTCGCATCGAAACGGTGCGGGTGGAAAATTGTGCCCGGGTCAGTGTGGAGGAGATCGTGGGTCTCTCCGATTTGGAAATCGGCAGCAGCATCTTCGCTCTCGACCTCGCGATGATCGGGGGCAAGATCGAGGAAAACGCCTGGATCAAGACCGCCCGCATCGACCGGATCTTTCCCCGCGAGGTGGTGATCCGGGTCGAGGAGCGTCAGCCGCGGGCGATCGTCAATCTCGGTTATCTCTATTACGTCGACGAGGGCGGCGAGGTCTTCAAGATGCTCAGCGCCGGCGATCGCCTCGATTACCCGGTGATCACCGGCATCGAGCGCAACGACCTGGTCGAGCACGGCGAGCGCACCCGCAGCATGCTGCAAGAGGCGATCGCGCTTCTGCGCGAACTGGGCGAGCGCAGGCAGTTCAATCTCGAGTCGATCTCCGAGGCGCATCTCGATGCCGAGGAGGGAATCGCTCTCTTCACGTATCAGGGCGGCGTGCCGATTCGTTTGGGCGCGGGAGACTTTGCCGGCAAACTCGATCGGCTCGAGCGCATTTACAAAGAATTGGAACCGCGGCTGGCGGGGCTGAAGTACATCGACCTGAAGGTGCCCGACCGGGTGATCGTCAAGGTCGACAGCAAGCTTGCGCGGGGCAGAGGCTGATGACGGGCAAACCGGCCGCAAGCCTTGGGGTGGGCAGCCCCCGGGGGGCGGGTGATCATTTTTGAACTGAACGCCAGGGGGATTCAAGGAAAGGGAGAACCATGAGCAGCAAAAGAGACAATCTGGTCGTCGGACTTGATATCGGAACCACCAAAATCTGCGCCATCGTCGGTAACCTGACCGAGGACGGGCTCGACATCGTCGGCATCGGCACCAGCCCGTCCAAGGGGCTGCGCAAGGGGGTGGTGATCAATATCGAAAGCACCGTGTCGGCGATCCGCAAGGCGCTGCAAGAGGCCGAACTGATGGCCGGCTGCGAGATCAAGTCGGTTTTCGCCGGCATCGCCGGCGGCCACATCAAGGGCTTCAACTCCCAGGGGGTGATCGCCATCAAGAACCGCGAGGTCACCAGCGAAGACGTGCGTCGGGTCATCGACGCGGCCAAGGCGGTGGCCATCCCCATGGACCGCGAGGTGGTCCACATCCTGCCCCAGGAATTCATCATCGACGACCAGGACGGCATCAAGGAGCCGCTCGGCATGAGTGGGGTGCGCCTCGAAGCCAAGGTGCATATCGTCACCGGCGCGGTGGCCAGCGCCCAGAACATCATCAAGAGTTGCAACCGGGCCGGGGTCGACGTCGGCGACATCGTCCTCGAGCAGCTCGCCTCTTCCGAAGCGGTGCTCTCCAGCGACGAAAAGGAGTTGGGGGTGGCCATGGTCGATATCGGCGGCGGCACCACCGACATCGCCATCTACATCGACGGCGCCATCAAGCACACCGCGGTCCTGTCGCTGGGCGGCAACCACCTGACCAACGACATCGCCGTCGGCCTGCGCACCCCGATGGCGGAGGCCGAGAAGATCAAACACGCCTACGGCTGCTGCCTGACCTCGAAGATCGGCAAGGACGAAACCATCGAGGTTCCCTCCGTCGGCGGCCGCGAGCCGCGGATTCTCTCCCGCCAGCTGCTGGCCGAGATTCTCGAGCCGCGGGTGGAGGAAATCTTCACTCTGGTCAACCGCGAAATCATCAAGAGCGGCTTCGAAGACCTGATCGCTTCGGGCGTGGTGATCACCGGCGGAACCTCGATTCTGCCCGGCATGCCCGAGCTGGCCGAGCAGATTTTCGGCATGCCGGTACGCCGGGGGCTGCCCCGGGACATCGGTGGGCTGACCGACGTGGTCAATTCGCCGGTGTACGCCACCGGCGTCGGCCTGGTCAAGTACGGCTGCCGCAACATGGAAATCAAGAATTTCACCATCGGCCAGGAGAACATCTTCGACAAGGTGGTCCGGAGGATGAAGGAATGGTTCGGAGAATTTTTCTGAGTTTACCCAGTGACACCAAAAACCCTTCCGGGTTCGCGGAGAATCCCGGAAACAGCCGGCAAGGAGGGAGAAATGTTTGAATTCGAAGACAATTTTGACCAGACCGCAAAAATCAAGGTCGTAGGAGTCGGGGGCGGTGGCGGCAACGCGGTCAACACCATGATCGACAGCCTCCTGGACGGGGTCGAGTTTCTCACCGCCAACACCGACGCCCAGGCGCTCAAGACGAGCAAGGCGCCGATGAAGGTGCAACTCGGCGGCAAGCTGACCAAGGGACTCGGCGCCGGGGCCAATCCCGAAGTCGGGCGCGAAGCGGCGCTCGAGGACCGGGCGCGGATCGCCGAATTTCTCGACGGCGCCGACATGGTCTTCATCGCCGCGGGCCTGGGCGGCGGCACCGGCACCGGGGCGGCGCCGGTCATTGCCGAAGTGGCGAAAGAGTTGGGCGCGCTGACCGTGGGGGTGGTGACCAAGCCGTTCACCCGCGAAGGCAAGCAGCGCATGAAAAAGGCCGAGCAGGGGGTCGATTGCCTGAAGAAGGTGGTCGATTCGCTGATCGTCATTCCCAATGACCGCCTGCTTGGGTTGGCCGGCAAGAACATGAGCATCCTCGATGCCTTCCGGCCCTCGGACGACGTCCTGCGCCAGGCGGTGCAGGGCATCTCGGACCTCATCACCACCAGCGGCCTGATCAACGTCGACTTCGCCGACGTGAAAGCGATCATGAGCGAGCGCGGCATGGCGATGATGGGTATCGGCCTTGCCGCGGGCGAAAAGCGCGCCGCCGAAGCCGCCCAGAAGGCGATCAGCAGTCCGCTGCTCGAGGAGATCGACATCTCTGGGGCGAAGGGGGTGCTGGTCAACATCTGCGGCTCCTCCAGCATGACCATGGAAGAGTTCGACGAGGCCTCGCGCATCATCCACGACAAGGTGCACGACGACGCCAACATCATCATCGGCCTGGTGGTCAACGAGGAGATGGGCGACAACATCAAGATCACCGCCATCGCCACCGGTTTCGGCGAATCGTTCGAGCGCACCCGCATGGGCAGCGAGGAACTCAAGCAGCAGGCCGCCGCGCTGGCTCTGGGAAGCAAGGTCGATCGCGACATCCCGGCCTTCATCCGCGAGCGCCAGCGCGAATCGATTCGCTCCATGCGCTCGAACCTGGGCCCGAACATCGGCGGGGAGGAGGATGAATACGACATCCCCACCTTCCTGCGCAAGCGGGTCGACTGATCCCGTTGCCTGACTGAAACGGCTGTTTTCCCCGGCCGGGGCGTCTTCCCCGGTGCCAGGGAATTCTTGTCCCCTTTTCCCCAAGTCGGTTCTCCGCCCGGCGTCCGAGGGGAAGGGGGGATGCGATGCTGTGCGATCAACTCCCTCCCACGGGACCGCTCTGGTGCGGTCCCGTTTCTTTTTCGTCATTGGCCCCTGGTCATTTGTCATTTGTTGAAAAACTCAATACACTCTTTATAAGCACCGATCACCGATCACGGACACCCACCCATGAGCCGTCGACTCCTCGATAAAGCCCGCCGCCGTTTGGCTACGGAAAGCGGCTGCCGCGCCAACCCCTGGGGGGGGCGGCTGGCGGTGGCGCTGGTGTATCCCAACACCTACCACCACGCCATGAGCAACCTGGGGTTTCTGACGGTCTACCACCTGCTCAACCAGCGCGAAGACACCCTGTGCGAACGGTTCTTCCTTCCCGACCCCGACGATCTGGCCGAACACCGCAGTACCGGCTATCCCCTCTTTTCTCTGGAATCGGGCCGTTTTCTCGAAGAATTCGATCTCGTCGCCTTTTCCATCTCCTTCGAAAACGACTACCTCAACCTGCCGGTGATTTTCGACCTGGCCCGGCTCCCCTGGCTGTCCGCCGAGCGCGGCCAGCGCCATCCCCTGGTGCTGGCGGGAGGGGTGTGCGCGTTTCTCAACCCCGAGCCGCTGGCCGAGGTCATGGATCTTTTTGCCGTCGGGGAGGCCGAGCCGATCCTTCCCGGGCTGGTCGGCGCCTTACAGACGGCCAAATCGGCGCGCCCCCAACTCCTCGCTGACCTGGCGCGGCTGCCGGGTATCTATGTGCCGTCGCGCTACGAGATCAGCTACCATCCCGACGGAACGGTGGCCGCCTACCGTCCCCGGGGCGACGCCCCGACGCGGGTGCGCCGGCGGTATCTCGCCGATCTCGACGCTTCGCCCAGCCAGTCCTTCGTGCTGACCCCGGAGACCGAATTCGGCGACATGTTCCTGAGCGAAGTCTCCCGCGGCTGCTCCCGCGGCTGCCGGTTCTGCGCGGCCGGCTATATTTATCTGCCGCCGCGTGAGCGCAGCCTGGAAACTCTGCGCCGCCAGGCCGGCGAGGGGCTGTGCCAGCGCAAACGCATCGGCCTGGTCGGGGCGGCAGTGTCCGATCATCCCGATATCGTGGCGCTGCAGCAGAACATTCTCGCCCAGGAAGGGGAAGTCGGGGTCTCCAGCCTGCGCCTCGATGCCCTGCGCGCGGAGGAGGTCGCGGCCCTGGTCGCTTCCGGGCACAAGACGGTAGCCATCGCGCCGGAGGCCGGCAGTCAGCGGTTGCGCGATCTGATCAACAAGGGGATTGACGAAGGGCAGATTCTGCAGGCGGTGGAGCTTCTGGCCGAGGGGGGGGTACCCAACCTGAAGCTCTATTTTCTCATCGGCCTGCCGACCGAGTGCGACGAGGATAGCGAAGAATTGCTGCGCCTTACCGCGGCGCTGCGCGAGATCTGGCTGCGGGCGGGCAAAAAACGGGGGCGGCTCGGGTCGCTGACGGTCTCGGTCAACCCCTTTATCCCCAAACCCTTTACCCCGTTGCAATGGGCTGGGATGGCGGAGGCGAAGTCCCTGGAGAAAACCATCAAGCGCCTGCGCGCGGCGGTAGCCCGCATGCCCAACACCGATATCATTTTCGAGTCGCAGCGGGCGGCGGTGCTGCAGGCCTTTCTCGCCCGCGGCGACCGGCGCGCCGGCGCGGTTCTGCCCCTGCTCGCGGCGGGAGAAAACCTCAAGGCGGCCTGCCGCGCGACGGGACTCGATCCCGGTTTTTTCGTCACCCGCGAACGGGGAGAAGATGAAATCTTTCCGTGGGAAGTGGTGGACAACGGGGTGCGCCGCGACTATCTGCGGTTGGAATACGAGCGGGCCCTGCAGGGACGTTTCACCCCCCGCTGCGCTCCGGGATGCCGGCGCTGCGGCGTGTGCGGATAACGCGCGACTTCACCCAACGCATCACCCCTCACATCCGATGACACTCGGTACAGATTTTGTAGCCGGCGGCGACGGTCGAGACCACCATGGACGGGGCGCCGCTGTAGGGGCTGTGGCAGGAGAGGCAGGAGACCCGCCCCCCGGGCAGGAAGATTTCCGGGGCGAGCACGTCGATCGCGGCCAGCTTGCGGTTTGCGGCCGCCGCCCGGGCATAGGCGATGCCGACCACGTGACTGTTGCAGTTGCTGCGCTCGTCGGCCAGACAGTAGGTCACCGCCCGGGCGTTGGTGCCGTCATGGCAGCTGAGACAGCGCAGGGTCGGGTCATCGACGTCGCCCGCCGCGGTGCCGCGATCGAGGCCCGTCTTGCGGTGGGCCAGCGGCGTGACTGCCAGATGGCGGCCGGTGCCTTCCTCGACCAAGGGATGGCATTGTTCGCAGAAAGCGCCTGCGGCAGCGGCGGTGCGCAACAGATAGGGGGCAGGTCGTGCCGGGTCGGGGTGAGGATCGTGGCAGGTGGTGCAGGTCAGAAGCCCCTGGCCGAAGCCGGCGAAAGCCGGGGGAAGTTCCTGCGCCGGGCGTACCCCGCTCGGGTGGCTGTAGCGTTGCGGCAGGCGGTGGCAGCGACGGCACAAGGTCTCGATGTCCGCCCGCAGGGAATCGCCGGCGGCCGGGGCGTCCTCAAGGTGGCATTGGCCGCAGCGGCCGGTGAAATCGTGCCCCTGACCGAAAGCCGGGGCGCCGATGGCCCCGAGCAGCGCGCAAATCCAGATCGCCAGACAGGTCTTCATGGCTTTTTCCCCCGCAAAAAATAACCATTCCGCCGCCATCGCCTCGGTTCACGACTCCTCGTACCTGATTCGTGTCGATCTTCAACCAAATCTTATTTACAAGGGATGCACAGGATAAAAAGAACCGACCCGAAGCTGAGCACTTAATCCTGTATATCCCTGTTGATTTTCTTTTTTGCCCGGGCAGACTTGGGCGCGTCGCGGTTCTGGCTGAAGATTAGCGCTCATCAGGTCTCAGTATAGCAGAGTTGCGGCCCGCCCGAGCCGGGGGCTGCATCGCTGCCGGGGACGGTTTTCGGGAGGATGTCTCCTGATCTCCTTCCCGGGCATGCACCTGGGACAGGAAGCGGTGGCCGCAGGCCGCGTCCCGCCATCTTTTTCCTTGCATTCGGCGAAGTAATTTGAGATTTGTTTAATGTTAGGTTTTTCAGGACACCGGGGAGGGGAATCCCATGACGGAAGCGATTGATTGTTCGGAAGGCGCGACCATCGCAGGTAGCAGCCCGTTCGCCATCCTGGTGGTTGAAGACGCCCAGACGACTTCGGCCCTGGTGTGCAGCGTTCTGCGGCGGGCCGGGTTTTGCCCCGATGCGGTCTTCAGCGGTCACGAGGCCCTCGATTGGATCGACCATAACCCCGTCGACCTTCTTCTCCTCGATTACCAGCTCCCCGACATGAACGCCCTGGAGCTGCTGGAAAAAATCGAGGCCGGGGGGCGCCGCATCCCCTTTGTCGGGATGAGCGGCCACGGCGACGAGAAGACCGCGGTCGAGATGATGAAGCGCGGCGCCCTCGACTACCTGGTCAAGGAGAAATCCTTTCTCGAGCATCTGCCCCTGGTGGTGCGGCAGATGACCGCCCGGGTCAACAGCGAAAACCGGTTGCGGGTCAAGGAAAGCGAGTTGCTGCAAAGTGAAGGGCGGCTGGCCGCCTTCGCCCGCGCGCTGCCCGATGACGCTTATGTGCTCGACCAGGAGGGACGCTGCATCGAGGTGCTCGCCACGACCAAAGAGCGCTCCGGCGGCATCGCCCGTACGGGCTTGAAGCGTGGCCAGTTGTTAAGCGAATGCTTTTCCGGGACAACCGCCCGGCTGTTGAGCGCCGCCGCCGCAGGCAGCGCGGCCGCGGCATGCACCCGGATCGTGGAATACCCCCTCGCCCTGGCCGAAGGCGAGCGCTGGTACGAGGGGCGCTTCTCCCCGGTGAGCAGCGACAATGTCGCCAGTTCGCTGGTCGTCTGGGTCTCGCGCGACATCACCGAGAAAAAAGAGGCCGAACAGCAGCGGCGCGAACTGGAAAAGCAGCTGCTGCAATCGCAGAAACTGCAGGCCATCGGCACCCTGGCCGGCGGCATCGCCCACGATTTCAACAACCTCCTCTCCGTCATTCTCGGCTACACCGAAATCAGTCACGATCTGCTGCCGCCGGATGCTGCCGCGGCGACCAATCTCAGGGAGGTGCTGCGCGCCGGGCACCGGGCCAAAGATCTGGTCCGGCAGATTCTCGAGTTCAGCCGCCAACCCGATCACGAGCGGCGGCCGGTGATGATTTCCGCTCTGGTCAAGGAAACCGTGCGTCTGGCGCGAGCCACTATGTCGGGGGAGGTCGAGGTGCGGCTCGATATCGAGGCTGTCGGATGCAATGTGCTGGCCAACGCCACCCAGATGCATCAGGTCATGATGAATCTCATCACCAATGCCGAGCACGCGATGGAAGGCACCGGGGGGGAGCTCAGGGTGTCACTCGATCTCTTTGATGCGGGCCGGCAATTCGTGCGCACCCGGCCGGGAATGGAGGAGGGGCGCTACGTGCGCCTGCAGGTCAGCGACTGTGGCTGCGGCATGAGTCCCGAAGTCATGGCCCGCATTTTCGAGCCCTATTTCACCACCAAGGAGTTCGGCAGGGGAACCGGCCTCGGTCTTTCCATCGTGCACGGCATCGTCACCTCCCTCCGCGGCATCGTCACGGTGGAGAGCGAGGTGGGCCGGGGGAGCTCTTTTACCGTGTATCTCCCCCATTGCGACGAGGCCGCCGCGGTGGAATCCTGCGCCCTCGGCTCGGTTCCCCATGGCGGCGAGCACATTCTGCTGGTCGACGACGAACCGTTATTGACCGAAATATGCCAGCAGATGCTGGAGCATCTCGGCTACCGGGTGACGGTACGCTCCCACGGGGTCGAGGCCCTCGCGGCCTTCAAGGCGGACCCCGCGCGCTACGACCTGCTGCTGACCGATTACGCCATGCCCTCCCTCGACGGGCTCGAACTGGCGCGCCGCGCCCGCGCTCTGCGTCCCGATCTGCCGGTGATTCTGGTCACCGGTTTCAGCCGCAGCCGATATCTCGAGAAAGCCCGCTCGGCGGGGATCCACCAGGTGATCATGAAGCCGGTGATCGCCCGCGACCTCGCCCTGGCGGTGCGCTCCGCCCTCGATCAGGATTCCTCGGGACCGACCTGATCCCTCGTTTTTTCACCCGCCCCCGTCTTGACAGGTCTGCGGTTCGCTGTAGAATTGTGACCGTTTCGATTATCTTTCGTCGTTTCCCCCAAGGAGGATGCTCATGTCTCAGGAAAGAACCGGAGTTATTACGTTTAAAGGCAACCCCATGACCCTGCTCGGGCCCGACGTCAAGGTCGGCGACAGCGCTCCTGAGTTCAAGGTGGTCGACACCGGCCTGCAGCCCGTAACCCTGGCCGATTCGGCCGGCAAGGTGCGGCTGATCACCGTGGTTCCCTCCGTCGACACCCCGGTGTGCGACACCATGACTCGTAAGTTCAACGAAAAGGCCGGGCAGCTGCCGGAAGGGGTCGTGGTCTACACCGTCAGCCAGGATCTGCCCTTCGCCCAGAAGCGCTGGTGCGGCAATGCCGGCATCGAAAAGGTGAAAACCCTCTCCGATTATCAGGAGCGGTCCTTCGGCCTGAACTATGGGGTTCTGATCAAGGAGCTGAAACTTCTCGCCCGCGCCGTTTTCGTGATCGACGGCAAGGGCAAGGTGGCCTACCGCGAGATCGTGCCCGAAGTGACTGCCGAGCCCGACTACGACGCGGCGCTGGCGGCGGTGAAAAAGCTGGTCTAGAGTTCCGGAGATAAGTCGTGCGTTAACGGAAAAAAAGAAGCCCCCGTTGTGGCAACGGGGGCTTCTTTGCATGGTGCGGATGGGGTTCGATCAGGGTTTCTTGCCGCGGCCGCGGCCGAGCAGGCTGTCGAGGCGGAACAGCCCCTTCACTTCATTTTTTGCGTTGCTGACCTTGCCGTGCAGATCGACTCCCCGGCGCAGGATCACGCCGGCGCGGCGGGCGCCGAACAGCAAAACCAGCAGGCCGATGAGGATTGCAATTTCCCAGATGCCGAAGCCGAACATGGTGATGTCTCCCGGTAGGCGATAGCCGATCATATCCCAGACGGGAGTTCCAATTCAAGCCGCAGCCTCTTCCCATACGTAATGAGTCTGCAGAAGGCTCCAATCAGTTCTGTTTCGCCAGAGGCTCTTCTGCCGGGGAGCCTTTTTTGCTGTCCGGGCGCTGGGGAGCGCGGCACTGGAAATATTCCTCGGGGGTGTTGATGTTGCGAAAGCTCTGCCCTTCCGGGTCGAGTCCGGTCAGGTCGCCGATGGGGAGTTCCTCCACCCTGACCGCGGGAAAGAAATGCACGATGCGCCGGCGGCCGCTGTCGAGAATTTCCTCGATGGCGGGGATGCAGCTCTTGTGGTAGAGCGCGTGCAGCGGCTCCAGCCCGCGGGGGCTCTGGGGAATCACCACCTCGCCCCGCTCGGCCCGGGCGCAGATCCCGTGGATGATGTCGGCGCTGAGAAAGGGCATGTCGCAGGCGACCACGAAGATTTTCTCGTGGCGGGCATGGCACAGGCCCGAGTGGATGCCGGCCAGCGACCCCTTGGCGTAGTAGATGTCGGGCACCTTGCGGCAAGGGATGTCCTGGTAGAGCCCGGGCGAATTGGTGACGATGACGACCTCGTCGAACAGGGTGGCGAGCTTGCGGTAGATGTGGTCGATGAAGCGCGCCCCCGCGATCGGCAGCAGCGACTTGTCGCACCCCATGCGCCGGCTTTCGCCGCCGGCGAGAATCACCCCGGTGACGCCGGCGATCTTCTGTTCGGGGGCGGAGACCGCGATGCGCTCGGCATGGCTGTAGATCTCGAAGGTCTCGCCGCGCACGTAGCCGACCAGGGTGATGCCGGCCTGCGCGGCGAGTTCCACCGCCAGGTCGGTGGGGGAGGTGCGCGAGGCGACCAGGGCGATGCCGAGGCGTGCCGCCTTGGCGATCATCTCGGTGGAGACCCGGCCCGAGGTGACCAGCATCTTGCCGGCAAGATCGATCCCCTTGAACAGGGCCTCGCCGGCGATGCGGTCGAGGGTGTTGTGGCGGCCGAGGTCCTCGGCGAACAGGAGCAGCTTCTCGCCGTCGCCGACGGCGGCCGAGTGGATGCCGCCGTGCTGCGAGTAATTCTCGGCCTGACGGGCGAGATCCTTCATCAGGTGCAAGACCGCTTCGGGGGGGAAGGTTGCACCCGGCGCGGCGGCGTTTGATTCGAGCTTCATGAGCGATTCGGACAGGTTGAAGGAGATGCCGGTGCCGCAGCCCGAGGTCAGGGTCGGCTTGAGACGCTCGGGAATCTCCCCTTTCACGCGAATGCGCGCGCTGCCGAAATCGGCGCAGATGCCGAGGCTGAGAATGTCGTCGAGGGATTCGACAAAGCCTTGCAGGCGCAGAAAACCGGCCACCAGGAAGTTGAGCTGGTGGGGGCTGCTGATCAGGGTGGCCAGCTCGCGGTCATTGACCAGCAGCTGCAGGGGGTATTCCTGCACGATGGGCCGCTCCAGCTCGCTGAAGCTTTTCTTTTCGTAGCGCACGATCGCCCGGCTTTTGCGTTTGTCCATCATTTCTCCCGCCTCGTCTTCAAGATTCAAGCTGGTCTCGCCGCAACCATGGCGTAAACGCCAAGCAGAAAATGTGCCGGTCATAAACCATTGTCAAATCAGCCTTCTACCTTTGGTGGCGGGTGGGTCGTTTCGACCCACCTGGGTCATCCTTATCCACCGGCAGGCTTGGGTGCGAGGGTCAATGGCCGGCACTGGCCCCGGCGGTCTCCCGGGCGTAATCGCGCTTGCCGCGGGTAAATCCCTCGCGCTGGGCGAGAAGATCGAGGTGCAGGGTGCTGACGTCCTCCAGATCCATCGGCTGGCCGGCGCCCTCTTCGCGACTGTCGATCACCTTGAGATAGCTGTCGCAGCGGCGGCAGACATTGACCCGATAGCCCTTTTCGTCGCCGGCGGTGAAATATTCGAGGGTCTTGCCGTCGCTATTGCCGCAACTCGCGCAGCTGCGTCGCACCGTGGGCCAGGATTCGCCGCAGGTGCCGCAGTGCAGCAGCATGCGCCCTTCGTCGCCGACCAGCTCGCCCATGACCGGGGTGCCGCCGCACAGGGGGCAGAAGCCGTGGGGCCAGTCGCTGGCGACCGGGCGCAGGCCTTTTTCCCGGGCCTGATGCAGAGCGAAGGACAGTGCCAGGCCGGTCAGATACTCGACGATCGCGGGCTCGGTCTGCAGGCCGGCGGCGGCCTCGGCGAGGCGCTTGCGGTCCCGTTCGAGATAGGCGCCGAACAGGGGCGCGGGGTCGAGGTCTCCACCGGCAAGGCCGTCGGCCACCCTGGTCAGCTCATCCTGCCCCTGGTGACCGTGGCGTTGCAAAACCTCGATCAGGTCGGAGAGAAAGGCCCGGGCCCGGTCGGGAGCGATCTGCAGGCTCTCGGCCTGCAGCAGGGGAAAGCCTTCGCGCTGGGACAGCCCACCGAATTCGTCGGCGTGGGCCACGCGCAGAAAATCGGGCGGGTTGGCGGCGAGAAAGGCGTAGAGACTGTTGTAGAAATCGAACACCTCCGAAAATTCGGGGCGTTTACGGCGCAGTTCAGCCAGGCGGTGCTGGCGCTTGATAACGAATTCCACGTTGGTCCTCCAGTCGGTTGTCAGGGCAGTTCGGGGGGCTTCACCACCGGCGACGTGCCGGAAAGGCTCTCGAGAAATGCCTGCAGGTCCCGTTTTTCCTCCGCCGTCAGTTGCAACGGCTGCAGCAGGGGAGACTTTTGCGGGTCGTTCCCCCCGCCGCGGTCGTAGAAGTCGATCACTTCGGCCAGGGTGGCGATGCTGCCGTTGTGCATGTAGGGCCCGGTCTGTGCCACCTGGCGCAGGGGGGGCGTGCGGAAGGCGCCCAGGTCGGCGGGATCGCGGGTCAGGGCGAAGCGTCCCGGGTCGCGATCCATACGCTCGAGGCCCATCTGCACCAGAAAGAAATGGCGGGTGGCGCGGCGCTGCGGGTCGTGGCGCAACTCTTCGGTCTCCTGCACGCCGAGGTTGTGAAATTTCTGATCGCTGAGCAGCGCGCCGCTGTGGCAGGTCGAACACTTGCCGCGCGGGCCGAAGAAGATTTCCATGCCGCGCCGGGCCTCGGGCGAAAGAGCCTGCCGGTCGCCGGCCAGATAGCGGTCGAAGGGGCTGTCGCGCACGATCAACGAGCGTTCGAAGTCGGCCAGCGCGAGGGTGACGGTGGCGCGACTCGTCTCGCCGCCGAAGGCCCGTTGAAACAGGGTGCGGTACTCGGGAATCTCGCGCAGCTTCTCCACCAGGAAATCGAGGTTGAGGTTCATCTCGAAGGCGCTGTGAATCGGGCCCTCGGCCTGGTGCTCGAGGCTGTAGCTGCGCCCGTCCCAGAAAAAAGAGTGCAGGTAGCCCACATTGAGCAGGCCCTGAGTGTTGCGCCAGTGCTTGTTGGTGGGATAGGCCCCCGACAGGGCGCGCCCGTCGGCGTAGGCCTGCTCGGGGTTGTGGCACACCGCGCAGCTCATGGTGCCGTCGCCGGAGAGGCGCCGGTCGAAAAAGAGCACGCGGCCGAGTTCGACCCGCTCCGGGGGCGGGGCGAGAAGTTCGGGCAGGGGGGCGGGGAGGTTCGGTTTTTCCGCAGCCGGACAAATGCCGGCCATCCCCAGCAGTGTCACCCAAAAGAGCAACAGCCCCACGAGACGATCTTCTCTTGCGCAGCAATACACTTGGCGTCTGAGCATCAGTGTTGCCCCTTTTTCGCCAGCTCTTCGTCGATCATCTCCCGAAAGGTTTCGATCGGCCTCTCGCCCACCAGCTTGCGGCCATTGATGATGAAGGTCGGGGTCTGGTAGATGTCGAGTTTTTTGGCCATTTCCAGATCGTCGATCACCCGTGGCAGGTATTTCTCGCTGTCGAGCTCGCGGGTGAAACGAGCCTCGTCGAGCCCGAGCTTGCGGGCATAGCCGATGAGACTGTCGCGGTCGAGGCGCTTTTCAGCGAGCATCAGGTCGTGCATCTCCCAGAATTTCCCCTGCGCCCGCGCCGCTTCGGCCGCCTGCGCGGCGAGAAAGGAGAAGTCGCGATACTTGTAGGGATAATGCTTGATCGCCAGCCGCACCCGCCCGTCGTATTCTTCCATGACTTTCTGCACGGTCGGACCGACCGCCTGGCAGAAGGGTCACTGGAAATCGATGAACTCGACGATGGTGACCGGCGCGTCGGCCGGACCGCGCACCGGGGCGTCCCCCAGGGGGACCTCGATGCGCTCGCCCGCCGTCGCCGGCGCCGCCCAGAGGAGCAGGAGAAAGAGAAGGTGCAGAAGCGGTCTGATCATCTCCTCAATCCCGCACTTCCTTGCGGTACCACTTGATGGCGTGGAACCGGGCCCAGCTCTTTTTCACGTGTCCCCACAGCATCCCTTCGAGGGTGCCGGGGTTGCCGATGGTCGCGAGATAGATGTGAACGATGACGCCCATCATGAACAGAGTGAAGAACAACCCGTGGATCATCAGCGAGAACTGGGTCAGGCCGCGACCAAAGGCGGTCGGCTCCCAGATGATGAAGCCGCTGACCGCCATCACCAGAGTCGCGACGAAGGAGAAGAGGCCGAAGAGTTTCTGCCCGGCGTTGAATTTCCCCTGGGGAATCTCCTCTTTCTTGCGCGACAGGTAGCCGCCGAATTTGGAAAGCCAGCGGGCATCGTCGGAATCGAAAGAAAGCATCTCCTTGACTTCGCTGAAGAAGAGGAGCACCGACGAGATCAGAAAGACGATCGCCGCCCACTTGTGGAAGAGGATGCCCTGCTGCGGCCCGCCGAAGAAGTCGAAGTAACCGAAGAAGGTGTGGGCGTAGAGACCCAGGCCGGAGAGGACCAGGATGAAGAAGGATGCCGCCAGGGTCCAGTGCAGCACCCGCTCCGCCGCGTTGAAGCGCTCGATATATCTGCTCATGATCAGGCCCCTTTCTCCGGAGTGTCGTGGTCGTCGCCGTTTTCCAGCCGCTTCGGTCCCACCGTTACGTAATGCAGCATGGCCGCGCCGACCGCGCCCCAGAAGCCGAGGATGCCGAGCGGCTTGATGACGTCCTTCCACAGGAAGATCGACGCCGGAATCGCCGGCTTCTCCGGCAGGGTATAGGTGCCCGCCGGGGCGTCGAGAATGTAGAGGGTGCCGAGTCCGTTGAGGTCGTTCTCGCCGTAGACGGTCTTGCCCTTGGCCCTGGCCGCGGCGATCAGCTCAGCGCGGTTGCCGAAGCGCAGGGTCTCGGTCGGGCAGGCCTTGACGCAGGCGGGCTGCAGCCCGTTCTGCACCCGGTCGAGGCAGGCGTGGCATTTGGTGACCTTGCGCTTCTTGTCGTAGCGCGGCACATCGAAGGGACAGCCGTTGACGCAGTAATGGCACTCGATGCACTTGTCCTGGTTGAAGCCGACCAGCCCCTCGTCGGTGTGGTAGAGGGCGCCGGCCGAAGGGCAGACCTTGACGCAGCCGGCGTCGCCGCAGTGCATGCAGCGCTTGTTCAGGAACAGCCAGCGAAATTCGTCGCCCTGCTCCTCTTCGATGAAGTGAATCTGGTTGTAGAGCTGGGGGGTGAGCTGCGGCGGGTTCTCGTAGCTGCCGCGGTTCACCGTGTCCTCCGGCTCCAGCTTGTTCCACTGCTTGCATGCCACCTGGCAGCTGCGGCAGGCGATGCAGCGGCTCATGTCGATCAGAAATGCCTTACGCTGTGCCATCGCTCATCACCCCCTTTTCTCGATGTTGACCATGAACGCCTTGGTTTCGGGGATCATGGTGTTGGCGTCGCCGATCGTCGGTGTCAGCAGGTTGGCGCTGTCGCCGGTGTTGGGAGTGTTCCAACCGTAGCACCAGGGCAGCCCCACCTGGTGGATGGTGGTGTTCTGCACCTTGAACGGGCGGAAACGGCGGGTGACGATGGCCACCGCCTCGACGCTGCCGCGCCCGGAGGAGACGGTGCAGGGGTCGCCGTTCCTGATGCCCTTGTCGGCGGCCAGCTCGGGGCTCAACTCGACGAACAGATGGGGCTGCATCTCCAGCAGCCAGGGGGTGTTGCGGGTCATCACCCCGGTCTGCCAGTGCTCGGTCACCCGGTAGGTGGTGGCGACGAAGGGGTAGCGCTGGTCGCAGGAGTAGTAGACATCTTCGGGCAGGCTCTCCTTGCCTTCGTAGAAGAGCTTGATCACCGGATTGTTCTTGGTGTTGTGCAGCGGGTTCTTCTCGATCGGGCATTCGAGCGGCTCGTAGTGCTCGGGGAAGGGGCCCTCCTTCATGTTCGGCGCGAAGATCGAGCCGACCCCGTCGGGGAGCATGATGAACGGGCGCTTGCCCTTGCCGCTCGCCAGCGGCGGCCAGCCGCCGTCGGGCACATCCCCCTTCCAGCCGCTGCCGGTCCACCAGATGACCGGTTTCTCCTTGTCCCACGGCCGCCCTTCGAGGTCGACGGCGCAGCGGTTGTAGAGAATGCGGCGGTTGACCGGCCAGCACCAGGACCACTCGGGATAGAGGCCGGTGCCGCTCGGGTCGCTCTGGCTGCGGCGCGCCATGTTGTTGCCGCCGCCGTTGTAGCTCTGGCAGTAGAGCCAGTTGCCCGAACTGGTGGTGCCGTCGTTCTGCAGGAAGGCGAAGCTCGGCACCAGGTCGCCTTTTTTGTACTGGGTGCCTTTGATCTCGACGTCTTGCAGGAAGTAGCCGTTGATCTCCCTGGCCACCGTGTGGATATCGAGGTGGTGAATCCTGCCGTCGGGCATCTTGAAGCCGTAGTCCCAGGTCAACCGGGCGATCGGATCGGGCAAGGCGCCCCCTTCCTCCCGGTAGAGGCGGGCGACGCGGTACTGCAGCTCGTTCATGATCCACGAATCGTGGCGGCTCTCGCCCAGCGGCGGCACCGCCTGGTAGCGCCATTGCGCCCAGCGTCCCGAGTTGGTGACGCTCCCCTCCTTCTCGATCGAGGCGGCCGCCGGCAGGAAGAAGACCTCGGTGTCGATCTCCGCCGGGTTCATGTCGGGGCCCTTCCAGAAGCTCGCGGTCTCGTTGTCGAACAGGTTGACCGCCACCATCCAGTCGAGTTTGCCGAGGGCCTTGCGCACCTTGTTGGCGTTGCTCCCCGAGCAGGCGGGGTTCTGCCCCCAGGCGAAGAAGCCCTTGATGTCCCCCTGGAACATGCGGTGAAAGAGCATCAGCCACGAGGCGTTCTGGCCGTCGTCGAGCTTGGGCAGCAGGCCGTAGCCGAAATCCTCCTCGCCGGTCAGCTCGGCGCTGAAGTGGGCGCGCAGCAGCGAGGTAACGTACTTGTCGCGGTTGCCCCACCAGTTGGCGCTGAAAGGGTCGTGGGTCTGAGGCGTGCTCTTGGCGACGTAGGTGGCGAGATCGGGCCAGCTCGCCTTGGGCGTCGGCAGGTAGCCGGGCAGAATGTGAAAGAGCAGGCAGTGGTCGGTGGAGCCCTGCACGTTCGATTCGCCGCGCAGGGCATTGACCCCGCCGCCGGCCACCCCGATGTTGCCGAGCAGCAGCTGGATCATCGCCATGGTGCGGATGTTCTGGGTCCCGACGGTGTGCTGGGTCCAGCCCATGGCGTACATGATGGTCGCCGCCTTGCCGGGCCGGCCGCTGCCGCTGTAGATCTCGTAGACCTGGAGCAGCTTATCCTGGGGGGTGCCGGTGATGTCCGAGACCACCTCGGGGGTGTAGCGGCTGAAGTGCTTCTTCATCAGCTGGAAGACGCAGTTCGGGTCCTGCATCGACAGATCGGTTTTGGGGGTGCCGTCCTCGTTTTTCTGGAAACTCCAGCTCGAGGTGTCGTAGCTGCGCTGGTCCGGGTCGTAGCCCGAGAAGACCCCGTCGAGCTCGCCCGGCATCTGGAAGGCCGGGTCGACCAGGAAGGTGGCGTTGGTGTAGTGGCGCACGTACTCCTCGTGGATGCGGTCGTTGTCGAGAATGTACTTGATCATGCCGCCGAGAAAGGCGATGTCGGTCCCCGAGCGCAGCGGCGCGTAGAGATCGGCCTTGGCCGAGGTGCGGGTGAAGCGCGGGTCGACGCTGATCAGCTTGGCGCCTTTATCCTTGGCCTCAAGGACGTACTTGAAGGAGATCGGATGATTCTCGGCGGCGTTGGAGCCCATGACGAGAATCACGTCCGAGTTGCGGATATCGATCCAGTGGTTGGTCATCGCCCCGCGGCCGAAGGTGGTCGCCAGACTGGCAACCGTGGCGGAGTGTCATATGCGCGCCTGGTGTTCGATGTAGACCAGTCCCCAGCTGCGCAGCATCTTCTGCAGCAGGTAGCATTCCTCGTTGTCGAGGGCGGCGCTGCCCACCGAGGCGAGGGCGTCGGTGCGGTTGACCGTCTGGCCCTTGGCATTGACGGTCATGAAGGTGGCGTCGCGGGTGTCCTTGACCTTGCGCGCAATCTGGTCGAGGGACCAGTCCCAGGAGACTTTCTTCCATTCCTTGGCGCCCTTGGCCCGGTACATCGGCTCGGTGACGCGGTCCTGGTTGTGGCGCAGCTGGTAGAGAGACGCTCCCTTCGGGCACAGGGTGCCGCGGTTGATCGGGTGGTCGGGGTCGCCCTCGGTGTTGATCACCTCGCCGTTGCGGGTGTGCACGATGATGCCGCAGCCGACCGCGCAATAGGGGCAGATGGTGGTCGTTTCCTGGGCGTACTGGATCGCCAGGGGCTGGGCGTAGGCTTCGGCCGGTTTGAGCCCGATGCCCAACACCGAGGCGCCGACCGCTCCTCCCGAAACCTTGAGGAAACCGCGTCGTGTCAGGTTCATCCTCGACTCCTTTTCGCTGATATATAGGGAAAACATGCAATATGATTTATTGAAGCCAGCAAAACCTATACCAGTGTTTTATTTTTTTAAAATCCTTGAGCTATATCGGTTGTTTGAGCTATTTGTACGAAAATATTGCAATAATTTCCTGGTTTGAGAGTTGTATCTTTTTTTCATGATGTGTATACATTTTATACATGTCCATGATTGGATCGAAAAACTAACGCGAGTTTAACAAGGGTGACGATGATGCCGACCCGGGTTTTTATCTGTGACGACGAAGATGGGATGCTGCGCTATCTGCGCAAGACGGTGAGTGCTCTGGGCTACGAGGTGGCCCCCTTCGGCTCGCCTTTAGCGCTGCTGGCGGCGCTGAAAAAGGAGGAGGACGACGAGGGGGCGATGGTCCTGCTCGACATCCGCATGCCCGAAATGGAGGGGATCGCCGTCCTGCGCCGGATTCGCGAGCAGCGCCCCGACCTGGGGGTGGTCATGATGACCGGCTACGGCACCATCGAATCGGCGGTCGAGGCGATCAAGCTCGGCGCCTTCGACTATCTGACCAAGCCTTTTCCCGAAGAGCGGCTGGCCACGGTGCTCGAACGTTGCCGCGAGCGCCAGGGGCTGTTGGCGGAAAACCGCGCGCTGAAAAAAGACCTGCATGACCGCATTGCGCCGGCCGGCATCATCTATCGCAGCCGCCAGTTCGGCGCGGTGGTCGATCTGGCCCGGCGCGTGGCCGCCAACAATGTCAACGTGCTGCTTTTGGGGGAGAGCGGCACCGGCAAGGAGCTGATCGCCTCCGCCATTCATTTCGCCAGCCCCCGCGCCGGGCAGCGCTTCCTCGCCCTGAATTGCGCCGCCATCACCGAAACCCTGCTCGAAAGCCAGCTCTTCGGCCACCTGCGCGGCGCCTTCACCGGCGCGACCCAGAATCACAAGGGTCTGCTCGAAGAGGCCGACGGCGGCACCCTGTTTCTCGACGAGATCGGCGATCTGAGCCCGGCGCTGCAGGCCAAGCTGCTGCGGGTGCTGCAGGACGGCGAATTCATTCCCGTCGGCGCGACCCGGGCCAAGCGGGTCGACGTGCGCTTCATCGCCGCCACCAACAAGCACCTGGAGCAGGAGGTGGCCCGCGGGGCCTTCCGCGAGGACCTCTTCTACCGCCTCAACGTCTTCGGCCTGCAGTTGCCGCCGCTGCGCGACCGCCCCGATGACGTGGAGCCCCTCGCCCTGCATTTTCTCGCCCGAGCTTCCCGCCGGGTGGGGCGTTCGTTCCAGGGAATCGCACCCGGGGCCCTGGCGGCTCTGCGCAACTACGCCTGGCCGGGCAACGTGCGCGAACTGCAGAATGTGATCGAGCGCGGCGCGATTCTGGCTCAGAGCGAACATCTGACGGTGGACGATCTGCCTCTGAAGCTCAACCGCGCCCCCGAACTCGAACAGATCGCCGACCGCGGCGACGGTCCCCTGACTCTGCGCGATGCCGAGAAACTGCAGGTGGCGCGCATCCTGCGGCGCACCGGCTGGAACAAGAGCCGGGCGGCCCGCGTCCTCGACATCACCCGCCGCACCCTCGATCGCAAGATCGTGGAGTATGCCCTGAGCCCGGAGGATTCGCCGTCATGAAGGTTCGATCGGTCTGGGTTCTGGCCATCGCCCTGGTCGGCCTTTTCGGCGCAGCGGGGCAGGGCCACGGCGCCGCCGACATCGTCCTCGGCATGTCCACCGCGCTGTCCGGGCCCACCGCCGAGCTCGGAACGGCCATGCGCGACGGGGTGCTGCTCGGTTTCGAGCGGGCCAACCGCGCCGGCGGAGTCAAGGGCCGCAGGGTGCGCCTGATCGTGCGCGACGACGGCTACGAGCCGGCGCGCACCGCGCCCAATATGCGCCAGTTGATCGAGGAGGAGAAGGTTCTTGCGGTGATCGGCAATGTCGGCACCCCCACCGCCATCGCCTCGCTGCCCCTGGTGCGCGAGCGCCAAGTGCTGTTTTTCGCCCCCTTCACCGGGGCGGGGGTGCTGCGCCAGGAGCCGCCCGAACGCTACGTGATCAATTATCGCGCGAGCTACGCCGAGGAGATCGGGGCCATGGTCGATGCCCTGGTGGGCCACGCCGGCCTCGTGCCCGCGGAAATCGCCTTCTTCACCCAGCGCGACGGTTATGGCGACGCCGGCTACGTCGGCGGTTTCGCGGCGCTCAAACGGCACGGTCTCGGCAACGAACGCGAGGTGATTCACGTGCGTTATCCGCGCAACACCCTGGCGGTGGAAAATGCCCTGGCCGATATCCTGCTCGCCGAGAAAACCCCCCGCGCCATCATCATGGTGGGGGCCTACGCCCCGTGCGCCAAGTTCATCCGGCTGGCCCGGGAGGCCGGCCTCGAATCCCTGTTTCTCAGCGTCTCCTTCGTCGGCGCCGATTCCCTGGCCGCCGCCCTCGGTTCCGAATACGACCGGGTGATCGTCACCCAGGTGGTTCCCCACCCCGATGCCGAGCAGCTGCCCATCGTCCGCGACTACCGGGAAGACCTCGCCGCCTCCGGCCGAAGGGGGCATCCCAACTTCGTCGGGCTCGAAGGGTACATCGCCGCGCGCATGTTCGTCCTGGGGCTCTCGGCGGTGGCTGGCGCGCCGACGCGCGAAACCCTGGTCGATGCCTTCGAGGGGCTGGGGACCTTCGACCTCGGCCTGGGCCAGCCCCTGCGGATCACTTCAGATCAGCACCAGGCCAGCCATACGGTCTGGCCGACCCTGATCCGGGGGGGCAGGCCGGTGTCTTTTCGCTGGGCGGAAATCGGGGCGCTGGTGCCGCAGGGGGGGCGCTGATGGCGCGCGACCGCCGCCGCACCGTCACCCTTCTCGCCTGGACCCTGGTGTCCCTCGGCCTGATTGCCGGCGCCCTGACCAACAGCCTGCTCGGCTGGACGCTGCTCAATCTCAACCGCGAGCGCATCGATCTGCTCGCGCAGGATCGCCGCCAGGGACAGCTGGCTTCGCAGTTGCAGCGCCTGGGGCAGGAGGCGCGGGGGGAAATGGCCAATCTGCTGCAGGGGGAGAAGAGCGTTGCGGCGGAGCAGCCGGTGGTCGAATTCACCCGGGTGATCCGCGATCTGCAGGAGACCCTGGCGCCCCGTGCCGAAGCGGGCCAGGATCTCTCGGGCGTGGCTCAGGCCGCGCTGGAGCTGGAATCTTTGCGCGGCGGGGTGCTCGACTGGCTCGAGCGCTTTCGCCCGGTGGCGCGGGACCTGGCGGAAAAAACGACCCTGGGCCAGGTTCGGCTGCAGCTCGAGCGCATGCGCGCCGCCGCCGAAACCGTCGAGGGGCGCCAGCGCTTGCAGGAGGCCATCGCTCTGCGCCGGTGGCGACAGGCGCCGGCGGGAGAGGCCCCGCAGATCGCCCAGCAGTTCCTGGAGAACCAGACCCACCGCAGTTCGCGGGTGCTGCACGAAATCCGCACGGAACTGGCCGAACTCTCGCGCCTGGTCGAAACCCTGGCCGGGGCCGACCGGCTCGATCAACTCGCCGACCTGCGCGACAACCAGCTCAAACCGGTACTCGCGCGCCTCAACCGCCAGTTCGCCCTGCTGGCCGAGGAGACGGCGCCGGTGGCGGAACTCTCGCCGCGGGCGGCGCAGGAGCTCGGGGCCCTTCTTTTCGGGCGTGGCAATGACATCGTGCCCGAATTCCAGACCATCATCCTCGGGCGGGGCGGGCTGCTGCGCCTGGCCGAAGATGCCCTGCTGCTGCGGCAGGAAAGGGAGAGCCTGCAGGCCCGGGCGCAGCAGCTCTTTGCCCGCATCGACGCGATTCACCCGCTGCTGGCGGAGCTGGCCGGGGAGCGCAGCCGCGCCCTGACCCGCCACGCCGAAGAGAGCCTGATGCGCGGCCTGACCGTGCTGATGCTCCTCAGCGTCCTGGTTCTCGGCAGCTTTCTGGTCCTCGGCAGCATGATTTCCAAGCGGGTGGAAAATCAGGTCTCGATCATGGCCCGGCTACGGCGCCAGAACCAGTTGATCCTCGATTCGGCCGGCGAGGGAATTCTCGGGCTCGATCGCCAGGGGCTCGCCTCCTTCGTCAATCCGGCGGCCATCCGTCTGCTCGGTGCCGGCAATGACGACCTGATCGGGCGTCACCACAGCGAGATCATCCGCCCCTGTACCCACCCGGGGGAGGGGGCGCAGAAATCCGGGAGCGACCCCTTGGCCGACGTTCTCGAGCGGGGCCGGGGACTGCATCGCGACGATCAGGATTTTCTGCGTCCCGACGGCAGCCGCTTTCCCGGCGAGTACACCGCCACGCCGATGCGCGGGGAAGACGAGCAGATCGAGGGCGCGGTGGTCACCTTTCTCGACGTGACCGAACGCAAGCAGGCCGAAGCCGCCCTGCAGCACTCCTACGATGAACTCGCGCGGCGCGGGCGGCAGCTCGACGATCTCAACCGCAGCCTCGAACTCAAGGTGGCCGAGCGCACCCGGCTGCTCGCGGCGAAGAACGAGGAGCTGGTGCGTGCCCAGGAGGAACTGGTGCGCAAGGAGAAGCTGGCCGCCGTCGGCTCGCTTGCCGCCGGGGTGGCCCATGAGATCAACAACCCCGCTGCCATCATCCGGGGAAACGTCGAGATTCTGCGGCGCCGACTGGGGGAAGAGGGAGAGGAGGAGGTCGGCGAGATTCTCAAGCACACCGAGCGCATTTCGCGCATCACCCAGAGCCTGCTGGTCTTCGCCCGCGAACAGCAGCTTGAGCCGGCGCGTCCGGTGCTGGTGCACGTCAACCTGCTGCTCGACGATATTCTCGACCAGGTTCCTCACCAGGTCTCCTTCGCAGAGATCGTCGTGGTGCGCGACTTCGCGCCCGACCTGCCGCCGGTCCAGGGCGACCGCGAGAAGGTGCGTCAGGTCTTCACCAACCTGGTGGTCAACGCCGTGCAGGCGATGGCCGGGACGGGAACCCTGATCGTCGCCAGTGGGCGTCGCGACGACGAGATCGAAGTGCGGGTCGGCGACACCGGGCCGGGCATCGACCCGGCGGTCGCGGGCGAGATTTTTAATCCGTTTTTTACCACCAAACCGACTGGGACCGGTCTCGGGCTCTCGGTGTCTTACGGCATCGTGCAGGGGATGGGGGGGCGCATCGATGTGGATAGTGAGCCGGGAAGGGGGGCGGAGTTCACGGTGCGGCTGCCCTGTGCGCCGGCTGGTTCGGTCGGAACCCATCTTTAAAACGACTGCAAAATCAAAAGCTAAAGGTCGCGGGGTCGCGGCCCCGCCCGCCGCCCACCTTTTTGCTCGCCCAAAAAGATGGAGAAAAAGGGCGTTGCCCTGCGGGGGGCATTTCTGTCGCGGGTTTTCATCCCGTCTCCAGCCGGCACAGGGCCAAGAAGACGACGCTGACGCTTCGTCGCACCGAAAGATCTCCGCGAGGCGCGCGTGGTTCTGCGTGATTCGCTCGGTGGTGGGGGATTGTACCGGTTTGGCCATTTTAATTTCGCTCTTTCGCGTCATCAACGAGGAATCGGTCGGCGGTCAACCGGGCAAAACTTCGTATCTCCGCCGCCGGCAAGCAAAACGACCCGCCACAAAAAAGGCCCGCGACGATTGTCGCGGGCCGATGTCATTTCAGGAAAGCAGGTCCGGGAAATACCTGCCCGCTGTTCGGATCTCAGTGCCGGTGAACCGGCGCCGTGCCGGACGGCACCTCGCTCTTGCCGCCGTCGAGCTTGTGGAAGCGATCGGGGATGGTGTAATCGACCGTTTCCGGGTGGTGCTCGAAGATCGGGAAGTACTTGGCGATGAGCACGAAGAACAGCACGTGCGCGGCGATGATCCCGAGGGTAACCAGGGTCTCGATCACTGACGGCAGGTAGATCTCTTCGGGGAGCATCATGCCGATCATCGAGACGTTGAAGCGGTTGAGAATCAGCCCGCAGATCACCAGCGTCGCCGCGATCGCCCGCCGTCGGTCGTTTTCGCGCACGCTCTTCTGGGTGAACATGATGAACGGCAGCACGAAGCCCACCCCGACTTCGAGCAGGAAGGAGAAGGTCAGCCCCGGGCGGTCCCAGAGTTCGCCGTGAGCGAGAAACAGCAGGCTGTAGATGCGCACCGCCAGATAAGCGCCGAGCGCCCAGGGCAGAATCTTCGCCAGGGTGCGCAGTAGCTCGCCCTCGTTGGGCTGCCCCATCCACTTGTGGCTGGCGGTGGCCTCGACGATGATGATGCACATGCCGGTGCAGATGGCGCTCATCCAGAAGAGCAGCGGCAGCAGCGGGTTGTACCAGAGGTTGTGCAGCTTGTCGACGGCGATCAGGAAGAAGGTGCCGAGGGAGCTCTGGTGCAGGGTCGAGATCGCCGCCGCGGCGATCACCAGGGGCATCTCGAGCCAGCGCAGCACCCGCAGGGGCACGTGCCAGCCGAATTTCTCCGCCACCGGCGAGAGAAACTCGAGAAAAAGCACCGTGGTGTAGGCCATCACGCACATGGAGACCTCGAACATCGGCGAGTGCACGTTCCAGTAGGCGAGCACGTGCCAGCCCTTGTGCGGCTGCCCCAGGTCGAGGAGCAGGCCGACGCACACCAGCGAGTAGCCGAGAAAGCCGGTGACGATCGCCGGGCGCACCAGCGGCTCGAGCTTCTTGATGTGGAAGACATGGACGATGGCGCCGAGGGTGAAGGCGCCGGCCGCCAGCGGTACGGCGGTCACCACGTCGAAGCTGATCCACAGCCCCCAGGGGTAGTTGTCGTTGAGGTTGGTGGTGACGCCCAGGCCGAAGACGAAGCGCGCCAGCGAGGCGAGGGCGCCGACGGTCACCAGGACGATGAGAAACTTGACGAAGCCGTGGTAACCCTTGACTTCGTTGTAGATGGCTCTTGCCGCGGTCATGGTTTGTCCTCCTTGCCGGCGTCGATGGTTTCCGCAGTGGCCGTGGCGGCCGTGTCACGACCCGGCCCCTCTTCCTGCTCCTGCTTGATGCGCTCGCGGCGATGGTTGAACCAGGAGATGGCCGAGAGGCCGCCGCCGACGGTGAGGAAGATCCCCGGCACCAGGCGCAGGGCCTGCCAGGTGTAGCCGGGCAGGGAGCGGGTGGTGACCGGCTTGAAGCCGAGATCGTCGAAGGGCAGGCTGGTCAGGTAGATGACGCTGGTGCCGCCGGCCTCGTCCTTGCCGTAGACCTTCTGGATGTAGCGGTCGGGGTACTCGGCCAGGCGCCGTTCGGCCTCCTTGATCATCTCGTGGCGCGGCCCGTAGGTGATCGCGGTGGGGCAGGTGGTGGCGCAGGCCGGCTGGAACCCCTCCTTCACCCGGCTGTAGCAGCCGGTGCATTTCTTCACCAGCGGCAGCGCCTTGCTCCACTCGTACTTGGGCACGCCGAAGGGGCAGGCCACCATGCAGAAGCGGCAGCCGATGCAGCGATCGGCCTTGTAGACCACCGGGCCCTCCGCGGACTTCTCGAAGGCGCCGACCGGACAGACCGAGGCACAGGCCGGCTCGTTGCAGTGCATGCACATCTCTTTGTAGAAGGCGAACTCGTTCTGCCCGTTCTTCTGGTAGTCGCGGAACTTGATGCGGGTGAAGGTGTACTCGCTCATCGCCGGCGGGTTCTGATAGCCCTCGCCGCTGAAGAACTCGGTCTCCTCCGCCTGCAGCTGGTTCCACTGCTTGCAGGCCACCTGGCAGCCGCGGCAGCCGGTGCACTTGGTCATGTCGATCAAAAACGCCTTGTCCTGGCTGAAGTCGGTGCGGGCGCTCATGCCTTACCCCCTTTCTCGATGTTGCACAGAAATGCCTTGTACTCGGGAATGGTGGTATTGGCGCATCCCACCGCCGTGGTCAGGACGTTGGCGCTGTCGCCCTTGGCCATGCCGCTGAAACCGAAGTGCCAGGGCAGGCCGACCTGCTCCACCAGCCGTCCGCTGACCCGCAGCGGCTTGATACGGCTGGTTACCAGCGTGCGGGCCTGGATCGCACCGCGCTCGGACGAAACGGTGACCATGTCGCCGTTCTTGAGACCTTTCCAGGCCGCGAGCTCTTCGCTGATCTCGATGAACATGTCGGGGACGAGTTCGACCAGCCACGGCAGGTTGCGGGTCATGGCCCCGGCCTGCCAGTGCTCGGAGACCCGGTAGGTGGTGCCGATGTAGGGGAATTTCTCGACGTTGCTGAGTTTACCGGGGATCGCCACCGCCGGGTTGCACTGCTGGCGGCTCATCATGTTGGCCACCGGGCTCTCCATCGGCTCGTAGTGCTCGGGCAGGGGCCCGTCGGCCAGCCCCGCGGCAAAGAGACGGCCATAGCCCTCGGCGATCATGATGAAGGGGTTCTTGGTGCCGTCCTCGCTCATCGGCGCCCAGCCGCCGTCGGGGACATCCCCTTCCCACTTGCGGGTGACGGGGTTCCAGGCGATGACCGCTTTTTTCGGATTGAGCGGTTTGCCGTCGAGATCGACCGAGGCGCGGTTGTAGAGGATGCGGCGGTTGACCGGCCAGCACCAGGCCCAGTTGTGGTACATCTCCAGGCCGGTGGGGTCTTCCAGTCCGCGGCGCTTCATCATGTTGCCCGCTTCGGTGAAGGAGCCGCAGTAGAGCCAGTTGCCGCTGGTGGTGGAGCCGTCGGCCTGGAGGAAGGCGAAGCTCGGCACCTGCTCGCCCTTTTTGTAGAGCTTGCCTTTAATCTCGACGTCGCGGGTGAAGGTGCCGTTGCACTCTTTCGCCACCAGGTCGATATCGGGCTCGTGGCCGCTGCCATAGTTCCACGCCAGGTTGACGATCGGTTCGGGGTAGGTGCCGCCCTTTTCGTAGAGCTCCTTGATGCGCTGGTACATCTGGTCGACGATGAAGGCGTCGCTCTCGGCGTGGCCGGGCGGGTTGACCGCCTTGTAGCGCCACTGGGCCCAGCGCCCCGAGTTGGAGATGCTCCCCTGCTTCTCGACGCTGGAGGCGGCCGGCAGCAGGAAGACCTCGGTGTCGATCGCCTTGGGGTCGACCCCGGGACGCTTCCAGAAGATCGAGGTCTCGGTCTCCCACAGATCGGCGGCGACCAGCCACTTGAGCTTGTCGAGGCCATTGGCGATGGCGCTGGCGTCGGGGCCGCCGACGATGGGGTTGGTCCCCATGCACACCAGGCCCTCGAAGCCGCCCTGCTGCAGGCGCTCCATCAGCGGAATGAACGAATAGTTGCCGCTGCGCTTGGGCAGATACTGATAGCCGAAGTCGTTGGCGGCGGTGGCGTTCTCGCCCCAGTAGGCCTTGAGCAGGCTGGTGATGTATTTGGGATAGTTGCTCCACCAGTTGGCGCTGTTGGGGTCGTTCGTCCGGGGCGTGACCTTCTCCAGGTAGGTCGCCAGATCGACGTGGCCGAACTGGGGCACCGCGAGGTAGCCCGGCAGGATGTGATAGAGGATGGCGTAGTCGGTGGAGCCCTGCACGTTCGACTCGCCGCGCAGGGCGTTGATGCCGCCGCCGGCGATGCCGACGTTGCCCAGCAGCAGCTGCAGCATGGCGTAGGAGCGCACGTTCTGGGTGCCGTAGGTGTGCTGGGTGGTGCCCATGGCGTACATGATGGTTGCCGCCTTGTCCGGACGACCGGTGGCGCAGAAGGTGCGGGCCACGGCCATGTAGTCCTGAATGGCGGTGCCGGTGATCTCGCACACCATCTCGGGGGTGTAGCGGCTGTAGTGTTTCTTCATCAGCTGGTAGACGCAGCGCGGGTCCTGCAGGCTGTTGTCGCGCAGGTTGTTGCCGCTCTGGTCGGTCTTGTACTTCCAGCTGTCTTTGTTGTAGCTGAAGGAGTCGGCGTCGTAGCCGCTGAAGATGCCGTCTTCGAAGTCGAAGGCGTCGTCGACGATGAAAGCGGCGTTGGTGTAGTTGACGACGTAATCCTTCTGGATCAGCTCGTTCTGCAGCACGAAGTTGATCAGGCCGCCCATGAAGGCGATGTCGGTGCCCGGGCGCAACTGGGCGTAGAGGTCCGCCTTGGACGAGGTGCGGGTATAGCGCGGATCGACGCTGATCAGCTTGGCGCCCTGATCCATTGCTTTTTCGACGTATTTGAAGGAAATCGGGTGGTTCTCAGCAGGGTTGGAGCCGATGCACAGGATGACGTCCGAATGCTGGATGTCATTCCAGTGGTTGGTCATGGCTCCACGACCGAAGGAGGCTGCCAGACCGGCAACCGTAGCGGAGTGTCATATTCGGGCCTGGTGTTCGAGGTAGCTCACCCCCATGGCGCGGGCGAACTTGCCGAGCAGGTAGCATTCCTCGTTGTCGAGGGCCGCCGCGCCGAGCATGGCCATCCCCTCGTTGCGGTTGACCAGGTACTGCTTGCCGTCGCGCTCTTCGGTCTTGACGAAGTTGCGGTCGCGGGTCTCCTTCATCAGGGTGGCGATGCGCCCCATCGCCCAGTCCCACGACTTCTCTTCCCACTTGGCGCTGCCGGGGGCGCGATACTGCACCTTGGTCAGGCGCCGCTCGTTGTTGGCCACCTGGAACAGGGCGCTGCCTTTCGAGCAGAGCGAACCGCGGTTGATCGGATGCTCGGGATCGCCCTCGATGTTGACGATCTTGCCGTCCTTGGTGTGCACGATCATGCCGCAGCCGACGGCGCAGTAGGGGCACACGGTGGTGCTGGTCTGCAGCCCCTTGGTGCGCATCTGCGGCGAATCGACGCCGGCCTGCGCCGGTTTGCCGGTCAGGGCCAGGGTGCCTGCGGCGAGGCCCGAGCCCTTGAGGAAGTTTCTGCGGGAAATACCCATTCCTCTCTCTCCTTTTCAATGATGTGATTGCCATGGGCAGAGGTAAGCTGTCGGGCCTATGCGCAACACTTGTGCCATCGGTTTACGGCATCGGGGAGAGGAGAATAAAACGAGAGTTTATGAATAGTTAGCGTAAACGGTGAAAATCAGGGGAGAGTGCGGTGAGCCGTTTGCGACTGGGTCGTTATGACCCAGTGGGTCGGGATGACCCGCTGCAGAAAGATAAAAAGATTGAGCCACAGAGAGCACAGAGGACACGGAGAAGAAAACCGGAAGTTAAAGCAAAAATGTTCTAAAGGTTTTTCTCTGTGCTCTCTGTGCCCATATATGTGGTTCAAAAGCTTTTCTAAGTTATCCGCAACCGCCCCGCCGGCCCATCTTCCACCTGACCCACGAGGTAGGCGCCGCAACCCGCGGCGCGCAGCTTCCCGCGCAGGGTCTCGGTTTTCTCCGCGGCGACGGCGATCAGCAGGCCGCCCGAGGTCTGGGGGTCGGCGATGAGGTCGAGGGTCGCAGGAGGAACCTCGTCCCCGCCGATCACCTGGGGCAGGTAATAGGCGCGGTTGCGGTAGCTCCCTTCGGGGACCAGGCCGATGGCGGCCATCTCCAGCGCCTGGGGGTAGGCGGGCAGCGCGCCCCCGTCGAGGGCGAGGCAGACCCCGCTGGCGGCGGCGAGCTCCAGTGCGTGGCCGAGGAGGCCGAAGCCGGTGATGTCGGTGCAGGCGGTCACCCCGACCTCCAGCATGATCTCGCTGGCGCGGCGGTTGAGAGTGACCATGCCGGCGATGGCCGCGGCGAGATCGGCTTCGGTGAGCACCTCGCCCTTGAGGGCAGTGGTGAGCAGTCCCGTCCCCAGCGGCTTGGTCAGCACCAGGCGGTCGCCGGGGCGGGCGCCGACGGTGGTCACCATCTTCTTCGGGTCGACCAGGCCGGTGACGGCAAGGCCGTATTTCGGCTCGTCGTCCTCCACCGAATGGCCGCCGACCACCACCGCTGCGGCTTCGGCGACCTTGGCCGCTCCGCCCTGAAGGATCGCCGTCAGCACGTCGGCGCCCAGAGTGCACAGGGGAAACCCGATCAGGTTGAGGGCGGTGACGGGGCGCGCGCCCATGGCGAAGATGTCGGAGAGGGCATTGGCCGCCGCGATCTGGCCGTAGCGGAAGGGGTCATCGACCACCGGGGTGAAAAAGTCGACCGACTGCACCAGCGCCTGGTCGTCGGAAAGCCGGTAGATGCCGGCATCGGCGAAGGGAATGGCGGCCGACAACAGGTTCGGGTCGGCGGATTCTGGCAGTTGACGCAGAACCTGCGCCAGGGTCTCGGGCCCGATTTTGGCCGCTCAACCCGCGGAGCGCGACAGACTCGTCAGGCGGATCTTGGAGGTCATTGCTTATCCTTTATTGAAAAACGCGAGAATCTAGGCTTTAACGGAGAGGCGCTGAGAAGGAGAGGGCGGAGAGAAAAGCAAGAGACGAAAAATTTTTTTAAGTCTTTGACCTGGCTTTTCCCCTCTCCATTCTCTCCTTCTCTGCGTTAAAAACAATCAGCCGTTCGGCAGCTTCCACGCCACCCGCTCGTCGCCGACACGGCGGGTGTACTTGAGGGCGTCGTAGTGCTCGAGCAGGGCCTGCACCTGTTTGCGCGCGCTGCCGAGCAGGTCGCGGAACTGAGCCAGGGTCAGGGTCTCGTGCTGGGCGAAGTGCTGTTTCAGCAAATCAAGCGCTCGCTGATAGGTTTCGGCGTGGAGGAAGCTCTCCTCGGTCAGTTTCACCAGTTTCCCCTCGGCGAAGAGAAACGCGAAATAGATCTCCGCCTGCTCGGGCGCGATGCCGAGGCGCTCGATCATCTCGGTGCGGTTTTTCGCCAGCGGCCCGTCCTGGCGATAGGCCTCTTCGATCTTCCCGATGTCCGCGGCCTGCCGCTCGCTGGGGCGTGGCGCCCAGTCGGGCAGGCGCAGCCATTCGCCCTTCTGCACCAGCTGACCGTCGGCGAGAATCATCGCCAGCAGCTTCTGGAAGGCCTTGGGCGAAACCTTCTCCGGCAGCGCCCCTTTGAGAGTGGCGTGGGGGATGCCGGGCTGCAGCGGGTTCTGTTCGTGAAAACGGGCCACCTCGTCGCGCAGGCGGTGGCGCCAGGAGGCGATGGCGTCGCTGGGGGCCCACTGATCGACCAGCTGCCAGGCGAGACCTTCTTCCTCGAGCAACCGCAGGTTCTGCTCCACCCGTTCGCGCCCCAGGCCGGAGAGAATCTCCAGGTTCTTCACCGTGGTCGCCTGCTGGTCGCTGAGCTTCTGCAGCAGAAACGATTTCTCTCCGCTCTCCAGCTCTTTGAGCGAGGTCATGATCTCTTCGCGGTAACGGCGGTGCTTGACCGGCTTCGGATCGAGGACGCGGCCGCCGCCGATGGTGGTCATCGGGCTGTAGGAACGGATGATGAACCGGTCTTCGCGGTGCGCCACCAGTGGCCGGTCGAGGTGAATCTGGGCGATGACGCTCTCCCCCGGTTCCATCAGGTCGCGGTCGAGCAGGGCCACCAGCCCCACCACCCGCGCCGTGCCGAGATAGAGGTGGACCGGGTCGCGGAACCTGAGCGGCCGCGGCGCGTCGGGAAGCAAACTCAGACGCGCGTCGATGCAGGTGGTCTGCTCGAAGACCTTGGGCGTGCCCACCACCGCGCCGCGCCGGATCAGTTCGCGGTCGAGACCGGCGAGGTTGAGGGCGACGCGCTGCCCGGCATAGGCTTCGGCCACCGGTTTGCCGTGCACCTGGACGTCGCGCACCCGCACCGTCTCCCCCGGCGGCAGCACCTCGACCATGTCGCCCGGGCGCACCGTGCCCGACAGGAGGGTGCCGGTGATCACCGTGCCGAAACCGGCCACGGTGAAGTGGCGGTCGATGGGCAGACGCATGGGGCCGTCGGCATCCTTGCCCGGCAGCTCCTGCACCTGTTGCTCGACGAGGGCGACCAGCTCCTTGAGGCCGTCGCCGGTGACCGACGAAACCCGCGCCAGCGCCGCTTTTTCCAGAAAGGTGCCGGCGACCTCCTCGCGCACCTCCTCCTCGACGATGTCGATCCAGTCCTCTTCCGCCAGATCGCATTTGGTCAGCACGATGATGCCCCGGGGGATCTGCAGCAGGTCGAGAATCTGCAGGTGTTCGCGGGTCTGGGGCATGACCCCCTCGTTGACGTCGATCACCAGCAGCACCAGGTCGATGCCGCCGATGCCGGAGAGCATGTTGCTGATGAAGCGCTCGTGACCGGGCACGTCGACCACCCCGGCGATCAGGCCGGAAGGGAGGCGAAAGGGAGCGAAGCCGAGATCGATGGAGATGCCGCGTTGCTTCTCTTCGGCCAGGCGGTCGGTCTCGATCCCGGTCAGCGCGCCGATCAGGGCGGTCTTGCCGTGGTCGACGTGGCCGGCGGTGCCGATGATGACGTGGCGTTCGGAACGGGCGGCGGGTTTACTCATCGGGTGCGCTCAGAGCCTTTTCCAGGGATTGCAGCAACGGTTCCTCTTCGGCCGGGAAAACCGTGCGCAGGTTGAGGAGCAGGCGCTCGTCCTGCGCACGGCCGATCACCGGCGGCTGCTGCCGGCGCAGGCGGCAGACGAGGTTATCGAGGGACAATTCGCGGGGCGCCAGCGCCAGGGCGAAGCTTTCGAGTTCGGTGGTCGGCAGCGCCCCGCCGCCGACGGTGGACGGCGCGGGCACGACCTCGATGTCGATCAGCCGGCCGATGCGGCTGCGGGCCGACTCGGCCAGCTCGTGACAGCGACGCTGCAGTTCGGTTGCCGGCATGGCAAGCATGCGCAGGACCGGGATTTCATGCCGGGCGCGATCGCGGTCGAGGTAGAGACGCAGGGTCGCTTCGAGGGAGGCCAGGGTGAGCTTGTCCATGCGCAGGGCGCGGGCCATGGGGTGCTTGCGGATCTTGGCGAGCAGCGCCCGGCTGCCGACGACGATGCCGGCCTGGGGGCCGCCGAGCAGCTTGTCGCCGCTGAAGGTGACCACGTCGATGCCGGCCGCCACCGCCGCGGCCACGGTGGGCTCGCGCGGCAGCCCGTACTCGGAGAGGTCGAAGAGCATGCCGCTGCCGAGATCCTCCATCACCGGGATGCCGTGCTCGCGCCCGAGCTCCGCCAGCTCGGCGCCGCCGACCTGGGCGGTGAAGCCGACGATGCGGAAATTGCTGGTGTGCACCTTGAGCAGCAGGCCGGTCTCCGGGGTGATCGCGCCGGCGTAGTCGCGCAGGTGGGTCTTGTTGGTGGCGCCGACCTCGACCAGCGTCACGCCGCTGGCGGCCATGACATCGGGCACCCGGAAGGCGCCGCCGATCTCCACCAGCTCCCCGCGCGAGACGATCCCCTCTTTGCCCTGGGCGATCGCCGCCAGGGCGAGGTAGACGGCCCCGGCATTGTTGTTGACGACCACCGCAGCCTCGGCCCCGGTCAGGCGGCACAGGAGGTCTTCGACGTGGTCGTGGCGGTGGCCGCGCTTGCCGGTGGCGAGATCGAGTTCGAGGTTGGAGTAGGTGCGCGCGACGCTCTCGATCGCGGCCAGCGCTGGCTCCGCCAACGGCGCACGCCCGAGGTTGGTGTGAAGCAGGGTGCCGGTGGCGTTGATCACGTGGCGCAGATTCGGTTCCCAGCGCGCCAGGGCGCGCTGGGCGGCGCGGCCGGCCACCCGGGCGAGATCGAGGGTGGTGCGGTCGAAACGGTCGGGGGCGGCGAGAATGTGGCGGCGCAGCTCTGCCACCGTCTCCTGGGCGGCTTCCTTGAGCAGGACATGGGGGCAGCGCTCCGCCAGTCCGGCCAGGGCGGGATGTTGCAGAAGCCGGTCGACGGCCGGGAGTTCCCGGAGAAGTTGTTGGGGCTGGGTCATCGGGACAACGCCTGAGCAAGAGATTGGGCGGCCGGTCGCGAACAAGGCGGCGCGCGCTTGCCGAACAGAATTAGCATGAATGCAGCCGGGGGAACAAGGTGTTCCTCCCGGTGGCGAGATTAATCCGGTGAACCCGCCGCGGATCTTGCCCCGCGGTCTTCGAGAGTCTTTTCGATGGTGCGCAGGAATTCCCCGACCTGAATCGGCTTGGTGATGCGACCGTCCATCCCGGCCCGCAGGAAGCGGCGGCGGTCGTCCTCGCCGGCGTGAGCGGTGAGGGCGATGATCGGGGTGCGCAGTCCCTGCTCGTTTTCGCGCTGTCGCAGAATGCGGGTGACCTGCACGCCGTCGAGTTGCGGCATCTGAATATCCATCAGCACCAGATCGAAAGAGGTTTTCTCCAGGTGTTCCATGGCCTCGGCACCGTCGCAGGCGGTCACCACCTCCCACCCTTTGCGCTTGAGCACGGTGCTGATCAGGTGGCGGATCATCGCCTCGTCTTCGGCGACCAGGATGCGGGCGGGAGAACCCTCATGGGTCTCGACGGTCGATACCGGTGGGGATGTTTTCGTTTCCGGTCCTGGGTACATGTCCATCTCTTCCGCCGGGCGGGCGGGCAGGGTGAAGAAGAATTCGCTCCCCTTGCCCGGTTGGCTCTCGACCCAGATCTCTCCGCCCATCTGCTGGATGATGCGCTGCGAAATGGCCAGCCCCAGCCCGGTGCCGCCGTAGCGGCGGGTAGCCGAACCGTCGATCTGACTGAAGCTCTGAAACAGCAGCCCCTGTTTGTCGACCGGGATGCCGATGCCGGTGTCGCGCAGGGCGAAAAACAGCATGGCAGGACCGTCTTCGCTGGGTTGTCCGTCTTTTTTCAAATGGATGCGCAGATCGAGGCGGCCCTGGTCGGTGAATTTGACCGCGTTGGAAAGAAGGTTGGTCAACACCTGGCGCAGGCGCAGGCTGTCGCCGATGATGCAGCGGGGAATATCGGGACCGATATCGAGGTGAATCGGCAGCTTCTTTTTGGCCGCTTCCATGGAAAAACCGGCGAGGGTGGTTTCGACGGTGTCGAAAAGGTCGAACGGGGCCTCGTAAAGAATCATCCGGCGCGCCTCGATGCGGCTGAAGTCGAGGAGGTCTTCGATCAGCCGCAGCAAGGTATCGGCCGAAGAGTGCGCCATATGCAGGAACTGACCCTGGTAGGGGGTGAGTTCGGTTTCTGCGAGCAGTTCATGGGCGCCCTTGATGATGGTCAGAGGCGTGCGGATTTCGTGGCTGATGTTGGCGAGAAAGTCGCTTTTGGCGCGATTGGCGTTTTCGGCGGCCATGCGGGCGTCGTTCAGGGCTTTCTCGACTTCCTTGCGCTCGGTGATGTCGATGGCGCTGCCCCAGAGGGCCCAGCCGGGAATCGCGCAGTAGCAGGAGCCGTTGGCCCACAGGATGGTTTTGTGCGAACCGTTCTTGCAGCGGATCACCAGTTCGAGCTCGCCATGAAAACCCATGGTGTTGCCGCAGATCGCGCGCCAGCGGCGGCGATATTCGCCATCGGCGAAGAGGCGCTCGGTTGCCATGGGGTTGCCGACGATCTCTTCGGCCTGATAGCCGGTGACCCGTTCGCATTCCTTGTTCCAGAACACCAGATGTCCCTGTTCGTCGGCGGCGAAAACCATGGTGGGCTGGTTTTCGATCACCACCTTGAGGCGTTTCTCGCTCTCCTGCAGGGCCACCTGCTGGCGGCGCTGTTGGGTGATATCGCTCCAGGCAACCACCCCGCCAGTGATCTCGCCCCCTTTTCCGCGGATCGGGGCGGCGTTGATCGAAGCCGTGACCCGGTGGCCATCGGGGCGCTCGAGCAGCCACTCTTCCGCGATGCAGACTTCGCCCTTGCGGATCGCCCGCACCAGGGGCAGTTCGGTGACCCGGGTCACCGGCTCGCCGTCGAGATGGCGCATGCCCCAGAGTTTGGGGTAATCGTGAATCGAATTGTCTCTGATCTCCTCAAGGGGAAGCCCCGAAAGGTCGAGGCCGAAGCGGCTGACCATGACGAGGTTGGCGTCGCGGTCGGCCACCCCCAGGCCGAGAGGCACATGGTCGATAATCGCCTGCAGAATGCGTCGGGCCTCCTCGGCGTCGGCCGCCCGATTTTCCGCAATGCGCCGCTGAGTCTCGCGCTCTTCCTCGGCCTGTTTGCGTCGGGTGATGTCGAGCAGGGTGATGACCACCCCTTCGATCACGTCTTCCAGGGTGCGGTAGGGGGAAATCCGCAGGATGAAACAGCGGCCGTCGGCGGTCGCGAGTTCCTGCTCGACGAGTTGGAGTTTGTTCAGAACCTGCTGGGCCCCTTTGAGGATCGGGGTGGTGTCGAGCTGGCCCGAAATGTGATGAAAGGGGCGCCCCAGATCGCTTTCGATCAGGTGGAAGATTTCGCTCGATGCGGCAGTGAAGCGCCGCACCCGCATCTCCCGGTCGAGGAAGACCGCGGCGATGTGGGCGCTTTTGATCAGGTTGGAGATGTCGCTGCTGGTGCGGCCGAGCTCTTCGTTTTTGTTGTGCAGTTCGGTGTTGACCGTGACCAGTTCTTCGTTGAGGGCCTGCAGTTCCTCCCGGGAGGTTTCCAACTCCTCGTTGGCCGAGTGGAGCTCCTCGTTGATCGACATCAGCTCTTCGTTGGTCGCTTCGTATTCGCGCATCGCGCCGGTGAGCTGGTCGCTTCTCTGCTTGAGTTCCTCCTCCAGGTGCTGGATCAGCAGGTTGTGGTCGAGGGAAGCCGTGGCCGGGGGGGGCGCAGAGGACGACGCACAGTCGTCGGAGTCGCCCTGTTCCTGAATGACGATCAGCAGCAGGTCCTGATCGCTTTGATGGTCGGACAAAGGGTCGGCGGTGATTTGCAGCCGCCGCTGACGGCCACCATGAGACAGAGTGATGCCGCTGGCGGCGATCTTTCGTTTTTCCTGGAAGGCCTGGTAGCTCACCGAGCGCAGGGCGGGACGCAATTCCTCCCGGGCCATCTTGATCAGATTGAGCGTCGCGGCACCCAGGGGCGGTTCGAGAAAATCGCCCGTCTCGCTGGGGAAGTGGACCACCTCCAGTTCGCGGTTGACCACCACGGCAGCGGGGGAATAATCCCTGAGCAGTTTCTTTTCGGCGAGGGCTCCCAGGGCCGCGGGTCGCTCGACGGTGACGGCCGGCGCCGGCTTGCCGGGGCGCAGGCCGATCTGGGGCGGCAGCGCCGAAAGGCGAAAATCGCGGGGAACGTGGGTTTCCTTGCGCTGGAACAGGCGCCATCGCTTGTCGATCACATGGTAAAAACCGCTTGCTTCCCCCAGGTGCTCGGAGGCGCCCAGAAACAGGTAACCCCCCGGGAGCAGCGAATGATGGAAGTGCGTCATGAGCTTTTTCTGGGTCGCCTGGTCGAGGTAGATCATCAGATTGCGGCACGAAATCAGGTGCAGGCGGGAGAAGGGCGGGTCTTTGATGATGTTATGGGGGGCAAACAGAATCATCTCGCGCAGGCTGTCACAGACCCGGTAGCCGCTCCCCTCGGCCGCGAAGAACCGCGCCAGTCGTTCAGGAGAGAGGTCCTGGGCGATGCCGGCGGGGTAAAACCCCGTACGGGCGAAGGACACCGCGTCGGCATCGAGATCGCTGGCGAAGATCTGCACCTCGCGTCTTTCCCGGGCCGTCTGCAGGTATTCGGTCAGGAGGATGGCGAGGCTATAAGCCTCCTCGCCGGTGGAACAGCCCGCCACCCAGACGCGCAGCGGCCCCTCCGCGCCCTGGGAGGCCACCAGTTCGGGAATGACGTTTTGCTGCAGGACGGCCAGGGCCTCCGGGTCGCGGAAAAAACGGGTGACGCCGATCAGCAGATCTTTGAACAGCGCCTGAATTTCGCCGTCGTCGCGCTGCAGCACCTGCAGGTAGCCGGCCAGGTCGTCCTGCCCCAGGATGACCATGCGCCGGTTGACCCGGCGCAGGATGGTGTTCGTTTTGTAGCAGGAGAACTGGTGACCGGTCCTGCGGTTCACCAGGTCGAGGATGCGCTGAAACGCTTCCTCCAGTTGCGGGGTGGCGATGGCTTTGGCCTCCCGCCGCAGCAGGGGCGCGAGAGCCTTGATTTTTTCCGCGATGGCCGCCGGGTCGAGTACCCAGTCGGCGAGGCCGGGTTCGATGGCCCCGGCCGACCGCTTCCGGTCGCGGCCGTTTTCCTGCGCTTGAAGGATGACCAGGCCGCCGCTCTCCCTGATCGCTTTAAGCCCCAGGGCCCCTTCGCGCTCGCATCCCGAAAGAAGGACGGCGACGGCCTGTTCGCGCTGCTCCTTGGCGAGGGAACGCAGGAAGGTGTCGATCGGGGCGGCACTGACGGGGATGTCGGCCAGCGGGCGCAGGGTGAATTTCCCCCCGGCCAGACGCATGTCCTTGCCGGGCGGGAGAACGAAAATCTGGTCGGGATGGATCTTCGTGCCCTGCCGTGCCGCACTGACCGGTATCTCGGTGCAGGAGCCGAGAAGCCGCGGAAGTTGATTTTTTTTCTCGGGAAAGGCATGGGGGAGGACGACAAAGGCCATGCCGCTCTCGGCGGGGAGGTGCGCCAGAAGAGTCTTCAGGGCATCGAGCTCCCCGGCGCCGCCGATGGCTACGACCGGAAAGGCCGGCTGCGGGTTAGCGGCTGAATCTCCCGCACTGCTGCCTGTGCTTGCTGCCATTGCATGACCCCCCGACCGGTCCTCGCGGACGATTTGACGACTGAATAAATAAAGATTCTTTTTTTTATAACAATTTAACCATCCCCGGGCAACAGGGATTTCCCCGCGGGTATTCCGTTCGAGTGCTTTACTCTGGATTATCCGGGCAGGCCCTCGCCCGACTGCATCCGCCGGCCGGTCCAGGCGGTGTCGTAGCCCCCGAGACCGGAGATCCGCCGCCGAATTTCCGGGCTCTCGAGCAGCCCGAGCAGGGTGGCGATGCGCCGGTCGGCGAGCAGGGACGCAGGGATCACCAGATCGTAGCGCTCGGGAGCGACGGGAACGAAATCCAGCTTGAGGGCGCGGGCCGCGGAGAGGATGCCCAGCCCGCAGTCGGCGGCGCCGCTGAGAACATTGGCCGCCACCGCCATGTGGGTGTATTCCTCACGCCCGTAGCCGGCCACCTGTTGCGGGCGCAGGCCGGCCAGACGCAGATGATGGTCGAGCAGGATGCGGGTGCCCGCGCCGCGCTGGCGGTTGACGAAGGCGATGTCGTCGCGTTGCAGATCGTCGATGCCCCGGATGCTTTTCGGATTGCCCGGGGCGACGATCAGGCCCTGGTGGCGGATGGCCAGGTTGATGACCGCAACCTCCAGGTCGGGCAGATAGCGGTGCAGGAAGGGAAAGTTGAAATCGCCGGTCTCGGGGTCGAACAGGTGGCAGCCGGCGAGCATGGCGGCCCCGCTCTTCAGGGCGGTGAGCCCGCCGAGGCTGCCGGCATGGGTCGATACCAGGCGCAGCGGCTCGGCGAGCCCCATCAACTCGTTGGTGAGCAGGTCAAGGGTGTTGTCGTGGCTGCCGACGTGAACCAAAACCCGCTCGAGGCTCGGTTCGGGCACCAGCAACTCGGCGGTGATCTCCTCCCCCTGCTCGACTCCCTCGCTGGCGGCGGGAATGCGGGCCACCGCCTGCGCCCGGATCAGGGTCGAGAGAACGCCGGTGCCGCGGCCGAAGGGGGCGGCCACCGCGCCGGCGCCGACGGTTCCCACCGCCAGGCGCACGATTTCCTCGGCGCCGAGGCGCGAAGGGGTCTTGCGCGTCAGGCGCACCGTCCGGCGCGGCCGCACCTGGGCGTCGCGGCGCCCGAGCCAGGCCACCAGGGGGGCGATCACCTCCTCGAAGCAGACGATGGCGCTGCCGGGGTAGCCGGGGGCGCCGATCAGCAGCTTGCCGCGGGCCGCGGCCACCAGGGTCGGTTTGCCCGGACTGATGGCGAGCCCGTGGGCGAGCACCTCCCCCACTTGGGCGAAGACCTGGCGGGTGAAATCTTTGCTGCCGGCGGAGGAGCCGGCGCCGACGACGACGATGTGGGAAGGGCCGGCGAGGGCCTCCTCGATGGCCGCCCGCAGTCGCTGGGGGTCGTCGGGCACCGGTGCGACGCGCTCGGTCCGAGCGCCCCAGTCGCGGGCCAGGGCGCAGAAGATCTGGGAATTGCTCTCGATGACCTGTCCCGGGCGGGGGTCGGGGCGCTGGTGAAAATCGAGCACTTCGTCGCCGGTGGGGATGAAAGTCAGGCGGACCTTCTCCCACACCTCGACCTCCCAGATGCCTGCGGTCAGCAGGGCGCCGACGTCGTAGGGAGAGATCCGGTGATTTTGCGGCAGCAGCAGTTCGGTGGCGACGATGTCCTCGCCGATGCGGCGCACGTGCATCCAGGGAAAGGCCGGGGCTTCGATCCGCAGGCTGCCGTCGGCGCGGGGAACGACGTCCTCGATCTTGATCACCGCGTTGGTCCCCTCCGGCAGGGGGTTGCCGGTGTTGACCGGGTGGCAGTTCTCCCCCGGTCGCAGGGTCAGGGGGGCCTCCTCGCGGGCGGCAAAGGTTTCTTCGGCGCGCACGGCGAAGCCGTCCATGGCCGAACTGTGAAAAGGCGGCGACGAGTAGCGGGCGAACAGCGCCGCCGCGGTCACCCGACCGGCGGCCGCCTCGGTCGCGACCGTTTCGCGCGCCACCAGGCGGCTGCGGTCGACGGCGGTGCGGGCCCGCTCCAGCGCTTGCGCCACGGGGATGGTTTTCAGGAAGATGTTGCGTTGCGCCATGAAAGTCCCTTTGGGTGGGGGATACGTAATCGAGTGATGCGTCTGGGATGAGGAAAAAAGGCTCCGCCGTGGGTCATCATCACCCATTACCCATCACGGTTTTAACCTCAGACCAGCCAGACATCCACCGCCTGGCCGGCGAGCAGCCCTTCGCTTGCCGCCGGGATGATCAGCAGGCCGTCGCTTTGCAGCAGGGTGCGCAGCAGGCCCGATTTGCCCATCACCGGCCGGGCCAGCAGCTCCTCGCCCGTCTGCTCCAGTTTCACCCGCAGGTAATCCTCGCGGCCGGGGCGGGAGGCGACGTTGCGCCCGAGAACCGCCCGTCGCAGCGGGCGTAGGGTCTCGTCGAAGGCGTGCGCGTCTCCGGCCAGATGGCGCACCAGGGGCAGCCCCAGCACCAGCATCACCACCTGGGCCGAGCCGACCTGGCCGGGCAGGCCGAGCACCGGCTTGCCCCCCACCGCGGCGAGAATCGTCGGTTTGCCCGGCGCCATGTCGACCCCGTGGGCGAGAACTTCGGCCTCGGGCAGTTCGGCGATGGCGGCCAGGGTGTGGTCGCGGGTTCCCTTCGAGCTTCCCCCCGAAAGAAAAAGGGCGTCGTTTGCGGCCAGCCCCCGCGCCATGGCCTCCCTGAGGGTTGCCAGGTCGTCGCCGGCGATGCCGAGGTTCGCGGGGCTGGCGCCCGCTTCGCGCACCATGGCGGCCACCGCATGGGAATTGACGTCGCGCATCTCGCCGGGACGGGGAGCGCGTTCGATGGGCACGATTTCGTCGCCGGTGGAAAGGATGCCGATGCGCGGGCGGCGATAAACGCCGACCGCGGTTGTCCCGAGCGCGGCCAGAAGGCCGATCTGGGGCGTGCGCAGGCGGGTTCCGGCCGTCAGCGCGGGGGTGCCGCGGCGCGCATCCTCCCCCTTGAACATGACATTCTCCCCGGGGGCCACGCTGCGCCGGATTTCAACGGTGCCGCCCCCGATCTCGTCGGTGTACTCCACCATCACCACCGCATCGCTGCCGGCGGGGAGAAAACCGCCGGTGGGAATCCAGGCGCATTCGCCCGGCTCCAGAGTGAAGTCGGGAAAGGCGTTGATCACGACCTGGTGGCGGCATTCGAGGTAGCCCGGGTTGCTCTCCCCGGCGCCGAAGGTATCGGCGGCCGCCACCGCATAGCCGTCCATGCACGAGCGGTCGCCCGCCGGGAGGTCTTCCGGCGCCGCGAGATCGTCCGCCAGAATGCGGCCGTGGGCGCGATCGAAGGCGACGATTTCAGAGCCGACCGTCGGGAAATTCGCCAGCAGCTTCAGGAAGTCGGCGCGGCTGATGGTGGTGAGAAAAGAACGATTCATGGCGGCATTGCTCCAGCGCGGACCGGTTCGCGGGTATAGGGGTCGAACAGGTCATTATACTAAATAACCCCGGGGAGCAAAGACGTTTCGTGCGGATCAGTCGGGCAGGCGGGGAATAGTGAAGGAAAAGGTCGAGCCCTGGCCGGGAGTGCTGGTCACGGAAATCTCTCCCCCTTGCGATTCGACCAGCAGACGGGCGATGTAGAGGCCCAGCCCGAGGCTGTCGGCGCGGCTTTTACCCGGCAGGCGCACGAAGCGCCGGAAGAGCAGGGGAATATCCTCGGCCGCGATGCCGCAGCCCTGATCTTCCACGGCAAAGACCGCCATCCGGTCCGCCGCCGTCAGCCGCAGCCGCACCGTGCGCTCGGCCGGGGAGTATTTCAGGGCGTTGCTCAGCAGGTTGAGCAGGATGCGCTCCAGGGCGTTGGGGTTGACCAGCAGCGTCGGGGCCGAAGCGGGGGGGGCGAGGATGATGCGGTCGCAGTCGAGGGCCAGGCAGTGAGTGTCGAGAAAATTCTTGAGGAAGGCTTCGGCGGGGAGCGGTTCCTTGTGGCGGGAAAAGTTGCCCCCCTCGATTCTGGCCATTTCCACCAGGTCCCGCAACATCACGTTCATGTGCTTGGATGCTTCGAGAATGGCGTGGATGTGCATCTGCAGCTCTTCGTCGGGCGCCGATGTCAGCCGCGTCTGCAGGAGCTGGGCATGGCCGTGGATGACCGTCAGGGGGCTGCGCAGATCGTGGGTGAGCATCTGCATGCAGTGGCTGCGCTCCTCGTCGGCGCAGTGCAGGGCGGTGATGTCGGTGGCGGTGCCGACCGCGGCGATCACCTCGCCCCGGGACGAAAAGATCGGCGCGCCGCTCAGCGAAAACCACACCGGCCGGTCCTTGTCCTTGCGCATGACGGCGATCAGTCCGGTGAACGATTCCCCCGCCAGCATGCGGCGCAGGGTCTGCTCCACCGGGAACGAGTCGCCATCGGGGGTTTCGATCCGAAACTTGGCGAGGCGCTCGGCGATCGGTTTGGTCAGATCCGATTCCTGGTAGCCGAGCACCCGCTTCGCCGCCGGATTCATATGCACGATCTCGCCATTGGGCTTGTAGATGATGACCGCGTCGGCGATCGCCCGGATGGTGGCGTGGAGCTCGGCGAGCAGGTTTTCCCGTTCATCCTCGGTCGCCTTGTGCCGGGTGTCGTCGTGAAAGTCGACCAGGGCTCCCTCCACCTGATCATCGGTGGTGAAAAGAGGGCTGATGCGCAGAGAGAGGGTTTTCCGCGAGCCCCGGGCGGTTATCAGTTCGATCGGCGACCGTGCGAAGGAGCGGCCGTGGCGAAGAACCGGCGTCAGGTCGAGGGGGGGATTAAAGCGCCACCGCGGATCGGGGAAGGGGCGATGGAGAAGCTCCTTGCGCCCGGTCTCGAAGGTTTGTTCGGCGCTGGAATTGCAGAAAACGATCTCGCCGGCCCGGTCGGTCAGAAGAATGCCGTTGGCGAGATTCTCCAGCAGGCGATCGAGGTTGGGATCGAGCAGCGAGAAACCATTGCCCGGGTTGCTCCGGTCGGGGCCCTGGGTCCGGGTCATGGGCTTTGCCCCTTTCTGCCGGCTGAGGTTGTGGCCAATGCGGGCAATCTCTCCGCTGGTCGCCGGGCTTCACGGATCAGCGGAACCATATTTAAATTTAACGAAAACCGGATTTATTGCAATGCGGGAAATGCGCTTTTCAGGTTTTGACCTTATCGATTTTCAATGAAAGGAATCCGGGTTTTTCAGACGTGGGATCGGCGGGGAAAGGTGGCGGAGGCCGGAGCAGGAATGCCCGATGCACCCCGCGGGCGGGAGTCTGCCGGCGGTGGAAGCGCTGGTCGCCGAAGCGCGCCCGTCTGCCGAAAGAATCGCCTCTTGCGGGAACCAGGCGGCCTTTCGGCGATATTCCGGCAGGTTTCCGGTGACGGCCGTGGCCGACAGGTCCGGCCCGGAGGCGGCCCGGGGTCAATCGCCCTTGGCAAACTGCTGCAGTTCGGCGGCAACCTGGTCCGGGTCGCCGGTGTTGAGCTCCATCAGGCGCAGCAGGTGAGAAAAACTGTCGGGGTCGGCCTGGGTGAATTTCATTCCCAGGGAGGTGCCCTCCAGGTGCATCACCTCGACCGGGAAAGTCAGGGTAATGCCGTCGGCCAGCGCCAGAATGAACCGGCTGATGCTGTCTCTGTCGAGGTCGGGAGCCTGGTCGAATTCGACCTTGGCGCCCCTGAGGGAGATGTCGATCAGTTTCCCGATCAGGTTCTCCCCCGCGGTCTCCAGGGTCACGGCGCTGCCGAAGGGAATGCGTCCGAAACGTCTTTTCTCCTGCATGAAATTACCCTCCTTGTTGCTCCTCCGGCCTTGGGGATTGGCCATGGAGAAAATGTTGCGACTCCCGCTGAAAAACGAGAAAGGTCTGCGCCAGTTTGTCGCTCAGGGCCCGTACCCGGTCGGGGTCGTCGGCGCCGATGGCGGTTTCGATCGCGCGGTTGATCCGGTGCAGGCTTTCGGCCTCGATATTGGCCGCAGCACCCTGGAGGGAATGATTGCGGCGCGTCGCTTCCTCCATCCGGCCGGCAGCGAGGGCCGCCTTCATGGCGCTGAACTGGCGGGGAAAATCTTCGAGAAAAATCTCGATGAGTTCGGCGCAGAAGGCCTGATCGCCATCGAGTCGCGCCAGCAGTTTTGCGGCGTTGAAGGTGCTCGCCGCCGGGGCGGGGAGCACCGGGGCATCCTCGATCAGGTCGTCGGTCGCTTGCAGATGGCGACCGATCAGCGCGAGAAAGTCGCGGGCCTGGATCGGCTTGGCGATATAGTCATCCATCCCTTCCCGCAGGCAGCGTTCCCGGTCGCCCTTCATGGCGTGGGCGGTCATGGCGATGATCGGGGTGTGGCCCCCGCTGCCGGCTTCCAGGGCGCGGATGCGGGCCGTCGCCTCGAAGCCGTTCATCTCGGGCATCTGGACATCCATCAGGATCAGGTCGTAGTGCTGGCGCTGCCAGGCGTCGAGCGCCTCTTTGCCGTTGGCGACCGCCTCGGCCCGTAACCCCATTTTGTGGATCATTTTCAGCGCGACTTTCTGGTTGATGATGTTGTCTTCGGCGACCAGCAACCGATGGCGCGCGGCGGGCACCTCGGGCGTCGAACCGGTTTCCCGTCGGAGCTCGACGGATGGCGTCGTGGCCTGGTGCGGGGCGAGGGCGCTCACCAGGGCGCTTTTCAGCCGCAGCAGCCGCACCGGTTTGCGCAGGATCGCCGCAAAACCCGCTTGCTTGAAGGTCTCGAGGTCTCCGGCGAAATCGCGCTCGACCATCAGAACGAGGAGGGTGCCGGCGAGTTCGGGGTGGCGGTCGATGGCGCGGGCCAACTCGGCGGAGTTCTCCCGGGTGGTTTCGCGGTCGACGATGAGGATGTCGAAGGGGTCGCCGGCGTTGGCCGCCTGCACCATCTGGGCGAGGACCGCGCCGGGTGCGGCGATATCGCCGCAGCGGCATCCCCAGCTGCGGACCTGGTCGCGCAGCCCGTGGCGGCTGAGCGGGTTCCCATCGAGGATCAGCAGCCGCATCTTCTCCAGCGGCGGGCAGGTTTCGTTACGGTCTCGGGCGCTGGGCTGCTTGTCGAAGGCGGCGGTGAACCAGAAGGTCGCACCTCGCCCCGCTTCGCTTTCCACGCCGATCTCCCCCTCCATCAGCTCCACCAGTTGGCGGGCGATGGCGAGTCCGAGCCCGGTGCCGCCGTAGCGGCGGGTGGTCGAGGCGTCGACCTGGGTAAAGGAGGTGAAGAGGGCTTGCTGCGCCGAGGTGGGAATGCCGATGCCGGTGTCGGTGACCGTAAAGAGAATTTTGGCCTGGGCGGACGATTCGCTGTGAGGAATCGCGCGAATCACCACCTCGCCGCTGGCGGTGAACTTGATGGCGTTGTTCGCCAGGTTGACCAGAACCTGGCGCAGGCGCCCGGCATCGCCCTTGAGCCACTGGGGCACATCGTGGTGGATGAAGCTGGAAAAGGCCAGACCTTTTTCGGCGGCCTTCATCGCCAGCATATCCATGACATCCTCGACCGCCTGGCGCAGGTCGAAATCGCTTTCCTCGAGTTCCAGGCGGCCCGCTTCGATTTTCGAATAGTCGAGGATGCCGTTGATGACGGTGAGCAGGGAATCGCTCGAAACCCCGACCGTGGCCGCGTAGTCTTCCTGTTCGGGGGTGAGCTCGGTGTCGAGCAGCAGGCCGGTCATGCCGATGATCGCATTGAGGGGGGTGCGAATCTCGTGGCTCATGTTGGCGAGAAATTCGCTCTTCGCCAGCGAGGCGGCATCGGCGGTGTCCCTGGCCCGCCGCAGGGCCTCTTCGCTCTGCTTGCGGCGGGTGATTTCGCGGGAGATCCAGATCACTTCGCCGCCGCCGGCAGCATCGGTCAGGGGTGCCGCCCGACCCTCGAACCAGAGGTTGCCGCCGGCGCTCTCCAGGGCATATTCGAGAAACTGGGGGCGGCCCGAATCGAGGGTGCGGGCGATGGTCGCGACAATCTCCGCCGACAGCTCCGGGGGCAGCACCTCATCGACTTGGCGGCCGCGCATCTCCCGTTGCAAGGGAAGGCGGGCATTGTCGGGGGAGGAGAGCACCTCGCGACATCGGCCCCGGCGATCGAAGACGTAGACGATATCGGGCAAGGCCCCGATCACCGTCTGCAGGCGCAGTTCCCTTTCGCGAAGCTTCTGCTCGATCTCGGCCAGACGGCGTTCGGAAGCCAGCAGGCGGGCCGCCTGGCACACCACCACCGGCATCAGGTCGGAAAAGGTGCTGTCCTTGACCAGATGGTTGAGGGCTCCGAGTTGCAACGGGTTGGGACCGGCGCCGGCGTCTTCGGGACGGGTCAGGGCGATAAAGGGCAGCGGCAGCTTCAGGGCCCGGCACTCGTTGACGATCTCCTCGAGGCTTTTTCCGGGCAGGGCCGAGTCGAGGACGGCGAGGCTGTCGGGGAAGGCTCGGAACCGGCTCAGAAACTCGTCCCCCGAAGCGGCGATGGCCACCCTGAGGCCCTCCTGCTCAAGGCGCCGCGCAATCCGCTGGACGTCGTCCCGGGACGCTCCCCCCACCAGAACCGGGGGGAGATAGAGGGCGTTGTCCGAATGATCGGTCGTTGAATTCATCGCGCCGAACCGGGCCTTGGCAGCTATGCGCCGGAGAAAAGCCGGGAGTGAAAAATGATAAGTAAAAATTAACTAAATTAAATTATCGATTATCCCGGGCGAGGTCAAGGGGAAATCGCACGATCGGGGCGGCAATCGGGATTTTTTCCGTTGGTCTGCTGCCTTGAGCGCGTCGGTCGCCGCGCTCAAGGCTTGGCATCCCATGCATCGGGGGGAGATTGTTCGTAAAATAAACCAAACGGTCTGTTCTGGAGCGTGTCATGATCACGAAAGGCGAAAGAACCCGGGAAAAAATTCTGCAGGACGCCGCCGAGGTCTATCAGCGCAAGGGATTTGCCGCGACCAGCATCAGCGACCTGCTGGTGGTCACCGGCGTCACCAAAGGCAGTCTCTACTTTCACTTTCCCGGCAAGGACGAGATCGGGCTTGCGGTGTTGAATCGCGCCAGAGGCTTCGTCGGCGGCTGCCTGTTCGGCAATACCGCCCTGGAAGCGAGCGACACCGCTCCCGCCTTCGCCCGGGTGGTGAAGGAGGTCTTTGCGGCCTGGACTCAGCAGCTGAGCGCCACGATTGCCCGGGCGCAGGCCCGCGGCCAGGTGCGCGCCGATCTCCCGGCGGATGAACTGGCCGAGTTTTTTTGCCCGAGTTGTAGCCGCGCGCCTGTTTTTGGCCTTAAGTGACTTCAGTACCCCACTGCGGCCGAAGAACTGGCGCAGCTCAAGGGGTATCCACTGCCGGAAATAAAAATACTCGCCACGCTTGACCAGTCCAACCATAAAAGCCCCTTTCGCCTGTAGCAAAAACCGTTGCACAGACGAAAAGGGCTCCACTGAAAGCCTTTAATTTCATAGGCTTGTGTGATTTTGGCGGGAGTAGATGAGAATCGAACTCACCAGGGACGGGATACGCCCCCCACCGGTTTTGAAGACCGGGCGCGTCACCAGACTACGAACTACTCCCGGAAACGAGCAACCTTGCGCCATGGTAGTCGAACTGGCCCGCGGTCTTCAAGGAGAATTTCCCGAGGTATCGGAGATCAGCGAAAGTTCTGGGCAACCCGGCGCCGCTCGGGCCCGGTGTAAATCCGGGTGAGTGCGGTGCGGCCCCGCAACGGATCGACTCCGACGGTGACCCATCCGCTGGAGCGCTTGAATTTGATGATTTTTCCCTGGCGGATGTAGTCTTCGAGTTGCGATGCCTTGATCAGGTCGTAGCGCTGGTCGGCGTACATGACTTGAATGTGCATGGCGTCCCCTGCATGGGCAAAGATCCCGACTGTTCCGGTGGGGATGAAAACAGCCTACTTTTAATTGTTTCCGGAATCCGAAGAAATGCAAGGGCGCTCTTTTGATTTGTGCCCTTCCCAGGCGGTTGGGTTTGTGAGAATATTTAAATATCGTTTTTTCACCCTTTTCCTTCGCGCGAGAGGCGGCGCTGCCGTAACCGGCCAGCGGTCCCTCGCCCTTTTCGGGAGATCACCGTTCTCATGATAATTCGTCGCATTCTGCTTTTGGCTTTGGCCCTGCTCGCGTTTTCGTTCCCGGCGGCTACGGGGCTCGCCGCCGTCGATGACCTCGTCGCGCGGGTGGGCGAGGTTCCCATTTCGGCCTTCGACCTCTCGGTTCAGGTGCAGCGCAAGATTCCTTCCCAGGTCAGTTTTCACGGACGGATCGCTCCGGAAAAAATTGCCGCAATCACGGACCAGGCCCTCGCGCAGCTGATCGACCAGGCCTACTGGGTTAACTGGGCGCGGGAGCAGAAAATTTCGCTGTCCCAAGACGAGGTCGATCAGGCGATGAAGCCGCTCCTGGGACAGGTCTCGTCCCTCGAAGCCTTGAAAGAGAAGGTGGGGGAGAAGCCTTACAACGATATCCGCGCCCTGATCTATCGCGAGGTTCTTGCCCGCAAGGCCGAAGAAAAAGCCCTGGCGGCTGAGGTGCAGGTAAGCGACGAGGCGGTCAAGGCTTACTACGAGGAGAATAAGAAACGATTTTTCCGGCCGCGCCAGTTTCGCGCCAGCCATATTCTGATCAAAGTCGACCCGGCAGCCGATGCGGAGCAGAAAAAGGCTCTGGAGGAAAAAGCGGAAAACCTTCTCGCGCAGGCCAGGGCGGGCGAAAATTTTCACGACCTGGCCTACTTCAACAGTGACGATCGCAGCAAGTTCGTCGGCGGCGATCTCGGCTATTTTCACGAAGGCCAGGCGGTGGAGGAATTCGAAGAAGCGATGCTGAAGCTCGAACCCGGCGAAATCTCGGATCTGGTCAGGACGCGCTACGGCTATCACATCATTCGGCTGGTCGAACGCAACGAGCCCCGTCAGCTGAGTTTCGAGGAGATGGCGCCGAAGATTCGGGCCCAGCTCGAAGAAGAGCAGAAAGCAGCCGCGCGGGAAAAATGGATGGAGAAGCTCAGGGCGTCCTATCCCCTCGCGCGCTATGACGGGTCGGCGGCGGGGGAGGCGGCGAACTAATACGTCGCGGATGAGGCGGAGCGGGGCAAAAGGGCGGGAGCGGCCGCCCTTTTTTATGGGCGAACGACGCGCCCGGCCCGAGTCAGGATGGTGGCGATATCGAGCATGTTGGTGACGCGGCCCACCGCGACCTGATCCTTGAGATGGAAGTAGTCGAGGCACAGTCCGCAGGCGGCGATGTCGGTCCCCTGGCAGGCGAGCTGTTCCAGGGCTTCGACCACTTCGGAGTCCCGGCAGACCAGTTTGACCCCGGAATTGGCGAACAGCACCGTATCGGGCGCGGCATCGAGCTCGAGCAGGGTGATGACGAAATTCTTCAGCAACACCCGCCCCAGGTCGTCGTCGCCCGCCCCCATGGTCTCGGCGCTGATGAAAATCACGGTCGTCCCGGCGCTGGCGGTCTCAACCGCGGTTTTTTCGGGATGCGCCCCGGGAGTCAGCTGGAGGGCAAATCCGCCTTCGGTGGGAGAGGCATCGACCTGGTAGCCCTGGCTTCGGGCCAGGCGGGCGATATTTTCCCGGGCGGTTTCGTCGCCGACCAGCACCTGCAGGGGGGCGCCGTCTGCGGCCAGGAGGAGTTTGCGGGTTTCAACCACGGGCTGGGGGCATTTCTGCCGGCGGCAGTCGAGGGTTTGCATGATGGATGAGATCCTTCGATGTCAGGTATTGGCTATCTTGATCAATATAGTAGCCATACCGGCCGACTATTGCAACCGCACGGCTTTGCCACCGTGAAACCGGGATCTGCGCGGCCGGGGAAAGTCGTTGCTGCGAGGGGCGGCGGTAAATGAATCTTGACCCCGGTCGTCGGACCAGCTAGAACTAACCGACGTAAACGCGAGGTCCGATCGGCTGGAAAACCTCGAAGAATCTTCAGGAAGAGCATGGAGCGGTTGATCTATATCTGCGACGACGAAGCGGGGATGTTGCGCTACCTGCGCAAGATGCTCGCCAGCCAGGGGTACGAGGTGGAGGTCTTCTCCAGTCCGCTGGTCCTGTTGCGGCACCTGGAAGAGTCGGAGAGCGCGACCGCCGATCTGCTGCTGCTCGACATGAAGATGCCCGATCTCGACGGCATCGACACCCTGCGGCGGGTGCGCGCGCTGCGACCCCGCCTCGGGGTGGTGATGATGACCGGCCACGGCACCATCGATTCGGCGGTGGAGGCGATGAAACTCGGCGCCTTCGATTATCTGACCAAACCCTTTCCCCAGGAAAAGCTCTTCGCCGTGGTGCGCCATTGCCTCGAGCGCGAGCAGCTGCTCGAGGAAAACCGCGCGCTGCGTCAGGAGCTCAGGAGCCTGGACGATCCCGGCACGATCATCGCCGAGAGCGCGGGTTTTCGGAAAGTTTTCGACCTGGCGCCGCGGGTGGCCGCCAGTGATTCGAGCGCGCTGATCCTGGGCGAGAGCGGCACCGGCAAGGAGGTGATCGCCCGCGCCATTCATCGCGCCAGCTCCCGCAGCGACCGACGCTTTCTTGCGATCAACTGCGCCGCCCTGACCGAGACCCTGCTCGAGAGCCAGCTCTTCGGGCACGTCAAGGGGGCGTTTACCGGCGCCGGCCAGGCGCAGAAGGGCATTCTCGAAGAGGCCGACGGCGGCACCCTCTTTCTCGACGAGATCGGCGACATCAGCCCGGCGCTGCAGGCCAAAATGCTGCGCGTGCTGCAGGAGGGCGAATTCATTCCGGTCGGCTCGACCCGGCCGAAACGGGTCGATGTCCGCTTCGTCGCAGCGACTAACAAGAACCTGGAGAAGGAGGTTGCGGCGGGACGGTTTCGCGAGGATCTCTTCTATCGCCTCAACGTGATCAGCTTGCAGCTGCCGCCGCTGCGCGAACGCATCGAAGATATCGAACCGCTCGCCCGCCATTTTCTCAACCAGCGGGTGAGCAAGACCGGCTGCTCGGCGCGCCGCATCTCCCCTGACGCGATGGCCGCCCTGCGCGGCTACGGCTGGCCCGGCAACGTGCGCGAGTTGGAGAATGTCATCGAGCGCGGCACGATTCTCGCCGAGGGCGACAGCATCACCCCCGAGGTCCTGCCGCTCAAGGTCAGCACGCCCGCCGCGAGCGCTTCGCCCCCGCCGCAGGAGGGCCCCCTGCCGCTGCGGGAAGCCGAACGCCGGCAAATCGTCATCGCCCTGCGCCAGACCGAATGGAACAAGAGCCAGGCGGCGGGCCTGCTCGGCATCACCCGCAAAACCCTCGATCGCAAGATCAAGGAATTCGATCTGGTTCCCGCCGATATTCGACCTTCGGGATGAGATTCGCCTTGCCGCGCCTGCGCTCCATTCGCTCCAAACTGACCCTGGCCGCCCTCACCCCTCTGCTGGCGGCGATGGCGGTCATCTCCTTTCTCGGCTTTTACCTGATCAACGCCTGGGTCGTCGGCGAAGCCCAGAAAAAGGTGCGCAACGACCTCGAGGCGGCCCGGGCCGAATTTCTCCACGAGAAGAACTCCCTTCTCGATTCCCTGCATTTCATTGTGAACAATCTTTCCCTGCGCGGCGCCCTCGCGCAAAAAGATCTCCCGGCCCTGGTTCGCCAAGTGGGCGAAGTGCAGGTGCGTGAGCAACTCGACCTCCTGACGCTGACCGACAGCGACGGGCGGGTGCTGGTCTACGGGGGCAACCCCGCCGCCGGTGGCGGGCCGGTCAACGATTCTGCCTACGTGCGAAGCGCGCTGGCGGGAAATATCTTTTCGGGAACCCTGCTGCTGCCCCGCTCGCAGCTGCTGCGGGAGAACCCGGCGGCGGCCGCGCGGGCCGTGATTCCCCTGGCGCCGGCCGCGAAAAACGGGCGCGGCGCGACGGAAACCCGCGGCATGGTCGTTTTGGGGGCCTATCCGATCACCGCGGACGACGGCCGGATGCTCGGCTGTCTCTATGGCGGGATTCTGCTCAACCGCAATCTCGACCTGGTCGATCGCATCAAGCACATCGTCTACGGCGACGAGGTCTACGGCGAGCGTTCCCTCGGCAGCGCCACGATTTTTCTCGATGATGTGCGCATCGCGACCACCGTGCGCCTACCGGGGGGCGAGCGGGCTCTCGGCACGATGATGTCGCGCGAGGTGGCGCAGACCGTTCTCGCCGAGAAGGAGATCTGGCTCGACCGGGCGCTGGTGGTCGATGACTGGTACCTGACCGCCTATGAGCCGATCATCGATGGCGGCGGCAAGGCCATCGGCTCCCTCTATGTCGGCCTGCTCGAGGCCCCTTACAAGGACCTGCGGCGGGAGGCGGCCCTGGTGCTGCTGCTGGTTCTGCTCGGGGCTTCGGCTCTCGGTTATCTCCTCGCCCACTTCGGCGCCCGTCATTTCTCGCAGCCGATCCGCAACCTGGTGGAGATGACCCAGCGCGTGGCCCGGGGCGAGCGGCGCATCCCCCTACCGGTCACTTCCGGCGATGAGCTGGGCCGCCTGACCGAGGCCTTCAACCACATGTCCGATTCGCTGCATCAACGGGAGGACGAATTGCAGACTCTCAACCGCGAGCTCGAAGACAAGGTGCGCGAGCGCACCCGTATGTTGGAGGAGAAGAGCCAGGAGCTGCTCAAGACCCAGGAGGAGCTGGCGCGCAGCGAAAAACTGGCGGCCATCGGGGCGCTGGCGGCCGGGGTGGCTCATGAGATCAACAACCCCACCGCCATCATTCGCGGCAACACCGAGCTGCTGCTGATGGAGCTCGGCTCCGATCAGCCGGGGCGGGAGGAGGCGGAAGAGGTCAAGAAGCAGACCGAGCGCATCGCCCGCATCACCGAAAATCTGGTAACCTTTGCCCGGCGCCAGATCGTGCATCGCGACGAGGTCGACATCAACGCCCTGCTCGCCGAGATTCTGTCGCAACTCGGGCACCAGGTGCCGATGACCGAGATCACCGTCAAGCGCAATTTCGCTCCCGACCTGCCCCTCTTCAGCGGCGATGCCGGACACCTGCGGCAGGTCTTCACCAATATCCTGCTCAATGCGGTGGAGGCGATGGAGGAGGGGGGCATTCTGGTGGCCGCCACCGAAGTCCGCGACGGCTGCCTGCGGGTCGAAATCACCGATACCGGGGCGGGAGTTTCCCCCGACGTGCTGGAAAAGCTGTTCAACCCCTTCTTTACCACCAAGCGCCGGGGCACCGGCCTGGGGCTGTCGGTGTCCTACGGTATCGTTGAGCGGCACGGAGGGGAGATCGTCGTCCACAGCGAACCGGGGAAAGGCGCGACTTTCATTGTCAGCCTGCCCCTGGTGCGGCGGGCGAATTGAGGAAAAATTGGTATTTTCCGGATGGGGGAGTTCGATGGTGTTACGAAGAGTTCTGTGCGCAGGGTTGCTGCTGAGCGCTGTTTTCACCAGCGGCTATGTCTGCAGCCCCGTGGCGCCAGGGGATGTCAGGCTTTTGCCAGCCGTACCGCCGCTCTCGATCTTGGCGCCTCTCTCAAAGGGGAGCTGATTGCCGCGGTGCGGCGCTGGGGTCCGGTCGAGGCGATCGCGGTCTGTCGCGAAAGCGCCCCGGCGATTGCCGCGCGGATCTCCCGCGAGCGGGGTTGGAAGGTTGGGCGCACCAGCCTCAGGGTGCGTAACCCCGCCAACGCTCCCGATGCCTGGGAGCTCGAAGTGCTGCGCCGGTTCGAGGAGCGTGCGGCCCGCGGCGAGAAGGTGGGGGAGCTTGAATTCGGGCAGATCTGCCGGGATGGGGAGCGGGCGGAATTTCGATACATGAAGGCGCTGCCGACGGGGGACATCTGCCTGCTGTGCCACGGCCGCGATCTGGCACCGGAAGTCGTCCGGCGCCTCGATGAACTCTATCCCCGGGATCAGGCCCGGGGATTTGCCCGCGGCGAGATTCGCGGGGCCATCACCATCGTCCAGCCCCTGGACGAGAGCAAGGAGAGACGATGAAACGGTTGTTCGTGATTGCCACGCTGACCCTGTTGCTCGCGGCCTGCTCCGATCGCGCCGCCGAACTTTACGAGACGGCCCAGTTCGAAGAGGTGCAGCGCAATATTCCCCATGCGGTCGAACTCTACCGCGACATCCTGACCAATTATCCCGACTCGCCCGAGGCCGATCTGGCGAGAAAGCGGCTGGCCGAGCTCGAGGCGAAATAAGTCTTTCGCCTGCCTATTGCGCCGCCGCCCGCTCCAGGCGGGCGACCGACTCCACGTGCGGGGTCTGGGGAAACATGTCGACCGGCTGCACTTCCAGGGTGCGGTACCCCGCATCGGCGAGAAGGGCCAGGTCGCGGCCAAGGGTTTGCGGATTGCAGCTGACGTAGATCAGGGTCGGCGGGGCGAGGGCGGCGAGGCTTTTCAGGACCTCGAGCTCGCACCCCTTGCGCGGCGGGTTGACGGTGGCGACCGCCGGGCGGATCTCCAGGGCGAGATCCTCGAGGAGCTCGCCGGCATCGCCGGCGCGAAAGCGGCAGTTGTCGAGACCGTTGAGGCGGGCGTTGTCGGCGGCGTTGCGCACCGCCTCCTCCACCACCTCGACGCCGATCACCCCCCCGGCATCCTGCGCCAGGTTCATCGCGATGCCGCCGATGCCGCAATAGAGATCGAGAGCCCCCTGGTCCTTGCTCAGCCCGGCCCAGTCGCGCACCTGGCGGTAAATGCGGGCCGCCTGATCATGATTGACCTGGAAAAAAGAGGTGGGCGAGATGCGCAGCCGCAGATCGCCCACCTGATCGAGCAGGCTCGGGTGGCCGAGCATCTTCAGCGTCTGGCTGCCCAGAATCACGTTGCCGCTGCTGGCATTGACGTTCTGGTGCACCGAAACCACTTCGGGCACTTTTTTCACCAGCCACTTGGCGAGGTGGGTTATCTCGCGATAATCGCGCTCGGCGGTGACGAAGGTGACCATCGCCTCGTTGCGCCCGGGGCTCACCCGCACCGCGAGGTAGCGCAGCAGGCCGGTATCCCGGGCCGGATTGTAGACGTAGATACCCTGGCGCTCGATCTCTTCGCGCACCACCGCCACCACCCGGTTGATCAGGGGGTGGTGCAGCGGGCAGTCGCCGATATCGACCACCTGGTGGCTGTGACGGCGGTAGAGGCCGATCTTGACCTTCCCGCGCTCCTTGCCGATGACCAGCTTGGCGGTGCAGCGGTAGCCGAGTTGCTGCGGCGCCTCCCAGATCGGGTGCACAAGGGCTTCCTGCAGCTGGGGATGGGCGGCGAGGGCCTGGACCACCTTGTCCTGCTTGAAGCGCAGTTGAGCGGCGTAATCCATGGCGATCAGGGGACAGCCGAGGCAGGCTTCGGCGTGAGTGCAGGCCTTGCGCCGACTGCGCACGCGGGCATTGGTCAGGCGCTTGAGGGGGCGGGCGACGACGGTGCGCTGGCCTTCATGCTCGATCTCGGTCAAGACCTTCTCGCCGGGCAGGGCGCCGGCCACCAGAACGGTTTTCCCCTTCCACGCGGCAATGCCGATGCCCTCGTCGTCGAGGCGCTCGATGGTGAATTCCTGCTGGGGTTTTGGTTGTTTTGCTGCTTTGCTGCGCGCGGCCATGGCAAACCTTTCTTGCTGGCGGATAAAGGGTTGTGGCAAGGTAATGCTTTCCGCCGGTCGCTGTCAATGGCGCCGCCCTCCTGTCGGCGGGCGTGTGTTGTCCGCCGCCGGACGTTTCATCCCGAGAGAGTACCCCTATGAAGAGAACCACGAGGCAGATCAGAATCGGCTCCGTGCCCGTCGGCGGCGCCGCGCCCATAGCGGTGCAGTCGATGACCAACACCGATACCCGCGACGTGGCGGCGACCCTCGGGCAGATCGAACGTCTGGCCGCGGCCGGGTGCGAAATCGTGCGCTGCGCGGTACCCGACGCCGAGGCGGCCGCGGCCCTGGCCGCGATCAAGGCGCAGAGCCCGCTGCCGGTGATCGCCGACATCCACTTCGATCACCGCCTGGCGCTGCAGGTGCTGGCGGGGGGCATCGACGGCCTGCGGCTCAACCCCGGCAATATCGGGGCGCGTTGGAAGGTGGAGGAGGTGGTGGCCGCCTGCCGCGAACGCGGCGTGCCGATCCGCATCGGGGTCAACGGCGGCTCGCTGGAAAAGGAGCTGCTCGCACACCACGGCCACCCCACCGCCGAGGCGATGGTCGCCAGCGCCCTCGGTCACATCCGCCTTCTCGAAGAGCTCAATTTCGACACGATCAAGGTCAGCCTCAAGGCTTCGGATATCGGCCGCACGGTCGAAGCGTATCGCCTGCTCGCCCGGCAGGTCGACTATCCCCTGCACATCGGCATCACCGAGGCCGGAACCACCTGGAGCGGCACGGTGAAAAGCGCCGTCGGCCTCGGGGTGCTGCTCTATGACGGCCTCGGCGACACCCTGCGGGTTTCGCTGACCGGCGACCCGGTGGAGGAGGTGCGCGTCGGCTGGGAGATTCTCAAATCGCTGGGTCTGCGCGAACGCGGCCCGGTTTTCGTCAGCTGTCCGACCTGCGGGCGCTGCCAGGTCGATCTGATCGCCGTGGCCGAAGAGGTGGAGCGGCGCCTCGCCGATCTGCCGACGAAAATCACGGTGGCGGTGATGGGCTGCGTGGTCAACGGGCCCGGCGAAGCCCGCGAGGCCGACGTCGGCCTCGCCGGCGGCAAGGGGGAAGGGCTGCTCTTTCGCAAGGGCGAGGTGGTGCGCAAGGTGCCGCAGGCCGAGATGGTCGAGGCGTTGGTGGCCGAGGCGAAAAGACTGGCCGAGGAGCGGGCCCGTAGCGCGAAATGATGACTCTGCGGTTGTTCATCGCATGCGATTGAGCAAATGGATGGCCGAAAAGGAGGTCAGTGATGGCAATAAACGCGAAAGAGTGGGACGTCGGAACCGGCGACGGCGGAGTGGCGCTATCCCCGCGCGGCTAACGCCTGAGGGCGTGAGTCGGGACGCTCCCGGAGCGGACCGAATGCAATAGTGCACATGCGCGGGCGACTCAGCTTTCCCAATCCTCAGGGGCGAAGATCGCCTCCACCGTCTTTCTGCCCGGCGGTACCATCGGGAAGCAATAGCAGTCGGGGTCGATGTCGACATCGATCACGACCGGTCCCTCGATCTCCATCGCCTTCTTCAGGGCGTGGAGCAGCTCTTCCTTGCGCGTGACCTTGATCGCCTCGACCTTGAAGCCCCGGGCCACGGCGCAGAAATCGACGTGGTTGCCGAGATCGGTGGCCGCATAGCGCTTCTTCAGGAAGACCGTCTGGAACTGGCGTACCATGCCGAGCTTGCCGTTGTTGAGGATGACGGTTTTGACCGGCAGGTTGTAGTAGGAGCAGGTCGCCAGTTCCTGGATGTTCATCTGGAACGCGCCGTCGCCGTTGATGGCGAACACCGGGTGCTCGCTCTGCCCCAGGGCCGCGCCCATGGCGGCGGGCAGGGCGTAGCCCATGGTGCCAAGGCCCCCGCTGGTCAGGTACTGGCGCGGCTGGTGGAAGCGGAAGAAGTTGGCGGTCCACATCTGGGACAGTCCGACATCGGAAGCCACCACCGGCGAGTCACCGGCGACCTGGCGGATCGCCTCCATAATCTCGTGGGGCATCAGCGCCTCGCTCTGGGGGCGGGGCAGGGGAGCCTCCTCCTTCCAGGTGCCGATCTGCTCGAGCCAGGTGCTGCGGTCATGACTTTCCACCATCTCGACCAGCTTGGTCATGGCCTCGCCGGCGTCGCCGACGATCGGCAGGTGAACCTGCACCGTCTTGCGGATGCTGGCCGGGTCGATGTCGACCTGGATGATCTTGGCGTTGGGGGCAAAGCCTTCGATGCGCCCGGTCACCCGGTCGTCGAAGCGCGCGCCGATGGCGATCAGGCAGTCGCACTCGTGCACCGCCATGTTGGCGTACCAGGCGCCGTACATGCCGAGCATCCCCACCGACAGGGGCGAGTCGGCATCCATGACCCCGATCGCCATCAGGGTGTGGGTGACCGGGATGGTGCCTTTCTCCGCCAGGGCGCGCAGCGCCGCCGACGAGTCGGACAGGGTGATGCCGCCGCCGGCGTAGATCAGGGGGCGCTTGGCCTTGTTGATGATTTCCGCGGCTTTCTTGAGCTGCTTGACGTTGAGGGTCGGCATCTCCTGATAGCCGCGGCGGCCGACCGTTTCGGGGATGTCGCCCTTGCAGCGCGCGGCGAGCACGTCGCTCGGCAAATCGATCAGCACCGGGCCGGGGCGGCGGGTGCGGGCCACGTGAAAGGCTTCGCGCACGATGCGGGCGAGGTCCTTGACGTCGGTGATGACGTAGTTGTGCTTGGTGATCGGGCGGCTGATGCCGGCCATGTCCGCCTCCTGGAAGGCGTCATTGCCGATGTCGGCGGTGGTGACCTGGCAGGTCAGGGCCACCATCGGCACCGAGTCCATGTAGGCGGTGGCGATGCCGGTCACCAGGTTGGTGGCGCCGGGACCCGAGGTGGTCAGACACACCCCGACCTTGCCGGTGGTGCGGGCATAGCCGTCGGCGGCGTGGGCGGCGCCCTGTTCGTGGCGCACCAGGATGTGGGCGATCTCCTGGTCATCCATCAACGTGTCGTGCAGCAGCAGGGTGCGGGCTCCGGGGTAGCCGAAGATGGTGTCCACCCCCTCTTTTTTTAGGCACTCGACGAGTATCTGGGCTCCGGTCTTCATGATGTTGTTCTCCTCCTCAAAGGTGCGATGGAAATGGCGAAAGGCCGCGGGCTTGGTGCCCCGCGGCCTTTGTCTTTATCCGGTCCGGGGGGCGGGGCCTGGCCCGCGCTCCCCCTTGTCGATCGATGGTTCGAACCCAAGGCAGCGGCGAGCCGTCACGAGGTGATGACGACGGATACGACCGGCTGCAGACGGGTTACGCTATGAAACATTGTTTTATCTCCTGTGGAGAAAAAATATAGATGAGTCGCACCGGGCTGTCAAGCGCTTAGTCCCGGTCCATGGTGCCGCTGGCGGGGACCGCGCGTTTGAAAGCCCAGGCCTCGATCTTCTTGATCTGCTCGGCCATGGTCACCGACAAGGGCACGGTGCGGCTGACCGCCTCGGTGATGTCGCGCTGGCCGAGGGGGCGGCTGCCGGCCATGGCCTCGAAGCCGGCGCTGACCACCGCCTGCTCGATTTCGGCGCCGGAGAAGCCCTTGGTGGAGTGGGCCAGCATGCGGCAGTCGAATTCGTCGACGGGAAATTTGCGCTGCCGCAGGTGAATGCGAAAGATCTCCTCGCGCTCGTGTAACCCGGGCAGGGCGACATAGAAAATCTCGTCGAAGCGCCCCTTGCGCAGGATCTCCGCCGGCAGCATCTCGATGGCGTTGGCGGTGGCGGCGACGAAGACCGGGTGGCGCTTCTCCTGCATCCAGGTGAGGAAGTAGCCGAGCACCCGCGACGACGCCCCGCCCTCGGCCTTGAAGCCCTGGGTGGTGATGCCGGCCTCGATCTCGTCGATCCACAGCACGCAGGGGGCGAGCGCTTCGGCGGTTTTGCAGGCCCGGCGCAGGCTGGTTTCGGGCGAGCCGAAGGCCTGGGAGTAGACGGTCGCCATGTCGAGGCGCACCAGCGGCAGGTGCCAGCGCGAGGCGATCGCCTTGACGAACAGGCTCTTGCCGCAGCCGCTGATCCCCATCATCAGCACCCCCTTGGGCAGATTGCGCCCGCTCTGCAGGCCGTCGAGCCCGTAGGCCTTCTCGCGCTTTTCCATCCAATTCTTCAGCGCGGCCATCCCGCCCACCTGGTCGGCATGGACATCGTTCTCCACGAACTCCATGATCCCGCTTTTTTTGAGGATCTGCTTTTTCGCCTGGTGCAGGTTCGCCACCACCCGGTTGATGTCGTTGCCCTTGGTAACCCGGGCCAGGCGCAGGGAGCGCTCCAGGTCGGCCAGGTCGAGGCCCTGGGCCGCCAGGATCAGGGCGCCGAGGGCTTCCTCGTCGCGCAGCAACTGGGCGAGAAAGGGATCTTTGTTCCGCTGTCCTTCGAGGTAGGCGAGGATTTCCTCGCGGTCGGGCAGCGCGTGGTCGAGGATCAGGAAGTTCTCCCGCAGGGCTTCCGGGATATCCGGGCGCGGGCCGAGAAAGACCAGGCTTTTGACCTCCGGACGGCGCACCGCGGCGAAATCCTTGAGGGTGCGCTGAATGTAGGGATTGCTCCCCCAGAACCAGTTCATGTCCTTGAACAGGTAGATGCCGTGCCCTTCGCGCTCGACCGCCCAGCGCAGGGCGGTGAGCGGATCGCGGGTTTCGGGGTGACCGGCGAAGCCCTCGTTGCAGTCCCACTCCAGCGGAACCGGCATCCCCTTGATGCCTTGCAGGGCGGCCCGGGTGACGAGAGATTCGGTGCGGCTTTCGTTGTCGGTGGTGATGAAGATCAGCGGCGTTTTGGCCGCGATAAGTTGGCAGAAGCTGGAATAGTTGAGATTTTCCTCCATCGGAGCATCCTTGCCGCGAAAAGTTTAAAAAACTCTAAAGCTGATCATAGAGAACGCGTCCGGGAAAGACAAGATCTAGTTGCGGGCAGCCCGGCGCTTCGGCGGTTTCCGCCGAGGAGGTCCCGGGGCACGAGTTTCTTGCAATCGCGGTCAAAATAGGCTAGTTTTCTCATTTGTTTTTCCGATCCCCCACCGCCCGGTTTCGGCCCGCGGTGATCGTCCTGCGAGGTGGTTTTCATGCGCTACAGTCAATACCTGCTTCCGACCCTGAAGGAAACCCCCGCCGATGCCGAAGTGGTCAGCCACAAGCTGATGCTGCGCGCCGGCATGATTCGCAAGGTCGCTGCCGGCATCTACAATTACCTGCCGCTGGGGTTGCGCACCCTCCGCAAGGTCGAGCAGATCGTGCGCGAGGAGATGGACCGCACCGGGGCCCATGAACTGTTGATGCCGATGGTGGTGCCGGCCGATCTGTGGCAGGAATCGGGCCGCTGGCAGCAGTACGGCAAGGAGTTGCTGCGCCTTAAGGACCGCAAGGACACCGAGTTCTGTCTCGGCCCCACCCACGAGGAGGTCATCACCGACATCGTGCGCAACGAGGTGCGCTCCTACCGCCAGCTGCCGCTCAACCTCTACCAGGTCCAGACCAAATTCCGCGACGAGATCCGCCCCCGCTTCGGCTTGATGCGCGGCCGCGAGTTCGTCATGAAGGATGCCTACTCCTTCGACCTCGACGATGCCGGGGCCGATGCCGCCTACGAGAAGATGTACCAGGCCTACCGCCGCATTTTCGCTCGCTGCGGCCTCAGGTTCCGCGCGGTCGAAGCCGATTCCGGCAACATCGGCGGCTCGAGCTCGCACGAATTCATGGTGCTGGCCGAATCGGGCGAGGACGACATCGCCTCCTGCGACAGCTGCGAATACGCGGCCAACGTGGAGAAGGCCGAAGTCGCGTTTTCCGGCGCTGCGGCCTCCGCGCCCGGCCAGGAACTGAAAAAAGTTCTCACCCCCGCCCGCAAAAGCGTCGAAGAGGTGACGGCTTTTCTCGAAACCACCCCCGAGCGGCTGGTCAAAACCCTGATTCTGCAGACCGAAACGGGCGAGACGGTGGCGGTGCTTCTGCGCGGCGATCGCGAACTCAACGAGATCAAGCTGTGCCGCCTGCTCGACTGCGCCTGGGTGGAGCTGGCCTCGGAGGAAGTGGTGCTCAAGGCCACCGGCGCGCCGAGCGGTTTCGCCGGCCCGGTCGGCCTGAAACTGCGCATTATCGCCGATTTCGAGGTGCAGGCGATGAGCGATTTCGTCACCGGCGCCAATGAGAAGGATGCTCACTTCACCGGGGTCAACCTGGGGCGCGATGCCGCCCCGGAGCGCTTCGCCGACCTGCGCAAGGCGGTCGCCGGCGATCCCTGCCCGCGCTGCGCCGGCAAGCTCGAGATCGGGCGCGGCATCGAGGTCGGCCATGTGTTCAAGCTCGGCACCAAGTATTCCGAGGCGCTGGGCGCCACCGTCCTCGACGACCGGGGGCAGGAGCGGGTGCTGGTGATGGGCTGCTACGGTATCGGCATCGGCCGCACCGCGGCCGCCGCCATCGAACAGAATTACGACGAGAACGGCATCGTCTGGCCGCTGCCGATCGCTCCCTTCCAGGTGCTCCTGGTGATGCTCAATCCCAACGACGCCGAGGTCCGGCAGGCGGCGGAAAATCTCTACCGGGAACTGCTTGATCTGGGAGTCGAGGTTTTGCTCGACGATCGCGACGAGCGTCCCGGCTTCAAGTTCAAGGACGCCGATCTGGTCGGGATTCCCCTGCGCCTGACGGTGGGGGCCCGCGGCCTGAAAGACGGCCAGGTCGAGTTCAAGGCCCGCACCGGCGGGGAGGTCGAAATGCTGCCCGTGGCGGAGGCCGCCGGGGTGATGGCACAGCGAGTGCAAGATGCACTGCGGCAGACCCGGTAAGATTGCCCGTCCGTTTGCTCACCGAGAGACGGCCCCGAACGCCCGGGGCTGTCCGAGACTCCTTTGTCGTCAAGGTTGCCATGCCCACTGTGACCATCGACCAGCAGGGTCGGCTTTTTCTGCCGGCCCGCATCGCTCGCCGCTTTGGCGCCCGCGCCCTGGAGATCGCCTCGGCGTCGCCCGGTCACCTGTTTCTGACACTCGAGGACAATCCTCATCCCACCCTGCTCACCGGCATCCTCGGCGACCTCACCATCGTCGATCTTCTGTCTTTTTTCAACATGTTCCGCAAGACCGGCGTGCTGCGCTTCGACCTGGCGGGCGGCCGTAAGGATCTCTATTTTCAGAATGGGGAAATCGTAGCCGCTCTGAGTTCCTTTGCCGAAGAGAGCCTGGGAGAGATCCTCTTTACCCTGGGCAAGATCGAGCGGGGGGTGTTCGACCGGCTGGGCCGGCGGGCCGAGAACCAGAACGTGCTGGTGAAATATCTCCTGGAAAAGGAGGCCGTCTCCCCGCGCGATATCTGGCAGGCGGTACGTCACCAGGCGGAGACCATTGTCTACAGCCTGCTGACCTTCCAGGAGGGGAGCTTCTCCTACCAGCAGAAGGTGTTGGAGAAAAAAGATCCCTTCCAGCTCTCCATGAGCACCCAGAATCTCATCATGGAAGGTCTGCGCCGCCATGACGAGCGCCAGCTTTTTCTGCGGCTGATCCCCTCCATGGAGGCGATTCCCCGCCCGACCGGCCGCGGCGAGGAGGGTGCCAGCCAGACCGAGGCGCGCCTGCTCGCGCTGGCCCGGCCGGGGGAGCTGGATGTGCGTGAGCTCATTCGCCAGAGCGGCCTGGGCGATTTCGACGGCCTGCGCATCCTCTACCACCTGGTGGAAAGAGGCGTGGTCAGGCTCGACAATGCCCCCGACAGCTGTCCGCTGGGCGAACTGGGGGAAATACTGACCGCCCTCAACGAGGGGCTGACCATCCTGCACCGCGAACTGTGCCGGCGCAATCCCGATTTCCACCGGGAAGTTCTCGATCTGCTGCGCGAGTTGCCGCAGCCCTATTCTTATATTCTGCGCGACGCCGAGCTGGCCGCAGACGGCTCCCTCGAGGCCCAGCGGATTCTCGCCAACCTCGCCGGGCTGGAGGAGGGGGACAAAAAGCGGCTGCTCGCCGATGCGGTGGGTGAACTGCTGTATATGGAATGTCATGCCGCCCGGGAAACCCTCGGCAAGGCAAGATCCGCCGAATTGATCGCCGAGGTCAACAAGGCCACCGCCCGGGTCAAGACCATCCTTGGGAGAAAAGAATGAACGAATCCGCCAGAAAAAAACTGATTTTCGCCCTCGACGTCGATCGTTTCGAAGAGGCCGAGCGCTGGGTCAAGCTGCTCCACGCCAAGGTGGGCCTGTTCAAGGTCGGCAAGCAGCTCTTTACCCGCTGCGGCCCCGAAGTGGTGCACATGATCAAGGGCGAGGGGGGCGAGGTCTTTCTCGACCTCAAATACCACGATATCCCCAATACCGTCGCCATGGCCTCGCTCGAGGCGGCAAGACTCGGAGTCGGCATGTTCAACGTGCATGCTCTCGGTGGCCGGGAGATGATGGCAACCGCCGCCGCCAGGGTACGCGAAGCGGTGGCCGCCGAGGGAGCAGAGATGCCGCTGCTGCTGGCGGTGACGATCCTGACTTCTTCCACCGATGGCACATTGCAGGAACTTGGCATCGCGCGCCCGGTGCGAGAGATGGTGCCGCGGCTGGCGCGGCTGGCCCAGGAGTCCGGGATGGGAGGCGTGGTGGCGTCGCCCCGGGAAATCGCCCTGATCCGCGAGGCCTGCGGGCCTGATTTTGCGATTGTCACCCCCGGAGTTCGTCCCGCCTTCGCCAGCGCCGATGACCAGAAGCGCATCACCACCCCCGCCGCCGCCATTGCTGCCGGGGCCGACTACCTGGTGGTCGGCCGGCCCATCGCCAATGCCGCCGACCCGGTGGAGGCGGCCGAGCGGATCGTGGACGAAATGGCGTCGGCTCTCGGGCGGCGCTAACCGTGTCCGACTGGATTTTCGGCATCAACCCCGTCCGGGAGGCCCTGGCTGGGGGGCGGCGCAAGCCGCTGGAATTGTTTCTCGCCCGCGAGGGGGGGCAGCGCCTGCGCGAGCTGGCTTCGGTGGCCTCCGAGGTCGGGGTGCCGGTGCGCAACCGCGAGCGGGCCGATCTGGAAAAGCTGGCCGGTCATGGCCGCCATCAGGGTGCGGTGCTGCGGGTCGAGCCTTTTTCCTACGTCGACCTGGACGATCTGCTCTCGGGCCGGCGGGCGAGCGGCCGTCCGGGGTTCTTTCTGGTTCTCGACGGCGTGACCGATCCCCATAATTTCGGTGCTCTGCTGCGCTCCGCAGCGGCCGCGGGTTGCCATGGGGTGATCGTGCCAAAGGATCATTCCTGCCCCGTCACCGGAGTGGTCGACCGCGCTTCGGCCGGAGCTCTCGAGCATGTCTCCCTGTGCCAGGTGGTCAACCTGGCGCGTGCCCTGGAAGTCCTCAAGCAGGCCGGTCTGTGGGTTTACGGCCTGGCCGGCGAGGCCGACCAGGATCTCTACGACACCGATCTTGCCGGAGCGGTCGCCCTGGTCGTCGGCAGTGAAGGCAAGGGGCTGCGCCCCAACGTGCGCCGCCACTGCGACCTGGTGCTGGCCATCCCCATGGCGGGTGGGGTCGGTTCTCTCAATGTCTCCGTCGCCGGCGCCATCGCCTTGTTCGAGGTGGTCCGCCAGCGCCGCGCACGGCCTTCCTGCTGAATCTTCCCATCCCTTTTCACACTATCCTGAATCCGTGAGTACTCGACGGCAAATAGCACAAAGTCATTGAATTGCCTAAGTGTCCCAAGAATCGCCGCTGAACCTATGGGGGCCGCTCAGATTTTTGAAACGCTTATTCAATCCAAGCACTTGCACTCTTTATCCGCCGCTTACCCACGGATTCAGGACTATTTATCATTCCTAATTATTCGGTTGACAGTCTGTTCGTTTTTCGTTATTAAAGAATGGTAATTAATTCAAGCTAGGACTGGCGACGTTTGTTTTTAACCGTACCAACCCGCCGCGGTGCGCGGGTGTTTCTGGAGGTCAACGATGAAAAGCGTGCTGATCGTGGATGACAGTATTTCCGTCGCTCGCCAACTGGAGAAGATGGTCACGAGTACCGGTGAATTCGAAGTGGTCGGGCATGCCAAGAACGGGGCCGAGGCGATCAAGCTGAACCAGGCCCAGAAACCTGATCTGATCTGCATGGACATGAACATGCCGGTGATGGACGGCCTGACCGCCCTGCGCAACATGATCGCGCTCGATCGCAATCTCAAGGTGGTGATGGTGACCTCCCTTGGCGGAGTCGGCGAGAAATTCACCGAGGCGATCAGGCTCGGCGCCAAGAATGTCATTTCCAAGCCCTTCGAGGCCGAAAACGTTCTGCAGATTCTGCGCGACGCCTGATTTCTCGCGTATTGGCCGATTCGGCGAACCATCACATTCACAAGGTTGAGAGAGGTCGCACATGGCGGTTAAATTTTTTGGGCAATTTCTGGTGGAAAAAGGGGTGGTCGGTCGCGAAAAGCTGCTCGAGGCGATCGAGCTGCAGGATAAGACCAACGTCAAGTTCGGCGAGATGGCCCTGAGCATGGGATTGATCACCGAGACCGATGTCGAGCGGGTTCACAATGCCCAGCGCGGCGAGGATCTTCGCTTTGGCGATATGGCGGTCAAACTCGGCATTCTTTCGCCCAACCAGATGCAACAGGTCCTCACCCGGCAGAAAAACAGTCATCTCTACATCGGCGAAGCGCTGGTCAAGGTCGGGGCCCTTGCCGAGGAGGCGATTCTGACCTATCTCGCCGAATTCAAGGCCGATCAGGCTCCATATATGGCGAGCAAGGTCGAAATTCCGAAGGGGCTGCCCCAGGCGGAAGTCTGGGAGATGGCCGCCGACCTGACCTACAAGATGCTCACCCGGGTCGCGGAGCTGTCCTACCGGCCGGGTCCCGCTCAAATCGTCCAGAAGGTCGATGCCAAGCACCTGGCGGTCGCCATGGACTTCTCCGGGACCGTCAACGGCCGCTACCTACTCTCGGTTTCCAAGGGCACGCAGCATGCCATCGCTCGGGCCATCCTCAAGGAGGGAGACGTCTCCGGCGAGCCGAAAGAGGTGCTCGACGACACCGTGATGGAGTTCATCAATATCGTCTGCGGCAATATCGCCGCCAAGGGCGCCCAACTCGGCCAGACCCTGGAGATCGCCCCTCCCGTTGTCTTCGCCGAAGACAACCAACAGGTTTCCATCCCCAACGACTTCACCGCCCTGGTCTTCCCCGTCTACCTTTCCGACGGCGAAGAGCTCGACCTCTATCTCTGGGTGGCTCGCTGACCGCCGACCCGCTTGATTTCCGGGTAGCCCACCTTCTTCCTCGCTCATTCTGCAAGGCCCGCCAACCGGCGGGCCTTGTTCGTCTGGCCCCCGTGATTTCGCCATTGCCCGGCCGCGAAGTGGTGATTTGGCCAGTCGCGATTGTGTATTTCCGACGGTGCAGACTGCCCGCAGTGGTGAGTGAGAAAAAAGTTGAAGGGGGCAAGCGGCGCAGTTACAAGCTTTTCCTCCCAGGCACTGACAAAAAACCGTCAAAATCCGCTCTCCCTCCATTGGCGGGTACTGTTTTTGCTACCTTAGCATCCGAGAATTTTCCTCATGCCGGGGATGGATGTCGAAAACAAGTTGCGCATTTGACAATTTTAAATAAGAAAATTTTTGGACCATTGGGCTCGGCAGACCCGCTCATGGCAGGTCCGCCAAAGGAAGAGAGGAATGAGATTATGGATGGGATTATGGATGGGGGCAATTATGGTGACTACTGATATGAAAAGAGCGCTGAGAAGAGGGTTTTGGGCCCTGCCGATCACCGCCCTGCTCGCCGGGCTGCTGATCTGCAGCACGACGACATGGGCGGCCTGGAACGATTCGGCGACCAGTGCCGCAACGGCCGGGACCATTCAGGTCGGCTCCGCCGGGACCACGACCGCTTTGCAGGCCACCGACTGCGCCCAGTGCCATGGCGACAACATCGTTGCGAACCATCACCAAAGCTCCTGGTTCGTCAACGGCGAGTGTTTCCGCTGTCACGAGGGTGTGACCACCAGCGGCGACTGCAGCTCCTGTCACAGTCTGGGGCTCCAGAACACCCATCACGCTTCGGCTTCCGCGCAGGCGGGCAACTGCACCCAATGCCACACGGGCGTTGGTGACCTCGGCAACTGCCTCGCCTGCCATGAGGGCAAGGTCGGCGGGCGCCACCACCAGGTGGCCTCCAGTGCCGGTCTCGCATGTACCTCCTGCCACACCCAGATGACCCCCGTCGCCGGTTGCCAGGACTGCCACGACCAGGGCCTGAAAACCCGCCATCACGACATCGCCAGCAGCAGCGGCATGGACTGCAATTCCTGCCACGATCAGCTCGGCAACCCCACCGATTGCCAGAGCTGTCACCAGGGCCAGGCTCGCGACACCCACCACCAGGTGGCCTCTTCGGGCGGCATGCAATGCAGTTCCTGCCACGCCGGCGCAATCAACACCTATAATTGTCAGCAATGTCATGCCGGCCAGGTGGCCAGCCGCCACCATGAGCTTTCCACGGCGGCCGGCATCTCCTGCTCGTCCTGTCATACCCAGATTCAGGTCGCCAACACCTGCCAGGATTGTCACGGTCCCGGTGCCGGGGTACGTGACCAGCATCACGCCCTGGCTGCCGACACCAGCCGGGATTGCGCCAGCTGCCACGCCGGCGTCACCGATGTCACCGGCAACTGTCAGGGCTGCCATGGTGCGGAAACCCAGGATCGCCACCATACGGTCGCATCGAGCAGCAACCTCGACTGCACCGCTTGCCACAGTCAGATTCAAGATCCCGGCACCTGCGCCACCTGCCATCCCCAGGGCACCAAGCGCGAACCGCACCATGCGCTGGCCGCCGCCGGCAGCATCGATTGCGCTTTCTGCCACACCGGCATGACCAGCAGCGGCAGCTGTCAGGACTGCCACGGCAGCAACGTGCAGGATCGTCACCATGAGGTCGCAGCGAGCGGCAACCTCGACTGCACCTCCTGCCACAGCCAGATTCAGGATGCCGGCAGCTGCCAGAGTTGCCACCAGAAAGGCGGCGCGGTCGATCGTCACCACGCCCTGGCCGGGGCCAGCAACATGGATTGCGCCAGCTGCCACGCCGGTATGACCGGCGGCAGCAGTTGTCAGAGCTGCCACGGCAGCGACGTGCAGGATCGTCATCACAGCGTGGCGGCTACCAGCAATCTCGACTGCACCGCTTGCCACAGCCAGATTCAGGACCCCGGCACCTGCTCCACCTGCCATGTCCAGGGCTCCAAGCGCGACCAGCATCACCTGGCCGCGGCCACCAACAACATGGACTGCGCCAGCTGCCACACCGGCCTGACCGGCGGCAGCAGCTGCCAGAGCTGCCATGGCAGCGACGTGCAGGATCGCCATCACAGCGTGGCGGCCACCAGCAACCTCGATTGCACCAGCTGCCACAGCCAGATTCAGAACACCGGCAACTGCCGCGACTGCCACCAGGCCGGCAGCGCCCGCGAGCAGCATCACCTCGCGGCCGCCAGCGCAGGGACCGACTGCGCTTCGTGCCATGCCCAGATCGCCCCGGCCAACGACTGCTCCGCCTGTCACCAGCCGGGCGCTGCGCGCGACCAGCATCACGCCGTCGCCACCAGCAACAACATGGACTGCACCAGCTGCCACACCCAGATGACCGGCGCCGCGGGCTGCAACAGCTGCCATGACTTCAGCGCGGTCAATCGTCACCACGAAGACGCCACCACCATTACCTACGGGCTGGGCTGTTTCGACTGCCACAACTGGCAGTTCGTTGGCGGCGTCTACAGCATGGCCATGCCCGGACCCGAGGCCTGCGTGAGCTGCCACACCACGGTGGTCGGGACCGGTTCCATCCCCGAAACCCACCACGCCACCGCCGCCGCCACCAGCGGCCAGTGTTCGACCTGTCATGCCGGCGCCGATGCCGTGGCCAATAATTGCGCCACCTGTCACAGCGCGGGCCCGGTACCGATCGGCGAGCGTCACCATGCCACCGCCACGGCGATCAGCGGGGCCTGCACCAGCTGTCACACCGGTGCCGACCAGGCGTTGCTCGACTGCGCCGGCTGCCATGCCGGCGGGATAACCCCGATCGGTGCCCGCCACCATGCCACCGCCACGGCCACCAGCGGGGTCTGCACCACATGCCATAGCGGCGCCGACCAGGGCGACTCCGACTGCGCCGCCTGCCACGTGAGCGCGGGGGCGACTCCGATCAGCGAACGTCATCACGCCCTGCCGGCGGCGGTCAACGGCGACTGCGTCGCCTGTCATAGCGGCGCCAACTATGCCGCCCTCGACTGCGCGGGCTGCCATGCCGCCAGCGGCGGACCGCTTGGGCAGCAGCATCATACCACCGCCACGGCCACCAGCGGCAGCTGCACCACCTGCCACACCGGCGCCGATCAGGGCAGCCTCGACTGCGCCGCCTGCCATGTGAGTGCCGGGGCAACGCCGATCAGTGAACGCCATCACGCCCTGCCGGCAGCAGTCAACGGCAACTGCGCCGCCTGCCATACGGGGGCGGAAGCGGCTTACAACGACTGCGCCAGCTGCCATGCCGGCGGCGCGGTGCCGATCAACGAGCGGCACCATGGGACCGCTTCCGCCACCAGCGGCGCCTGTACCACCTGTCACAGCGGGGCCGACCAGGGGAGCTTGGACTGCACCGGCTGTCACTCGGGCGGGGCGGTACCTCTTAACGAGCGCCACCACGCCCTGCCGGCAGCGATCAACGGCGACTGCGCCACCTGCCACGCCGGGGCCAATTATGCGGCTCTCGACTGCGCCGGCTGCCACAGCGGCGGCAACGTCAGCGTCGGTGATCGCCATCATGCCACCGCCACGGCCACTAGCGGCGCCTGCACCACCTGCCACACCGGTGCCGACCAGGGCAGCTTCGACTGCGGGGCCTGCCATCTGGCTCCGGGTGCCACCCCGATCGCCGAGCGTCACCACGCGACGCCGGCGGCGGTGAACAACCAGTGCGCCACCTGCCATACGGGTGTTCAGGGGAACCTGGATTGCGCCACCTGTCACATCATGACCAAGGCTGAAACCGTGCAGCGCCACCACGGCACCGAGCTTGCCACCGGCGGGTTCTGCACCTCCTGTCACGTGGGTGCCGACGCCAACGAACTCAACTGTGCCGGTTGCCACAGCTCCGGGCCCCTGACGCCGGCCCAGTGGCATCACCAGACGGCTGAAGCCCGCGGCACCCTCTGCAGCACCTGCCACACCGACATCGATATGGCCGGGACCGACTGCAGCACCTGTCACGGGGGCGGGGCAGTGCCTCTGGCCCAGCGCCACCATGACAGCGCAACGGCTCAGGCCGGTGATTGCACCGCCTGCCACGCCGGCGCGTCCCTGCCGGCCGACAGCTGCTCCCAGTGCCATTTCACCGACGGCACCCCGGTCAACGTCGCCCACCACAACACCACCCTAGCGGCGACCGGTCAGTGCACCACCTGCCATGTGGGCGGTGACGCGGCGCTGCTGCCCTGCGCCGCCTGCCATAACGACAACCAGCGGCACCACATGCAGCCGCAGGCCCAGGCCGGCGACTGCACCTACTGCCACAGCAGCATCCAAACCGCGGGCAACAGCTGCGCCGCCTGCCACACGGCGCCGATTCCGCAGCTTCACCATGACGCGCCCCTGGCTGCGGTCAATGGCGACTGTTCGGTCTGCCACCAGAGCGTGAGCTCGCCCGACCAGTGCGCCAACTGTCACGCTGCCAGCCCGCACCACACCACCTGGTACGCGGAAAACGGCGACTGCGCCCATTGCCACCAGGTTCCCGCCTGGGCGAAAGATCGCCCGGCCCAGGCCGCCTGCCGTGAGTGCCACGGTCAGTTCATGCACGACAAGGGCGGGCCGATCGTCGATTATGGGGCCTGTGCCGCCTGCCACAACCAGCAGCCCTTCCATCCGAAGCCGAATCGTATCCCCGGCTACACCGGCTACGGTGCCGGCAAGAAGAAGTTCAATATCTTCTGGAGCCAGTACGCCAAGGAAGAGGGGCCGGGCGAGGACATCTCCCCCAACGGCGAAGACATGAACGACGAAGGCGGGCGCAAGATCAAGGCCCAGCAGCTGAACTTCAACATGGTCAGCATCAGCTCCAATGGGCGTAACTACCAGGTCCCGGCCTTTGCGCCGATCCCTGTTCCCCAGCCGCCCGCCGGCGGCGGGAGCGGCACGGGCGGCGGCACGGCTCCGCCCCCGGCTTCCGTCTGCGAGATTGCCGAATCCGGCACTTACATCGATGCCGAAAACTACACCAAGCTCGGCAGCAACTTCTCGGTGCAGACCGGCAGCGGCATCGGCAACAGCTACCTGCGAAGCACCCGTACCAGCACCGGCAGCCCTTCGGGCGACCCGGTCGAGTACCGGATCAACTTCCCCGAAAGCGGCACCTGGTACATCTGGTTCCGCGGCAACGACCACCGCAACGGCGGCGACAACTCGATCTGGTACGGCCTCGACGGCAACAAGGTCGGCAACGCCACCACTCCCGCCAGCGACAGTAACTGGCGCTGGGTGAACCGCCGCCACGACAACGGCCCGAACCCGACGGCGATCAATGTCGGCTCGGCCGGAACCCACACCATCGTGATCTGGAGCCGTGAGGACGGTTTCTGGCTCGACGGGTTCTATCTGACCAAGAGCAGCGACAGCCTCCCGGGCGGCTCCTCGGCCCAGGTGCCGAGCGGGGCTGCGCAGCTCGATCCCACCGACTGTGGCGGCGGCAGCGCCAGCATTCCTCCGGCCACCGGTGGCAACCTGGGCGTCTGCACCAGCTGCCACGGTGACCGCCGCAGTCAGGTCAACTGCACCAGCTCTCGCTGGACCCAGCACCTGAGCAGCGCCTGGGTCGACCAGGCCACCTACGACCTGGCCGAATACACCTATCTCGGCTACAGCTGCAGCGACTCCGGCAGTGGTGGCGGGTCGACCGGCGGCAGCGCCGGCCACCCCTTCGGCTGGAGTGACCCGCGAAGGAGCCATGATGACTATGTGAAAGATCACGGGACGGGCGACTGCCTCTCCTGCCACAGCACGAGTTACTCTCAGCGCAGGGAGTCCATGAGCTGCTACAAGTGCCATGGCAGAGAGTGGTAACGCCTTTTTTTACGGGCGGTATCGGAAATGAAGGAAATGGATGATCGTGCAAACCCTTGCCTGCCTTGACAAACTGACAGGACGGGCGGCTGACAACCCAAAGGAGCGCAAAATGAAAAGGTACATGAAGCCCAAGGTCGTGGGCAGCAGCAACGTCCATCCCTGCTAACGGGGCGAAAAAGGGCCGGGGATTTCTCCGGCCCTTTTTTGGGGGAGAGGTTTTTCGCAGAAGGGGCCGCCGAGTGGCGGGCCCTTTTGCCGTTTAAGGGATGGGGGTGCCGCAATGCCTGCAAAAGGTGGCCAGGGCAGGTGTTGCCGGACTGGGGTGATGATCAGAATCGCGCTGAACCGGTGATGTTCATTAAATTTGGCCGTTGACACCGGATAGATTGAAATAGTAAAAAGGTTGTTAAATTTCTGCCACACCTGCCACCTTACCGCGACCTTCTGATGCGAGCCGAAGTTCGGCTGAAAATCACTGCCTTAAAATGATATATCCACATCTGGAAGTTTGAGAGCCGACACCTTCGGGGGGAAGACGTCGGTTCGAACGGTGTCGAAGAACCTCAAGCATAAAGGGAGCACAAACATGGGGGAAAACAGTAGCCTTGTCACGAGGGGCAAGCATTGGCTCGTCCTGGGATTATTTGGAATCCTGGCGTTTTGCCTGCCGGCGAATGTCTTGGCGTGGGGTTCATCCAGCTATGGATCGACTTCGTCGTCTGTCGCGCAAACTGCCGCTACCGCCGGCACCGTCGTTTCCGGGGGGAGCGCGACTCAACTGACCCCCAGCGACTGCGCCGAATGCCACGGCGACAACGTGGCCGCCGGTCACCACCAGACCGTGTGGTTCGAGCAGGGGGAATGCTTCCGCTGCCATGAGGGCGTCACCACCAGCGGCGACTGCTCGACCTGTCACACCTTCGGGCTGCAGAACGATCACCACCAGACCGCTCCCGCCCTGGCCGGCGACTGCGGCGCCTGTCACACCGGCGTCGGCGACCTGGGGGCCTGCCTGAGCTGCCACGAAGGCAAGATCCAGACCCGTCATCATCAGGTGGCCGATGCCTCCAACATCAATTGTAATTCCTGCCACACCGCCATGCCCGCCACCAACGACTGCCTCAACTGTCACACGGGCTCGGTGCGTCAGCGTCATCATACGGTGGCCGAAACCACCAATCTGAACTGCAATGCCTGCCATGCTCAGATTCAGCCGATCCAGAATTGTCAGACCTGCCATCAGCCCGGCTCCAAGCAGGCCGCGCACCACAATTACGCCGCCGCCAGCGGCACCGCCTGCACCTCCTGCCACACCAGCCTGCAGCCGAGCGCCGGTTGCGCCACCTGCCACGGCGGCGGGTCCACCGCCCAGTTGCACCACGACGTGGTGCGGGTGAATCAGAATCTGGACTGCACCGCCTGCCATACCCAGATGCAATCGGCCAGCGGCTGCAACAGCTGCCACGATTTCGCGGCGGTCAATCCTCATCATGGCGATCGGCCCACCACGGTTTACGGCATGGGTTGTTTCGACTGCCACGGCTGGGTCTTCGTCGGTGGCGTGTACTCCATGAGCATGCCCGCTCCCGATCAGTGCGTGACCTGCCACACCACCCGGGTCGGCACCGGCTCCATCGTGGAAACCCACCATGCAACCACACCCGCGGTCACCGGCCAGTGCACTGCCTGCCATGTCGGCGCGGATGTCGGGGACGGCGCCTGCAATACCTGCCACCAGTCGGGCTCGGGCACCGTTTCCGAGCGCCACCATGCATTCGATCTGGCCCAGAGCGGCCAGTGCACCGTTTGCCATGTCGGCGCCGACTATACCCTGCTCGACTGCGAGAGCTGCCATACTTCGGGCGGGCAGGCACCCATCAACGAGCAGCATCACATGACCATCCCCGCCCAAATGGGCGATTGCCAGACCTGCCACACCGGCGTCGATGCCGGCAGCCTCGATTGCTCCGCATGTCACTTCGCCACCGGTTCGCCCGCGGTGGTCGAGCGCCATCACACGACAGAAGCCTACCAGGTCGGCAACTGCTCGTTCTGCCACGTCGGTTCGGAGCCGGCAGCCATTGCCTGCAGCGCCTGCCACGTTAGTCCGGCGCACCATGCGCAACCGCAGGCGGTCGCCGGCGACTGCGCCTATTGCCACAGCACCATCCAGATCTCCGGCAGCGGCTGCCAGGCCTGCCACACGGCGCCGATTCCGCAGATCCACCACGGCGATCCGCTGGCCAGCGTCGGTGGCGACTGCTCGGTCTGCCATCAAAGCGTCAGTTCGCCCGAGGTCTGCGCCAACTGCCACTCGGCCAGCCCGCACCACGAAACAACTTACGCTCAGGCGGGTGATTGCACCCACTGCCACAAGGTGCCGCAATCGGCCACCGACCGTCCCAAGCAGGCGGCCTGCCGCGAGTGCCACGGGCAGTACCAGCACAACAAGGGCGGCCCGATTCAGGATTACGGCGCCTGCGCCGCCTGTCACGATCAGGATACCTTCCATGCGGCGCCCGGTCGGGCCGTGGGCTATACCCGCTCGGCGCCCGGCAAGGGCAAGTTCGCCATCTTCTGGAACCAGTACACCAGCGGTGGCGACGAGGAAGTGCGCGAAGATGTCAGCCCCAACGGCGAAGACATGAACGACGAGGGCGGTTACCGTTGGCGCAACCCCACCCTGAGCTTCAAGAAGAAGCAGATCAGCCACAACGGCCGCAACTACACCGTGCCCCATTTTGACGCCAACGCCAACGGCGACCCCCGTAGCCCCGCCGCCATCGCTGGTGGGGGCAGCGGTGGCGGCAGTGCGTCGCCGCCGGAACCGGCCAACGGCAACCTGGCCTTGAACAAGAATGTTTCGGCATCGCGCTCCTCCAGCGGCTACGAGGCCTCCAAGGCTGTCGACGGCAGCACCAGCTCCCGCTGGTGGAGTCGGGAGAAGGAGGATCAATGGCTGCAGGTGGATCTCGGCGGCAGCCAGTCGGTGAGCAAGATCGTTATCAAGTGGCACAGCTACTACGCCAATGAATACCAGGTGCGGGTTTCCAGCGACGGCCGCAACTGGACGCGGGTCAGGGAGCAGGACGAAGGTCGCGGTGGAACCGAGACCGTCACCTTCTCGTCGCGCTCGGCCCGCTACGTTCAGCTCTACTGTAAAAAAGCTGAGCGGGATAGCGGTTTCTCCGTCCTGGAGCTGGAGGTTTACGCACGCTAAGGGCAAGAGATATTAGCGGATCAAAGCAAAAGGGGGTTGCCGGGGCAGCCCCCTTTTTTTGGCCGGTGTCTATGGGTTAGGGTCCGGGTACCCGATTGCAGAAGTCTCCGCCCAGAATTCTTTCGCCGCGCAGATCGGCAAGATTCCAGAAATAGGTCCAGGCGATTCGGGCTTTGCCGTCGGCGGTGATCGCGGTCACCGGTTTGCGCAAGTAGACGCTGTTTTCGGGGTCCTGCGGGCGGTATTCCTCGAGTTGGTCGAGGCGGCGCAAGGTTTCGTGGTAGCGCGACGGGGCGAGGAATATCAGGTCGCCCCTGACGGTTCCGGCCTCATCGGTCAGATAGGGATAGCCTTCGTTGCGTACGAAATAGAGCGCTCCGTTGGTGGTTGCCGGCAGAATCCGCACACAGCGGCCGCCGAGGTAGCGGGCAAAATTTTTCTCTCCGGGCCGCAGGGTCCCGTAAACGAAGACCGGCAGGCGAGACAGGTGGTTTTCTTTGGAGTTGTGCATGGGCCGGGATTGCAATCCTTTCGTTTTTTTGTTTCAGGGTAATCAATATGTTTGCGTTGCTGCAAGCCTCGGAGCCGGCCGTCAAAGGTGGCCCGGTGGGGGCTGGAGGCGTGGATAGAACGTTATGACGACTTATCTCTTTCAGGCAACCGCGCCCCACGGCACTGAAGATCTGCTGGCGGCCGAGGTCGAAGCGTTGGGCGGCCGCGAGATCGCATCCCTTTATTCCGGCGTCAGTTTTTGCGCAACGCTGGCAACCGCTTACCGGGTCTGCCTCTGGTCCCGGGTCGCCAGCCGCGTGCTTCTTCCCCTGGGGCATTTTCCCGCCGCCACCCCGGAAGAGTTGTATGCCGGAGCGCGGGAGATCGCCTGGGAAGACCATCTGCACGCCACGGGAACCCTTGCCGTCGATGGCTTTCTGCGCCGCTCGCAGATCAACCATTCGCGCTTCGCCGCCCTCAAGGTGAAAGATGCCATCGTTGATCGCTTTCGGGATCGCTGCGGCGAGCGCCCTTCGGTCCGACCCGACCGGCCCGATGTGCAGATTTCTCTTCGCATCGACAAAGACGAAGCGACTCTCGCTCTGGATCTTTCCGGGGAGAGTCTGCATCGGCGCGGCTATCGCTGCGACGTCGGGGTGGCGCCGCTCAAGGAGAATCTCGCGGCGGCCATTCTGTTGCGGGCGGGATGGCCGGCGCTCGCCCACCAAGGAAAACCTCTGCTCGATCCCCTGTGCGGGTCCGGCACGCTTCTGCTCGAAGGGGCGATGATCGCCGCCGATGTCGCCCCAGGTCTGCTGCGCCCCTATTTCGGCTTCCTCGGCTGGAGCGGCCACGATGGAAAGGCCTGGCAGGCTCTGCTGGCGGAGGCGCAGGAGCGCCGCACGGCCGGTATGGAAGACAGTTTTTCCATCTTTGGCTGTGACCGCGACCCCAAGACGGTCGGCGCCGCCTTGAGCAATATTCGCAAGGCCGGGCTGGAAGGCCGGGTACGGGTGGAATGCCGCGATTTTTCCGAGTGGCTGCCGGCTCTGGCCCGGCAGTTCGACCCCGGGGGGGGAGGGATGATTGTGGCCAATCCCCCCTATGGCGAGCGTCTCGGCGATATCGCCCAGCTGCGGGTGCTCTACACCGTTCTCGGTGATCTGTGCCGGCACCACTTTCCCGGCTGGCAGCTCAGTGTGTTCAGCGGAAACACCGAGTTGGTCTCTCATCTCGGCCTGCGCGCAGCCAAGGCCCACTCGCTGCGCAACGGGCCGATCAAGGCGCGCCTTTTCCATTATTTCCTGCGATCCGGGGAAGATTCGGACGCTGCGGCCGATGGTGGTTCCGAGGCGCCCCGCCCGCGGGACCGGGCGGCGGAGATGTTCGCCAACCGGTTGCGCAAGAATCTGAAGACCACCCGTCGTTGGGCCGAGCGCGAAGGGGTGAGCTGCTACCGCCTCTACGATGCCGATCTGCCCGAGTACGCCGTCGCCGTCGACTGGTATGAGGGGCGGGTTCACGTGCAGGAATATCAGGCTCCTTCGTCCGTCGCCGAGGGCAAGGCGCGTCGCCGCCTGCAGGATGCCCTGCGGGTGGCGACAGAAGTCCTCCAGGTCGCGCCCGAACATATCTACCTCAAGCAGCGTCGCCGGCAAAAGGGGGCCAGCCAATATGGCAAGGTGGATGATCGCAGTCAGTTTTTTCAGGTGAACGAAGGGCCCTGTCGTTTCTGGGTCAACCTTTCCGATTACCTTGATACCGGCTTGTTTCTCGATCATCGGCCGGTTCGCCGGCGCCTGATGGGCATGGCGGCGGGCAAGCGCTTTCTCAACCTCTTCGGCTACACCGGCGCGGCCAGCGTATTCGCCGCGCGAGGAGGGGCCGCTGCCACCACGACGGTGGATGCTTCGCGCACCTATCTCGACTGGGCGAAAAGAAATTTCGACCTGAACCAGATGGAGGCCCGCTCTCACCGGATCGTGCGCAGCGATGTGCTGGAGTGGTTGCAGCGCACCGGCGAGCGATTCGATCTGATTTTTCTCGATCCGCCAACCTTCTCCAATTCCAAGGACCGGGCGGCGACCTTCGACGTTCAGCGCGATCACGTATCGCTGATTTTTCGTGCGATGGCGGTGCTCGCGCCGCAGGGGGTTCTGATCTTCTCCACCAACCACCGAAAATTCAGGCTGGAGGGCGCGGCATTGGACGTTTTTTCCCTCGAAGAGATTACGACGCAGACGATTCCCTGGGATTTCCGACGCCGTCCCGGCATTCACCGCTGCTGGTTGATCGGCAAAGAGAAAAAATGAAATCGCGGGCTGGTGCCCGGGAGCGGTAGAGCGAAAAAAGAGCAAAAAATCTTGACAAGAGATGGGAAATATAATAAAAGTCGCCACTCATGCCTTGGCGGCCAGCTGGGGTGCCGGCAGATTGTGGGAATTTTGTTCTTGCATTTTGCCGGTCTGCGGGTTATATAACCCTGCCCGTGCTGGCGTAGCTCAACAGGTAGAGCAGCTGACTTGTAATCAGCAGGTTGCGGGTTCGATTCCTGTCGCCAGCTCCAAAGAGCGATCGGGTGCGAACCCGGAAAAGACAATATAGCTAGGAACATCCTTTGGAGGGGTTCCCGAGTGGCCAAAGGGAGCAGACTGTAAATCTGCCGGCGCAGCCTTCGGAGGTTCGAATCCTCCCCCCTCCACCACTAAACCGCATTCCGGAGAAAAGCCGGGCGGCGATGTCCCAGGAGGCCGGACGGCCATTATGACTGGGAGCGACGACCGGGGTGGACTCCAAAGACGCTTCACATACGTTGCAGGTTTTGGCGGGAGTAGCTCAGTTGGCTAGAGCATCAGCCTTCCAAGCTGAGGGTCGCGGGTTCGAATCCCGTTTCCCGCTCCAGAATCTTTGAATTCGCCCTTTGTGAATGAGATGGGCCCACATAGCTCAGCAGGTAGAGCACTTCCTTGGTAAGGAAGAGGTCACCGGTTCAAGTCCGGTTGTGGGCTCCAAATTTATTTGTGCGGGCGGATTTTTCTGTTTTACTTTTTGGTCAGAGAGCTTCCTTTGGGTCTCGGTTGCGGCTGGGACCACGAGTCAATTTTTTCACAAACGTTCGCTAAAGCAACGGGAGGTTGATCCAATGGCTAAAGCAAAATTCGAAAG
>NPIF01000369.1_pt1 | contig 145372 bp, 123 predicted proteins | sample 8637461 | NCBI WGS metagenome assembly NPIF01 (sample SAMN07420641, study PRJNA396082) | bioreactor metagenome | isolation source: sample BR12 brine-fed electro-methanogenic bioreactor BR | place: Japan: Kochi | collected 2016-12-09 | reverse complement strand
CCGAAGAACGGCCGGCAGGTCACTTTAGCGATGACCCGTATGATTGGCTGCAGCCCATCGTTGAGGATGGCAGCAATACGTTTTGCTTTTTCCGAATCCGTCCGATCCGACAGATGGGTATCCTTTCGAGATCCGCGACCCTTCCCGAAATAGAACTCCTCGTAGTTTCGGGGATCGATATAGACATAAACGTAATAGTCGTTAGAAAATTTCATTTATTACGCTCCGCTTTATATTCGGCTTCCTCTTGTTCGCACAACTCCAGAACGCGCTTCTCAGTAACGTGCACAATTAACTTGACGCTCATGGATGCAAATGCAGACGTCAGTCCGAGCATGACGAAAAAGATCGTAAATGCCGATTGCACCGCCACTGAGAGTGGAACATTGAACACCCCAAGCACCGAGGCGCTTTGCAGCGAGAATGAAATGACAAGCAGAATGGCTCCAACGACGTACTGCGCCCGCTGCACACACAAGGAATGAGCCAAGTGCTTGTTGAAGTTCCAGTGTGTTGAAGACTGCGCCCGAATCTGCTTCGCACTATTAGCTGCAGCACCGGCGCAAAAGCAGATTGCCGCAACAAAGCCCACCACTGAGGCCGCAAGAGGATAGACATCTGCTGGATTCATGTGCTCCAACCAGATTTATAACAATGCCGCAAAGCGTGCCTTAGCGGCGGCGAGAAGACCACCCGCCTGATCGAAAGAGGACTTGGGAGCGAAAGTCCATTACGGAATTCACCCTGGATCGCATGGAGCCTTCTGTCGCGACAGACCGATCAGTGGTCCGCCCGACTCAGGCTTCGCAATCCATATCCGGACCCGGCGCACTGATCGGGGCTCACCGTTCGATGAGGCCGATAGCCGATCCCACCGGGCGATGCGAAACCAGACCGGCTGCTTCTAGTAGCCGCCCTGGCCGCTTTTCTGCCTGAGGATGAAGGATGCGGTGATCTGCGCCCCGCGTTGCCGCACCGCGCGCAAGTACGACGCGACGTAGGGCTGCGAGAAACCCCGCCCCCGCAGATAGTCGGCGATGGGCTCCAGCAGCGGATCGCAGGTACTGGTGATGTGCTGGACCAGGAACGCGACATCGTCCGAGCCGTCGATGACCTTGGCCGTTTCACCGCCGAGGCAGGCTTCGTGTTCCTCCTGCAGCGGCTGGATCGCCGCTTTGTCCGCGTCCGAATACGTGGGCGCGCTGGCGCAGGCGGTGACGAGCAGTGCCGCGATGAAGGCTGAGGACGGACGGAACACAGGCGCTCCTTCTTGAAAGCCCAGGTCGACGGATGCCGACATCCGTCAGGGTGCCCGGCGGCGGCGGCAAGATCACCTACCTTTCGATCAGGCCCCGGCAGCGGAGCTGCCCGGGCTTCGCCGTTCTCTCCAAAGCTTTCCTAGGGCTTCGTCGCCGTCAGCGGTTTTTCCACCGAGGACAGGTCGCAGTCGACCTGCTGGTACGACATCGGGTCCTGGTTGGGATAGCCCTGCTTTTCCCACGAGCCGGGCGGGATGTCCGGTTTCTGCTCCTGCAACATGCGCTTGCAGGGCTTGGGCGCCGCGGCCTTCTCGATCGCGGCGCGGACGTCATCGCGGGTGGGCGGTGCTTCGGCCCGGACGGCGACTGAGAGCGATGCAGCAGCCAGAACCAGAATCCATTTCACGATTCACCTCCAATGGAATCCGCCATCGCGCGAGCACACCGGAACGGAGTTGAGCAGGCCACCCGCCGACACTGACGCAACGAGCGGGTGGCGGCCGAATGGCTCAGTCCAGCCCGGCCAGGATCTGGCTCATGCGCTTGCCGGTGGCGGATTTCTTGAGTGCGTGCACGATCGCATCCCTGAGCACGTCTTCGGAGAATTTCGGCTCCGCGAGATCGGTCGGGCACGACAGCGGGCCGACGAAGCTGGTCCAGTCGTCCCCGACCCACCAGTCGCAGAACGCGGGATCCGCGTCGTCATCGAGCGGCTTGGCCACGAAACGCTGGGTCTGCTCGTCGAACGACACATCTTCATTGATGCCGGTGACGATGAAACGCACCACCGCGTCGGCGTAGACGTTACAGAAGGACTCGTGAACGCTTCTTTCAATTTTCATGTCTGGATTCTAACGTCGAATCATCCGGCCTGAACGACGGCCGGAGTGTGGATATGTGGGGCGCCGCTGCGCCCCGGCCTTGTCCGGCGCCGAACCGATACAGGCCCGGACGACGCAGGTCGTCCGGGCCCGTGCAAGATCGCCCATAGCGTTAACAGGCCCTAGAACGCATCCCCCGGCACATGCACCCAGCCGCTCATCAGCACGCGGGCACTTCGGGACATGATGGCTTTCTTCACCACCCACTCGCCGTCGACCCGCTCGGCCTGGGCACCGACACGCAGCGAACCGGAGGGATGGCCGAAACGCACGGCCTCGCGATCACCGCCACCGGCCGCCAGATTCACCAGGGTGCCGGGAATCGCCGCGGCGGTGCCGATGGCGACGGCGGCGGTGCCCATCATCGCGTGATGCAGCTTGCCCATGGACAGCGCGCGCACGCAGAGGTCGATGTCGCCGGCTTCCACCGTCTTGCCGGACGAGCTGGTGTAGGTCCTGGCCGGCGCGACGAAGGCGACCTTGGGCGTGTGCTGGCGCTTGGCGGCTTCGCCCACTTCCTTGATCAGCCCCATCTTCACGGCGCCGTGGGCGCGGATGGTCTCGAACATCTCCAGCGCCTTGGCGTCGGTGTTGATGGCTTCGCGCAGCTCGGTGCCGGTGTAGCCGATGGCGTCGGCGTTGACGAAGATGGTCGGGATGCCGGCGTTGATCATCGTCGCCTTCAGCGTGCCGACGCCGGGGACTTCGAGATCGTCCACCAGATTGCCGGTGGGGAACATGGAACCGCCGGCATCGTCCGCCGGATCGACGAACTCGACCTGGATCTCGGCGGCCGGGAAGGTCACGCCGTCCAGCTCGAAGTCGCCGGTTTCCTGCACCTGACCGCCCGTCATCGGCACGTGGGCGATGATGGTCTTGCCGATGTTGGCCTGCCAGATGCGCACGGTGCAGACGCCGTCCTTGGGCACACGCGCCGGATCGATCAGCCCGTTGCTGATCGCGAACGGGCCGACCGCGGCGGAGAGGTTGCCGCAGTTGCCGGACCAGTCGACGAAGGCCTTGTCGATGCCGACCTGGCCGAACAGGTAGTCGACGTCGTGATCCGGCTGGCTGCTCTTCGACAGAATCACGGTCTTGCTGGTCGACGAGGTGGCGCCGCCCATGCCGTCGATGTGCGCACCGTAGGGATCGGGACTGCCGACAACCCGCAGCAGCAGCTTGTCCCGCGCCTCGCCCGGCACCTGACAGGCCTCCGGCAGGTCGGTCAGCTTGAAGAACGTGCCTTTGCTGGTGCCGCCGCGCATATAGGTGGCGGGAACTTTGATCTGGGCTGCGTGGGCCATGGGGTCGGTCCTTATGGGTTCATGCGCCGTCCGGGATTTCCGGCTCGACGAGCTGCGCCAGCAGGGTCAGCGACTCCTGCCAGCCGAGGTAACAGAATTCGGTCGGGATCGCGTCCGGGATTCCGGCCTGCACGATGCTCAGCTCGGTGCCGCAGGCGACCGCCCTGAACGTGATCTCCACCTGCATTTCGCCCGGCATGTTCGGATCGTCGAACCGGTCGGCATGAACGATCCGCTCGCCGGGCTGGAGTTCCAGAAAGCGGACGCGGAAGGCATGACTGCCGCCGGTCCCGAAGTTGCTGAACGACATGTGGTAACCGCCACCGACACGCGCGTCGAACTCATGCATGGTGCCGGTGAATCCGTGTGGCGGCAGCCACTTGCACATTGCGGCGGGGTCCACGAACGCGCGGTAGAGCTTGTCCGGGGTGCTGCGGATGACACGATGCAAACGAACGGTTCCCGTCATGATGTCGTCTCCTGAAATCGATTTGAGGGAGTGCGCTGCGGTCTGCAACGCACTCCCCATGAGTGAGGTGTCCCGAAGATGGAGCATCAATACTCGCTCGGTCTGATGTCGTGATGCGGCGTTGCTCGTCGTCGCCATAGCTACAGCTATGCCTCCTCCTCGCGCCTTGCCTCACAACACCATCCCTTCGCGATTGATTGCGCTCATCTCCGGGATACCTCACTAGTCGAACGACTCAGGCCGCTTTCGACGACTCCAGGAAATCCTGGGCGAAGCGCTGCAGCACACCGCCGGCGTCGTACACGGACACTTCCTCGGCGGTATCGAGGCGGCAGGTCACCGGCACTTCGACGGTCTCGCCGTTCTTGCGGTGGACGACCAGGGTCAGGTCCGCGCGCGGCTTGCGCTCGCCGACGACGTCATAGGTCTCGGTGCCGTCGAGCGCCAGCGTCTTGCGATTGGTGCCCGGCTTGAACTCCAGCGGCAGCACGCCCATGCCGATCAGGTTGGTGCGGTGGATGCGCTCGAAGCCCTCGGCGACGATCGCCTCGACACCCGCCAGACGCACGCCCTTGGCCGCCCAGTCGCGCGACGAGCCCTGGCCGTAGTCCGCGCCGGCGACGATGATCAGCGGCTGCTTGCGGTTCATGTAGGTCTCGATCGCCTCCCACATGCGCACGACCTGACCGTCCGGCTCGACGCGGGCCAGCGAACCCTGCTTGACCTCGCCGTCGACGACAGCCATCTCGTTGATCAGCTTGGGGTTGGCGAAGGTCGCGCGCTGCGCGGTCAGGTGGTCGCCGCGATGGGTCGCGTAGGAGTTGAAGTCCTCTTCCGGCAGGCCCATCTTGTGCAGGTACTCACCCGCGGCGCTGTCCATCAGGATGGCGTTGGACGGCGAGAGGTGGTCGGTGGTGATGTTGTCACCCAGCACCGCCAGCGGCCGCATGCCCTTGAGCGAACGCTCGCCGGCCAGCGCGCCCTCCCAGTACGGCGGACGGCGGATATACGTGCTCATCTCGCGCCACTGATACAGCGGGCTGACCTGATCCTCGACGACCTTGAAGTTGAACATCGGGTCGTAGACCGAGCGGAACATCTCCGGCTTCACCGCCTTGGCGACGATGGCGTCGATCTCCTCGTCGCTCGGCCACAGGTCCTTCAAGGTGACCGGGTTGCCGTCCTTGTCCGTGCCCAGCGCGTCCTGCTCGATGTCGAAGCGGATGGTGCCGGCGATGGCGTAGGCCACGACCAGCGGCGGCGATGCCAGGAACGCCTGCTTGGCGTACGGATGGATGCGCCCGTCGAAGTTGCGGTTGCCGGAGAGCACGGCGACCGAATACAGGTCGCGGTCGATGATCTCCTGCTGGATCTTCGGATCGAGCGCGCCGGACATGCCGTTGCAGGTGGTGCAGGCGAACGCGACGATGCCGAAGCCGAGCGCTTCGAGGTCGTCGAGCAGGCCGGCTTCCTTCAGGTACAGCTCCACGGTCTTGGATCCGGGCGCCAGTGAGGTCTTGACCCAGGGCTTGCGCACCAGTCCCCTGGCGACGGCGTTGCGCGCCAGCAGGCCGGCGGCGACGACGTTGCGCGGATTGGAGGTGTTGGTGCAGCTGGTGATCGCGGCGATGATCACCGCGCCGTCCGGCATCAGGCCCTGCGCCTCTTCGGCACGGGCGGCTTCGAGCATGGTCTCGTCCGCCAGCCCGCGATCGTGCAGCGCGGTGGTCGGCAGGCGACGATGCGGGTTGGACGGGCCGGCCATGTTGCGCACGACGCTGGACAGATCGAACTTCAGCACACGCTCGTACTGCGCGGTCTTGAGCGCGTCCGCCCAGAAGCCGGCGGCCTTGGCGTAGGTCTCGACCAGCTTGACCTGCTCGTCGCTGCGGCCGGTCAGGGTCAGATAGTCGGTGGTCTGTTCGTCGATGTAGAACAGCGCGGCGGTGGCGCCGTACTCGGGACACATGTTGGAGATGGTCGCGCGGTCGCCGATGGTCAGGCTCGACGCGCCCTCGCCGAAGAATTCCAGGTAGGCGCCGACGACCTTCTCCTTGCGCAGGAACTCGGTCAGTGCGAGCACGATGTCGGTGCAGGTGATGCCGGGCTGGCGCTTGCCGGTCAGCTCGACACCGATGATGTCCGGCAGGCGCATCCACGAGGCGCGGCCGAGCATCACGTTCTCGGCTTCCAGACCGCCGACGCCGACGGCGATGACGCCGAGCGCGTCAACGTGCGGCGTGTGGCTGTCGGTGCCGACGCAGGTGTCCGGGAACGCGACACCCTGGTCGACGTAGATCACCGGCGACATCTTCTCCAGGTTGATCTGATGCATGATGCCATTGCCCGGCGGCACCACGTCGACGTTCTTGAACGCCTTCTTGGTCCAGTTGATGAAATGGAAGCGGTCGTCGTTGCGGCGGTCCTCGACGGCGCGATTCATGGCGAACGCGTCCTTCTCGAAGCCGGCGTGCTCGACGGCCAGCGAGTGGTCGACGATCAGCTGCGTCGGCACCACCGGATTGACCAGCGCCGGATCACCGCCCTTTTCGGCGATGGCGTCACGCAGGCCGGCGAGGTCGACCAGCGCGGTCTGGCCGAGAATGTCGTGGCAGACCACGCGGACCGGGAACCACGGAAAGTCCAGCTCGCGCTTGCGCTCGATCAGCTGGCCCAGGTAGTCGTTGAGCTTTTCCGGCTCGGCTTTGCGCACCAGATTCTCGGCGTGCACGCGCGCGGTGTAAGGCAGCGTGTCCCAGGCGCCGGGCTTGATCGCGTCGACCGCCTCGCGGGCGTCGAAGTAATCCAGCTGCGTGCCGGGCAGGGGTTTGCGGTATTGGGTATTCATGGGCGGACGCTCGCAAATGGGGGGAGGGTCGGTTCGCGGCCGGGGTCGGCGCGGCGGATCGGGACTCGAAGGCCCAACGCAATCGCGGAACGAGGCCGATACCGACCCCGTTCCGCGACGGAGTCGACCTCAGCGCTCGGCGATCGGCACGAACTTCTGGTCTTCCGGACCGGTGTAGTTCGCGCTCGGACGGATGATCTTGCCGTCGATGCGCTGTTCGATGACGTGGGCGCTCCAGCCGCTGGTGCGCGCGATCACGAACAGCGGCGTGAACATCGCGGTCGGCACGCCCATCATGTGATAGCTGACGGCGCTGAACCAGTCGAGGTTCGGGAACATCTTCTTGATGTCCCACATCACCGACTCGAGACGCTCGGCGATATCGAACATCTTGGTGTTGCCGGCTTCCTCGGAGAGCTGCTTGGCGACCGACTTGATCACCTTGTTGCGCGGATCGGAGACGGTGTAGACCGGGTGGCCGAAGCCGATGATCACTTCCTTCTTCTCGACGCGGGCGCGGATGTCGGCCTCGGCCTCGTCCGGATTGTCGTAGCGCTTCTGGATCTCGAACGCGACTTCGTTGGCGCCGCCGTGCTTGGGCCCGCGCAGCGCGCCGATCGCGCCGGCGATGCACGAATGCATGTCCGAACCGGTGCCGGCGATGACGCGGCTGGTGAAGGTCGAGGCGTTGAACTCGTGCTCCGCGTACAAGATCAGCGAGGTGTGCATCGCCCGCACCCAGGATTCGCTCGGCTTCTCGCCGTGCAGCAGGTGCAGGAAGTGGCCGCCGATGGAGTCGTCGTCGGTCTCGACGTCGATCACGGTGCCGTTGTGGCTGTAGTGGTACCAGTACAACAGCATCGAACCCAGCGACGCCATCAGGCGGTCGGCGATGTCGCGCGCGCCCGGATGGTTGTGGTCGTCCTTCTCCGGCAGCACGCAGCCCAGCGCCGAAACGCCGGTGCGCATCACGTCCATCGGGTGGCTGTTGGCCGGCAGCTCCTCGAGCACCGACTTGACCGCCGCCGGCAGGCCGCGCAGCGCCTTGAGCTTGGCCTTGTACGCAGCCAGCTCGGCGACGGTCGGCAGCTTGCCGTGCACCAGCAGGTGGGCGATCTCCTCGAACTCGCAGGCCTCGGCGACGTCGAGAATGTCGTAGCCGCGGTAGTGCAGATCGTTGCCGCTACGACCGACGGTGCACAGCGCGGTGTTGCCGGCCGCCGTTCCCGACAGCGCGACGGACTTCTTCGGCTTGAAGCCCGGGGTGGGGGTTTCGCTCATCACTAGCTCCTCTGGTCTCGTTTTCCTGCGCGGCAGGACCACGGTGAATCAATCATGGACGGCGCAACGCAGGCGCCTTGGTATCGAGTGCGGGCCTTACTTCTTGCCCTGCGCGAACAACGCGTCGAGCCGCTGCTCGTAGGCGTGGTAGCTGATGGAATCGTACAGCTCCATCCGCGTCTGCATGGTGTCGACGACATTCTTCTGGCTGCCGTCCTTGCGGATGGCGTTATACACGTTCTCGGCGGCCTTGTTCATGGCGCGGAACGCCGACAGCGGGTAAAGCACCAGGCCGACGTCGGACCCGCGCAGCTCCTCGACGGTGTACAGCGGGGTCGATCCGAACTCGGTGATGTTGGCCAGGATCGGCACCTTCACCGCCGCGGCGAACTCCTTGTACATGGCCAGGTCGGTCATCGCCTCGGGGAAGATCATGTCGGCGCCGGCCTCGACGCAGGCCACGGCACGCTCGATCGCCTTGTCCAGGCCCTCGACCGCCAGCGCGTCGGTGCGCGCCATGATCACGAAGTTCTCGTCGGTACGGGCGTCGACGGCGGCCTTGATGCGGTCGACCATCTCCTGCTGGGTGACGATCTCCTTGTTCGGACGGTGGCCGCAGCGCTTGGCGCCGACCTGGTCCTCGATGTGCATCGCGCCGGCGCCGAACTTGATCAGGCTCTTGGTGGTGCGGGCGACGTTGAACGCCGACGGTCCGAAACCGGTGTCGACATCGACCAGCAGCGGCAGGTCGCAGACGTCGGTGATGCGGCGCACGTCGGTGAGCACGTCGTCGAGCGTGGAGATGCCCAGATCCGGCAGGCCCAGCGAACCGGCCGCGACGCCGCCGCCGGACAGATAGATCGCCTTGAAGCCGGCGCGCTGCGCCAGCAGGGCGTGATTGGCGTTGATCGCGCCGACGACCTGCAGCGGACGCTCGGCCGCGACCGCGGCGCGGAAACGGGCGCCGGCGGACTGCGCGTTGGAAGTGTTTTGGCTCATCTGGGACATCCTCGTCGGAGTGTGTGCGGCGACCTAGGCGCAAGGGGCGTACCAACCTGGAACACCGTCGCCCGCGAATGGCCGTTGATCCATAAGTTTCTGATTGATATGGATTCCGATGCTCCGCCGTTGCCCCGATATGGGGCGCGCGCAAACGGCATTGTTTCATTTATGGCACACTGAGTTTCACTATAGAGACACGGACCCCCGCAGCCATGCCGCTGTCCCGCGCCGAACCGGGCCGCAAGCCGATCATCTGGGCGGTGAGCATCAGCCGCCTGGAACAGCTGTTTCAGGACATCGCGCCGAGCTACGCCGCGCAGGCCGACGTGCGCGTGGTCCACAAGGGCTTCGAGGACGCGCTCAGCGCGATCCGCGAAGCCTGGCTCGGCGGACGGCTCGACGTGGTCGTCGCGGCCGGCTCCAACGGCGACTATCTGCGCCGCGAGACCCAGATCCCGGTTGCGCTGGTCAAGGTCACCGGCCTCGACATGATGGGCGCGCTGGCGCGGGCGCGCCGCATCAGCGAGCGCATCGCCATCGTCACCCACCGCCAGATCACCCCGCAGCTCAGCGACGTCAAACAGGCCTTCGGTCTCGACATCGAGCAGCGCAGCTACACCTCGGCCGAGGATGCGCGCGACTGCGTACGCGAGCTCGGCGCGCTGGGCGTCGGCGCGATCGTCGGCCCCGGCCTGGTCACCGACCTCGCCGAGGCCGCCGGGCTGGCCGGGGTGTTCCTGTACTCGCAGGACTCCGTGCGCCAGGCCATCGACGACGCGATCGAGATCGCGCGCATCGGCCGTACCGAGCTGGCCCGGCGCGAACGCCTCAACACGATCCTGCAGCAGCTCAACGAAGGCGTGATCGCGGTCGACATGGATGAAACCATCCAGTCGGTGAATCCGGCCGCCGAACGCCTGCTCGGCCCGGTGGCCGGCGGCGCGCTGGGGCAGCAGCTCAGCCGCATCGCCCCGGAGCTGAGCCTGCGCCGCACCCTGGAGAAGGGCTCCACCGAGCTCGAGGAGATCCAGGTCCTCGGTACGCGCACCCTCGTCGCCAACCGCATGCCGATCCTCGAACAGGGCACGCAGACCGGCGCGGTCCTGACCCTGCAGGATTCGACCGCGATCCAGCGTGTCGACCGCAGCCTGCGCTCACGCAAGAAACCGCGCCATCTGGCGGCGCGCTACGAACTCCAGCAGATCCTCGGCGACGCGGCGCCGATCGCCCGCAGCAAGGCGCTGGCCGCGAAGTACGCGCGCACCGACGCCACGGTGCTGATCATCGGCGAGAGCGGCACCGGCAAGGAGCTGCTGGCGCAAGGCGTCCACAACGCCGGCCGCCGCAAGCGCCACCCGTTCGTCGCGATCAACTGCGCGGCGTTTCCGGAATCGCTGCTCGAAAGCGAGCTGTTCGGCTACGAGGAAGGCGCGTTTTCGGGGTCGCGACGCGGCGGCAAGGCCGGCCTGTTCGAAGCCGCGCATACCGGCACGATCTTTCTCGACGAGATCGGCGAGATGCCGATCGCACTGCAGACCCGCCTGCTGCGCGTGCTCCAGGAAAAGGAGGTGCTGCGCCTCGGCGCCACCGAACCGACTCCGGTCGACGTGCGCGTGATCGCCGCGACGCACCGCAACCTGGCCGACCGGGTCACCGAAGGCCAGTTCCGGCAGGACCTGTACTACCGCCTCAACATCCTGCGCATCGAGCTGCCACCGCTGCGCGACCGGCGCGAGGACCTGCCGCTGCTCGCCGGCGACCTGCTCGACAAGGCACTGCGCCGCCTCGGCGCCACGGTTCCGGCGCCGGACATCCTCGGCGTACTGCTGCCGGCGTTCGAACACTACGCCTGGCCCGGCAACGTGCGCGAACTGGAGAACCTGATCGAACGCGTTGCCGTGTACTGCAGCGACCTCGACCCGCGACAGGGCTTCGGCCCCGCCCAGCTCGACGAACTGGCGCCCGAGCTGCGCGCCCATTCCGACACGCCACCGGCCGATCTGCGCAGCCGCCAGCGCGAGGCCGAACGCGCCGAGATCCTGCGCGTGCTCGACGAATGCGGCGGCGACCGCGCGCTGGCCTGCGAGCGTCTCGGCATCGGCCGCAGCACGCTCTGGCGCAAGCTCAAGGCCACCGGCGCCGGTTGAGCGGCACCGCGCCGCGGGCCCGGCCCGGTATTCCGGTGCCGTGCCCACGGTACGCTCGGGCATGAATTGCGGACGTTCGCGCCTGCCCCAATCGCGGCACTGCGCCTACAGTCCGCACATGCCGCAACGCCCGCCCGTCCGCCGCCCCCTCCATGACTCCGCCACCGGCGCTATGATCCGCGCCGGCCGCGGCGCGACCCGCCTTTGCCGGCGGCCGGATTCCGCGGCCGTTCAGCTTTGCGCGGCATCATGCCGCGGTTGACCCGCACCCATTCCTGCCGCCCCGCCCGCCGCCGACCGAGAAGATGTCCGCTCCCGACTCCAACAGCTTTGCCGCACGCCTGCGCTGGCTGATGGGCAGCCCCATCGGCGCGGCGCTCGGCGCGCTGGCCTATGGCGCCTGGGCGGTCTACGCGAACCTCGACGGCGGCACCGCACTGGCACTGCGGGCCGGCGCCCTGCACTGGGCGACCAGTGCGACCCTGACCTTCACCAGCGCCGCTGCGATGCGCGGCGCCTACGCCCGCACCCGGACGCAGGCCGGCGGTGCCGTCGCCGCATTCTCGGGCGGCATGGTCTACACCTACGCCGCGCTGATCATCGTCCACACGGTCAACGGCTCGCCACACATCTGGCTGACACTGGCGCCAGGCCTGATTCCCACCATCCTGTTTTGCGTGACCTATGCCGCGCTGCTGGCGCGCGAACGCCGGCCCGAAACGGTCGCGCTGATCGAGAGCTGACATGCAACCACCCCCGCAGGCCCCGCGTCTGCTGAACTTCAACCGCGCCGTCCTGGCACAGGCGCTCGAGCTGCTGGACTGCTGCGCCGCACATCCGGAGGTCCGCTACGCGGACTTCGTCGGTCCCCATCTGCGCCACGTCGTCGAACACTACGACGCGTTCGTCGCCCAGCTCGAGGCCCGCACCATCGACTATGACGCGCGCCCGCGCGATCCGGGCGTCGAGCAGGATCCGCAGGTGGCGCGCGGCCGGATCGGCGCCATCACCGCCGCGCTCGCCACCCTGAGCCGGACCGGCCTGAAGAACCCGCTGGCGATCCACCTGCTCGGCGGCCTCGAAGGCGACGAACATTTCGTCACCTTCTCCAGCGCCGAGCGCGAGCTGATGTTCCTGGCCAGCCACGCGATCCATCACTATGCACAGATCAAGCTGCACCTCGCGGCGCTGGGCATCGAGCTGAATCCCGATTTCGGCAAGGCCCCGGCGACGGTGCACCACGAGCACAGCCACTGATGGACGGCCGCCCGCTCGACACCCCGCCGTTCGACGCGCCGCTGGAAACCCCGCGCGACGCCGCCAGCGGGCGGACGCCCTGGGCAACGGATCCGGACCGGCCCCGGCTGCCGCTGCGGACGCGCGTTTCGATCGCGCTGGCGCGGGCGTCACGCTGGGAATTCTGGCCGGCATGGCTGTTCTATATCCCGATCGTCGTCTGGATTCTGCTGCTCGGCCTGCGCCACCGCCGGCCGACGCTGTTCACCGCTGCCAATCCGGCGATCGACGCCGGCGGCGTGGTCGGCGAACGCAAGCACGAGGTGCTCGCGCCCCTGCAGCGCCATGCGCCCGATCTGGTTGCGCCGCTGGCGCTGCTGCCGGCCGACGCCCCGGAGGCGCGCGACGCGCAGGCCGTGGACTTCGCGCGCCGCCACGGCTTTCCCGTGGTGCTCAAGCCGGATGTCGGCCAGCGCGGCCGCGGCGTGTTCATCGCGCACGACGAGCAGGCGCTGAGCCAGTATCTGCACCGCTTCGGCGGCGACGTGATCGCCCAGCGCTACGTTGCCGGCGAGGAATTCGGGATCTTCGTCGCGCGGGCGCCCGGCGACGCCGAGGCGCGCATCCTGTCCATCGTCCACAAGACCTTCCCGACCGTGCGCGGCGATGGCCGCCGCCCGCTCGGCGAACTGATCCTCGCCAACCCGCGCGCACGCCTGATCGCGCCGCTGCTCTGGCAGCGCTGGAGCGACCGGCTCGATCACATCCCCGCCGACGGCACCACCGTGCAGCTGGTCGAGATCGGCGCCCACTGCCGCGGCGCGCTGTTCCTCGACGCCCGGCACCTGGCGACGCCGGCGCTGATCGCGGCGATGACGCGCCTGACCGACGCCGTCCCCGGCTACTGCTTCGGCCGCGTCGACCTGCGCTGCCCGGGCAGCGCCGAACTGGCCCGCGGCGAAGGCATCCGCGCCATCGAGCTCAACGGCGTGACCGCCGAAAGCGCCCACATCTATCACCCGGATACACCGTTGCTGAGCGGCTACGCCGCGATGTTCCGGCAGTGGCGTCTCGCCTTCGAGATCGGCCGCGCCAATGCGGCGCTCGGTGCCGTGACCGTCGGGCCGTTCGGGCTGCTGGCCCGCTTCCTGGCCGACCGCAGGCGATCGACCGACTGGTTCTGATCCATCAACCGGGGCGCCACCCCAAGCGCCCCGCAACTGGAGAACATGCGATGAATGTCCTTCGACTCCCGCTTTTCCGGACGCTCATGCTGGCATTGCTCGGCGCCTGGTCGGCGGCGGCACTGGCACTGGACCCGATCAACACCGGATTTTTCGGCAACACCGCGATCAAGGGCTACGACGCGGTCGCGTATCACACCGATCACAAGCCGGTGAAGGGCAGCAAGGACTACACGGTCGAGTGGATGGGCGCCACCTGGCGCTTCGCCTCGGCCGAACACCGCGACGCTTTCAAGGCCGACCCCGAGCGATACGCTCCGCAGTACGGCGGCTACTGCGCCTACGCGGTGTCGCAGAACAGCACCGCCGGCATCGACCCCGAAGCCTTCACCGTGATCGGCGACAAGCTGTATCTGAACTACGACAAGACCATCCAGGAAAAATGGGAAGCCGACCGCGACGCCTACATCCGTGACGCCGACCGGCTCTGGCCCGGGCTGCTGCAGAAATGAACCTGCGCGCGCACATTGAACTGATGGCGTCGTACAACGCGTGGATGAACCGCAAGCTCTACGCGGCCGCCGCCACCCTGCCGGCCGAGGCATTGACCGCCGACCGCGGCGCGTTCTTCGGCTCGATCCTGGGCACCCTGAATCATCTGGTCGTCGGCGATACGATCTGGCTACAGCGCTTCGCCCTGCATCCGTCCGGATCCACCGTGCTGGAGCCGGTCGTCGCCTTGCCGACGCCGCGCACGCTGGACGAGACCGTCTGCGCCGACCTGCCATCCCTGAGCCAGCGGCGTCAGTTGCTCGATGACGCGATCGAGGCCTGGGCCGGGGGGCTTGCCGACGCGGACCTCGATCAGACGCTGCACTACCGCAGCACGCGCGGCGTGCCCGGTGCCAAGGTCTTCGGCGCGCTGATCATGCATTTCTTCAACCACCAGACCCATCATCGCGGCCAGATCACGACGCTGCTGACGCAGGCCGGCGCCGAGGTCGGCGTCACCGACCTGCTGATGCTGATTCCGGATCCACCGGCCACCTGAGCCGGTCGTCATCTCTCGGGGGAGAACCATGCAAGGCCACAACCGCTACGGACATATCGCGCTGGCGCTGTACGTCGCCTTCGTATTCGTGCAATCGCTGTTCTTCAAGTTCACCGGCTCGCCGGAAACGGTCTACATCTTCGAAGGCAAGCTCGATCCGTGGGCCGCATCCCTGGGCTTTGCCGGGCTGTTCGCGCCGGGCGGCATCTTCTCGGCAAAGGTCGTCGGCAGCGCCGAACTGCTGGCGTCGGTCGTGCTGCTGGCCGGCACCTTCGTCGCGCGCTGGCGGGTCCTGCAGGGGCTCGGCGCGCTGCTGGGACTCGGCGTGATCTCGGGGGCGATCTTCTTCCACCTGTTCACGCCGCTGGGCGTGGCCGTACGCAACACCGACGGCAGCAGCGACGGCGGCCAGCTCTTCATCATGGCCTGCGGCGTGTGGGTCGCCTGCGCGATCCTGATCTGGCAGCGACGCGCGCTGCTGCTGGGCCTGCTGGGGACGAAACCCGCGGCGCCGGACGCGGTCTGAGGCGCTACGCCCGTTTCGGAACACGCCATGCACACCCGCCCGCCCGCATCCCCGGTCATCGGCCTGCCCCGCAGCCCGGGCCGCGCGTGGCTGTCCGCCGCGGGCGACCATGCGCTCGGCCTGGCGACGCTGGACCGGCTGTACCGGCGCCGCCCCCGGGCGCTGTCGACCGCCGATTTCGTGCGTTACGCGCTCGACGGCCTCGGCATCGAACGCGGCATCGACAGCGGCTCGGTCGATTCGGTGCCGCAGACCGGCCCGACGCTGGTCATCGCCAATCACCCCTACGGCGCCGCCGAAGGCCTGGCGCTGACCGAACTGCTGCTGCGGCGCCGTCCGGACGTGCGCCTGCTCGCCAATGAACTGCTGCAGCGCCTGCCGGAGCTGGCGCCGGTCATCACCCCGATCGACGTGTTCCGCAGCGGCGTCAACACCCAGGGCCTGCGCGCCGCGCTGCGCCACCTACAGGGCGGCGGGCTGTTGCTGGTGTTTCCGGCCGGCGAGGTCAGCCGTCTGGACCTGAAGCGACGCGCGGTGATCGATCCGCCGTGGTCCGATACCGTGGCGACCCTGGCACGCCGCACCGGCGCCCGCGTCGTGCCGATCTTCGTCGCCGGCCGCGCCAGCCTCACGGCGCTGTCGGCCGGCCTCGTGCACAGCCGCCTGCGCACCGTGCTGCTGGCGCGCGAGCTGATCCGCCTGCGCGGCACCCGGCTGGCACTGCGCATCGGCGAGGCCGTCGACAGCCATGAACTGGACGCGATCCCGCGCGCACAGCAGACCGACTATCTGCGCCTGATCACCTATGCACTGGGACAGGGCGCCGCGCATCCGGGCCCTGCACGCCGGCTGCAGCCGCTGGCGCCGGCCGGCGACGCCGATGCGCTGACCGGGGAGATCGAGGGGCTGCCGGCGGACTGCCATCTGCTCGACCACGGGCCGTTCTCGGTGTACTGCGCGCCCGCCGACGCCCTGCCCCGGACGCTGCCGGAGATCGGCCGTCTGCGCGAGCTGAGCTTCCGCGCGCTGGACGAGGGCAGCGGCCAGCCGCGCGACCTGGACCGCTACGATGCCCACTACCACCATCTGTTCGTGTGGCATCGCGAACAAGGCTGCATCGTCGGCGCCTACCGGCTCGGCTTCTCGGAGGACATCCTCGCGGCGCACGGCGTCGGCGGCTGCTATACGCACAGCCTGTTCGACTTCGATGCGCAGCTCTTCACACATCTCGGCGCGAGCATCGAGATGGGCCGTTCATTCGTCACGCCGGAGTGGCAGCGCAGCTTCCAGCCCCTGCGCCTGCTGTGGAGCGGCATCGACCGCATCCTGCGGCGTCACCCGCAGATCCGCTGGCTGTTCGGCCCGGTCAGCATCAGCCCGCGCTATTCCGGCACCGGGCGCGCGGTGATCGCCGAGGCGCTGCGCCTGCACCACTCTGATCCGCAGCTGACCCGCATGATCCGGCCCCGCACCCCGCCGCGCCGCCACCGCATCGAGGCGCTGCGGCCGGCCGCCGCCGCGCTCGCCGAGCCGAAGCTGCTGTCACGCCTCGTCGCACGGATCGAGCAGGGCCAGGGCCTGCCGGTGCTGCTGCGGCAGTATCTGGACCTCAACGGCCGCTTCGCCGGATTCAATGTCGATGACAGCTTCGGCGGCGCGCTCGACGGCCTCGTCTTCGTCGAGGTCGCCGGCATTCCCGACAAGGTCCGTCGCCGGCTGGTCGTCAGCGGCTGAGGCGTACCTCAGCACCCCTCCAGTTCGAACGGATCGCTGGTGCCGCTGTACGGACCGTCGGCGCTGGCACCCTGATAGCGGATCCGGTACGTGCCCGGAGCGGTTCCGGCCGGGACCTGCCAGCGGATCACCGCCTCGTCACCGCCGCCGACATTACGTTCGTAGATGAACTTCGTGAACCAGTCGTCGTCGTCCGCGACCACCCGCCAGTCGTCGCCGGTCTGGCGCTCGACGTACAGATAGCTGCTGCCGGGCAGCAGGTCGTTGCGGGGATGCGCGGTGTAGAAGCGTGCCTCGACGACGAGCGGCTCGGCGGTCTTCATCGAGTAGCGCGCCTCGGGCTGCTGCGTCACGTCGCCGTAGGCGGCTCCGGCGGGCAGGCGGCTGTCATTGACCGCCAGCAACAGATGCGTGAACAGCAACGGATGATGGTCACGATAGTCGGAAGCGGCGTACGGACTCGACGGCGCCTGCCCCGCACGCAGGTCCGCGGCCAGACGCACCATCTCCTGCTTGACCACGTCCAGCGTCCACGGCCCGAACACGTTGGAGGCACCCTCGTAGTTCTGGGCCTGATACTCCTCACGGGTCGTCACGTAGTGGATGTAGGTGTTGGACAGGCCGGCGATCACGGCATAGTCGATGCCCGCGTCCTGCAGCACATCGAGCACCGCGGCGCGCATCCGGCGCCCGGCCATCGTCGTCGTTTCCCAGGGCATCGCGATGATCGCCAGATTGCCGATCGTGACGATCTGCAACGGAATCGTCCGCGGCTGCAGCTGCAGCACCGGCAGGCCGAGTGGCGCCACCGTCAGCGGGATCGCGACCGGCTTCTCCGCCTGGCATCCGTAGCCGAGCAAGGCGAACGCCGGGTTGTAGCAGCCGACCGGTTCCAGCAGCGTCGACGGCAGGCCGCCGTACAACAGCGGTGACAGCGTGTCGGAGAGATACTGGGTCAGGAACGGCAACAGCTCGTCGTCGCTCATCGGGCAGGCCGCGCCTTCGGTGAACGGCCCGCGTCCGTCCTCGGCGCCGCCGGCGAAGGAGATGCCCAGCGCCGGTTCGCAGGTCGCCTGCTTGCCGACGACCGGCATCAGCGCATCGGGATACGTTGCTGGTGCCTCGATCTCCACGCTCGGCATCAGGATCGGCACATGGATCGCGGCGACCTCGCCATGCAGCGACTCGTCGGCGCCATCCCACAGACCGCGCGCATGGTGGTACTGCTTGTAGCCGGAGATCATCGCGCCTTCGAAATCGTCGCGACCGCCGCCGCGCGTGAACCAGGCCTCGCTGTCGCGGCCACGCAGCTCGGCTTCGGTGAGCTGATCCATGAACGGGTTGGGCGTGACGTCGCCCTCGTCGGACTGGAAGAAGCCGGCGATGAATCCGCCGTCGGCATAGACGCTCTGCGCGAAGTCCCGCTCGAAGCGCTGGGCCGCGTAACCCTTGTTGTCGGACGACAGCAATCGATTGGTCTGGCCCAGCGACGTCGCATGCACCGAGTACCAGTTCAGCATCCCGACCGGCGTGCCGTCGTCACGCACCAGCTTGAGCAGCGTCATCATGCGATTGGTCGTGACCTCGCGACCGGCTCCGTCGACGAAACGGGCGCGTTCGTCCTCCGGGTTGAGCTGGTACGGCGGCGGCGAGCGATTGAAGTTGCCGTCGAGCAGCTCCGCCGTGGCCAGCTTCACCGGCCCCGGCGTCGCCGCCATCAGGCTGCGATGCGCCTGCACGATCGCCTCGAACACACCGTCGACCGCAGCCTGGTAGGACTGCTCGTCGAAGCCCAGCGCGAAGACGTTGGCCAGATCGTAGTGCGCCTGCCCGCCCGCGCTCGCATGCGTATGCGTTGCCGAGAGCAGGACGTTGTCCATCGTCCAGTAGTCGGACAGATGGTCCTCGGTATCGGCGGCGATGCGTTCCATCACGCCGAACTTGATCGAGTCGAAGGCCAGCGCGTTTTCGATCGTCACCAGCATTGCGTAACCGCTGCGACCGTCGCAGTCGGACGCGAAGGCGAATGCGCGCGCGTGCTGGCGGGTATGCAGGCCGGTGGAAACCTGGGCCGGATCCGCGTAGCCGAGCATCTCCTCGCCCAGCGCCGGACCGGTGATGTCGCCAACGCCGGCACCATAACGGAATGCCTGGTTGGCGCCGCAGCCGCCGGCATTGAGCGCCGCATCCGCGGCGTGCGCGACGTTGCGCGGCGCGTAGTGCGACAGGTCCGCCAGCGGTAGATCGGAGGCTTCGCGCTTGACCGACAGCATCTCGGATTCAGTCAGTGCGCCGACCTGGCACTGCGATGCCGGAGGCTGGTCGGGGGTCGATGCCGGATCGCTGCCGCCGCAGGCGGCGAGCAGCGCGCAGAACAGCGTTACGAATCCTTGGCGGCGAATCGTCATGTCGGAACTTCGGTGGTTCAGCACGGCAGTGCGGGATACGCCGCGTGCGAGCAAGCGACATGCCATACGGAATACGCGGTGACAGCGAAGTCCGCCGACGGAGCCGGAATTACTACTCCCGCCCGCGCCGGCGGATACACCCGTCCGCAAGCGACGACATTGCGCGAGCGGAAATCTGACACTGCCGGCGCCGACCCACCGGAATGCATCGGAGGGAACGCGCGCTCAGTCGGGAATGCTGAAGTGGCGCTCGCGGATCAGCTCCAGGCATGCGTCGACCACTGCGGTATCGAACAGCGTCCCGCGTCCCTCGGCGATGACATCCAGCGCGGCGTCGACGCCGCGCGCCGGACGATAGGGGCGATGCGTGCTCATTGCTTCCAGCGTGTCGGCGACCGCGAGAATGCGCGCTTCCAGCAGGATCTGTTCGCCGCTCAAGCCCCGGGGATATCCACTGCCGTCCACACGTTCGTGATGCTGGCGCACGATCTCCGCGACCGGCCACGGGAACTCGACGTCCTTGAGAATCTCGTAACCGGACTCGGCGTGCGCCATCACCAGCTGGTATTCCAGATTCGTGAGCCGCCCGGGCTTGGCCAGGATCTCGGAGGGCACGCTGAGCTTGCCGATGTCGTGCACCATCGCCGCCAGCCGCAGCCCCTGGCGGCGGTCCTCGGAAAGGTCCATGACCCCCGCGATCGCGTCGGCGATCGTCGCGACCCGCTGCTGGTGGCCGGCCGTGTACGGATCCCTGAGTTCGACGGTTCCGGCCAGCACCCGCACCGTGCCTTCCATGCTGCGCTCGAGACGTTCGAGATTGTTCAGGTTGGCATCGCGCGTGCGCAGTGCAATGACGCCAAAGGCGAGATCCCCGGCCATCTCCTCGAGCAAGGTGATTTCGTCCTCGTCGAACGCCGCCGGATCCGCCGAGTAAATGCAGAGTTCGCCGAAGGTGTCCCCGCCATTCTTCAGCGGGATGGCGGCCGACGCAGCGAATCCCGCAGTGCGCGCCGCGTCGCGCCACGGCGCCATGGCAGGATCCGTCTCGATGTTGCGGCTGATGACCGTCTGCCCGGTGCGGATGCACAGCCCGGACGGCCCGCGCCCACGCTCGGTCTGGTCGCTCCAGGTCAGCTTGGCCGCATCGACATAGCCGGTATCGTCGCCGGCCTTGCCAACCGGACGGACCGGCAGGCCTTCGCCGTGTTCGGCAAGCCCGACCCAGGCCATCCTGTAGCCACCGGCCTCGACGATCGCGGTGGCCATGTCCTGATACAGCTCCGCTTCTGTCCGGGCATGCACCAGCACACTGTTGCCGCTGCTCAGCGCCGTCAGCGCCCGGGTCTGGCGTGCCAGAGCGCGCTCGTGCTCCTTGTGCTCGGTGACATCCATATAGGTTCCGAGCACGCCCGATATCGCGCCCTTCGCGTCGCGTAGCGGCAGCTTGCTGGTCAGCAGGACGATGGTGCGACCATCGGGCGTCGTCTGCGGCTCCTCGATGAGCAGCTTGGCCTGGCCGGACTCGATCACTGCCCGGTCGTCGGCCCGGTATAGCTCGGCCTGCTCCCGCCAGCCCATTTCCGTGTCGTCCTTGCCGATCAGCTCTCGGGGCTCGTCATAGCCGGCATCGCGCGCGAACGCGGCATTGCAGCCGAGATAGCGCAGGTTCGCGTCCTTCCAGAACACCCGCACCGGGATCGCGTCGAGAATGCCCTCGATGACTTCCTTGGACGCGCGCAGATCCTCCTCCGCCCGTTTGCGCTCGGTGATGTCGCGCACCACCGAGACCAGGTAGAGCCGATCCTGACGTACATATCGCAGGCTGACCTCGACCGGGAACTCGGTCGCGTCCTTGCGCCGGTGAATGGTATCGAACACGATCACTTCGTCGTTGCGAAGACGCTCGGCAAGAGACTCCAGATCCATCGCTCCGGCCAGTGGATCGATATCGAACACGGTGAGCCGAAGCAGCTCCTCACGACTGTAGCCCAGGGCCTGGAATGCCTCTTCGTTGCAGTCGAGGAACTGGAACGTCACCGGATCGAGCACTTCGATCGCGTCGCTCGTCCGATCGATGAGAGCGCGGAACAGGCGCAATTCCTGTTCTGCCATCTTGCGCTCGGTGACGTCGGTGACGACCCCCTGGAAATACCGGACACCCCCGGCATCGTCGTACGCGATCGTCGTGTGCTCGCTCATCCAGCGCAGCGCGCCAGCCTTGGTAACGATTCGGTACTCCAGCACCAGCTGACGCTGGCCCGCGGCCACCGCGGCATCGGCCTGCCGCACGACTTCGGTCACGTCATCCGGATGCATCAGATCCGCATAGCGCTGCCGGGAAGCGATCAGCTGCTCTGCGTCGTACCCCCACGAGCGGACGTTGTTCGACACGTAGACGATCGGCCATCCCTCCTGCGCCGTCCACCGGAACAGAACCGTCTGACTCTGCTCGACCAGCGTATTGGCCTCGCGCAGACGCATCTCCGACGCCTTGCTGCGGGAAATGTCGCGCACCTCGGCCACGATACCGTCGATCCCCGGAACGTCGATCTGGTTGCTCACGGCCGACTCGACATCGAGCGTGCGGCCGTCCCTGCAGCGAATGCGCAATTCCTGCTGGAAGATCCGGCCCGGGCTCGACACCAGCTCGGCCAGATAGCGCCTGGCGCGCTCGGCATCCTCGGGCACGATGAACTCCAGATAGCGCCGCCCGATGACCTCTTCCGGCGCGTACCCGGTCAGCGTCTTCACCGCCGGGCTGACGTATTTCACCGTCCCGTCGAGCGCTGTCAGCATCAGCATGTCCGAGGCCGTTTCGACCAGCTGGCGAAAAAGCCGGTCGGTGGGCGCTGCTGCATTTTGCGAGAGCCTCTGCAGCGCAGGTCCCAGTCGCCTCATGTCCGGCAACAGCACGCAGTCCGCCGCACCGGCCGCCAGCAGATCGAGGACCGTTTCGTCCGGCGGACCGGATGACAGGACCAGAACGGGGGAGGCCGGATGCCGCGAGCGCAGCTCAAGCAGAATGTCCCTGGCGTTCAGGCCCGGCATGCCCGGATCGAGCAGAACCAGGGCCGGCGCACTGGCGACCAGATCGCGCTCGAGATCGCTGCGCCGGGTGAGGGCATGCACGCTGATCGCGACGCCCAGGCGATCGAGCTCGGCCCGGACCTGCCCGGACACGGCTGCGTCGTCGCAGAGCAACAGCACCGCCCGAAACGGCGATTCCGATCCGGCCTGCACGACTCGATCCATCCCGCACCACCTCCTGTGGCTCCGGACCAGAGCCCGAGTATAGCCCTCGCCACCCACACCCAAGCGACCGGTCGACGACGCCGAATACGCCGCCTAGACTGTATCGATACCGACCCGCGACCGACGCGGGCGCACCGGAGGAGCCCGATCGATGGACGATGCCAAGGCAGGCGCGTCGCCGCTGGCGGATATCGAGACCCACCTGATGCAGCTGCGGTCCCGCGGCTACACGATTCTCGACAACTTCCTGTCAGCCGCCGACCTGGATGCAGTGCGGACCGCGCTGGCACCCCACCTGCAGCGCCACAATGGGCGCAACAACTTCGAGGGCTACGCGACCGAACGGGTGTATACCCTCGTCGCCCGCGGCGCGATCTTCGAGCGGATCGTCGAGGATCCGCGGGTCCTCGCGCTGCTAGACCGCCTGCTCCAGCCCGGCTATCTGCTGACCGCGAGCCAGGCGATCTGCATCCGCCCCGGCGAGACCGCGCAGCCGCTGCATTACGACGATCAGTTCTACCGGGTGCCGCGGCCGCGACCGGCGATCAGCGTCTCGACCATCGTCGCGATCGATCCGTTCACCGCCGACAACGGCGGCACCGAGATTCTGCCGGGCAGCCACGCCTGGGACGACGCCCGCATCGCCGGCATCTACGACGGCTACGATGCCGACGCCGAGGTCCCCGAGACGCTCACCCGCGAACTGAAACCGGTGATCATGCCCGCCGGCGCCTGCATGGTGTTTCTCGGCACGCTGCTGCACCGGGGCGGCGCGAATCGCAGCGACGCGCCGCGGCTGGCGTTTTCCAACCAGTACTGCGAGCCGTGGGCACGCACGCAGGAGAATTTCTTCCTCGGCGTTCCGCCGGAGCGCGTGGCGCGGATGTCGCCGCGGATCCAGGAACTGCTGGGCTACTCGATCTGGCCGCCGTTCATGGGGCATGTCAGCGCGCTGCACCCGCTGAGGACCTTGCAGCCGGACTGGCAGGCACCGGTCACGCTCGACCCCTGAGCCCGCGGCGCACGTTAAGATCCAGAACCGCCGCACGGCGCCGCTCGGCGCCGCCCGCCGCGTCCGCTTGCGGCATCCCGCAACCCCACGATCCGATCCCGACATGCATCGCGCACGCTACGACCACGACGGCCTTTCCCTGTCCTATCTCGACTCGGCGCCGGATGATCCGGCCCGCCCGGCCGTCCTGCTGCTGCACGGCTTTCCGGATTCGGCGCAGATGTGGCACGAACAGATCGAGGCGCTGCATGCCGCCGGGCTGCGTGCGATCGCGCCGGACATGCGCGGCTACGGTGATTCCTCGATGGCGGCGTCGACCGGCGACTACGCCGCGGCGCGCATCCTCGGCGATTTCGCGGCCCTGCTCGATCATCTCGACATCCAGCGCGCGCACGTGGTCGGGCACGACTGGGGCGCGGTCCTGGCGTGGATGTTCGCGGGCCGATTCCCCCAGCGCGTCGACCGCCTCGCGGTGATTTCGGTCGGGCATCCGACCGCCTACGCGCGCGCCGGCGTCGACCAGAAGATCGCTGGCTGGTACACGTTGTTCTTCCTGCTGCGTGGCATCAGCGAGCGCCTGCTGCTCAGCAGCGGCCCCACCGGGCTGCGCACGCTGATGCGCAGCCATCCGGACGTCGAGGAGGTGCTGCAGCGCATGCGCCAGCCCGGCCGCATGACGGCGGCGCTGGGCATCTACCGCGCCAATCTGTCCCAGGTGCTGTTCGGCAAGCATCCGAGCGTGGAGGCGCCGACGCTCGGCATCTGGAGCGAGGGCGACGCCTATCTGGTCGAGTCGCAGATGAAGAACTCGGATCGCTATGTCGGCGCGCCGTGGCGCTATGAGCGCGTCCCCGGCGGGCACTGGGTGCCGCTGGAGCAGCCGGAACGCCTCAACGCGCTGTTGCTGGACCATCTCGGCGCAGCCGCCTCCGCATGAGCGTCCGCATCGTCAACAGCGTCGAGATGCGCTGCACGCCGCAGGCGCTGTACGACGAGGTCACGCGCCCGTGGCGCTGGCACCACTGGCATCCGAATTCGCTGTCCGCCCGGGCCGATCGCGACACCCTGGCCGTTGGCGACAGCTTCGACGAGGTGATCGCGGTACAACCGCTGTCGCCGCTGCCGCTGACGCTCAGGCGCCAGACCCGCTACCGGGTCCTGGCCGCGGAACCGCACCGGCTGTGGGAGACCGAAGGCCGGATGTCCGACGGCTGGCTGCGGATCCGCTACGAATTCGCGCCGAGCGCGCAGGGCACGCGCTTCACCCGCACGCTGACCTTCTCCACCCGCGGCCTCAGCCGCCTGTTGATGCCGTTGTTGCGCGGCCGCATGGCGCGGATGTCGCGGATCGCGCTGGCGAATCTGCAGCGGCACATGGAGGGCTGAGCGCCCCCAGGGCCGACCCACCCATAGTGGTGGGGCCAGGCGCCGCCGAACGTGCTGAGCTGCGTGCTTCGTCCACGAAGGCAGACCGGATCACCGGCGAGGAGGAGACCTCATGCGGCGCGAGATCGAGTTCAGGACGTCCGACGGCGTCACCCTGCGCGGTTGGCTGCAGACACCGGATGGCGGGTCCGGCCCCTTTCCCTGCGTCGTCATGGCGCACGGTTTCTCGGCGGTCAAGGAGCTGTTCCTGGACCGCTACGCCGACATCTTCTGCGGCGCCGGCCTGGCCTGCGTGGTCTACGACCACCGCAACTTCGGCAGCAGCGACGGCACGCCCCGGCTCGAATCGGATCCGTGGCTGCAGGTGCAGGGCTATCGTGACGCGATCACCTTCGCCGGGCTGCAGCCGGAGATCGACCGCGAACGCATCGGCATCTGGGGCACCAGCTACAGCGGCGGGCATGTACTGCCGGTGGCCGCGCTCGACAAGCGCGTGAAGGCGGTGGTGTCGCAAGTCCCGTTCATCTCCGGGCTGGCCAACGCCCGGCGCGTGTTCCGCGAGGAGGAATTCGAGGAACTGCGGCGCCAGTTCGACGCCGACCGCGACGCGCGCTTCCGCGGCGAACCGCCGGCGATGATGCCGGTCTTCGCCGAACGCGGCGCGCTGTGCGCACTGCCGTCGCCGGAGGAATGGGAGTTCATCGGCGGCTCGGGCATGCTCGGCACGCCGATGTGGCTCAACGAGGTCACGCTGCGTTCGGTCGAGATGATGATGGAGTACGAACCCGGCCGCTTCGTCGAACAGATCAGCCCGGCACCGCTGCTGATGATCCTGACCACGCAGGACATCTGCACCCCCACCGACATCGCGCTGGACGCCTATCGCCGGGCGCTCGAACCCAAGGAGCTGCTGCTGGTCAAGGGCGGGCACATGGAAGTCTACGACGCGCAGTTCGAGCTGGGCGCGTCGGCCGCACGCGACTGGCTGGCCGGGCATCTGGGCGCATCGGGCTGAGCCCGCCGCTCAACCCGAGAGCACGTGGCTGGTCGTGACGTCGGCGAGCAGACGTTCGCCGCCGTAGACGGCCGTGCGCACGACGCTGACGCTGCGCCCCTTGCGGACGAAGGTCGACACCGCCCGGAGGACGCCGTCGCGCTGGTTGCCCAGCAGATTCGCGTTCAGGTTGATCGCCAGCGGAAAGCCCTTCATGCCTTCGGTTGCGTTCTGTCCGCCCAGCACCAGCGCCGTCGCGGTCACATCCGCGAACCACAGCATCGCACCGGCATGGACCGTTCCGAACGGATTCAGGATCCCCGCCTGCACCGGCATTTCGGCCACCGCGTCCTGCTCGGAACGCGACACGACGCTGAATGCGATACGCCCTTCGATGTCCATCCGCTTTCTCCACCTGGGCCGCCGACCGATGGCGGGCGGGCTTGAAATCTTTAATGTGTAGATACACACTTTGCCCATGAGCACGGCAAAACGCAACTTGCAGGAACAGGTCATGGCGATGGGCTCGAGCTGCTACGCGCTGCAGGCCCGGCGCACCGCCAATCAGCTGATGCGCAGCTACAACCGCGCACTGGCGCCGCTGGGCCTGGAGATCGCGCAGTTTTCGACGCTGTGCGTCGTGGCCGCCGAACAGGCGCTGTCGGTTGCGGAAATGGCGGCGCATCTCGGCGTCGAGCGCTCGACCCTGGTCCGCAACCTCAAGCTGATGGAGCGCGACGGGCTGATCGCACAGGCCGGGCGCGACGGCCGCCGCGTGCGCTATCGCATCTCGCCCCGGGGCACGGCACTGCTCGAGCAGGCGCTGCCGGTCTGGCGCGACGTCCAGGCCGCGATCGGCGCGGCGCTGGGGCGCGGCGATCCGCGCCAGTCGATGCGCAGGCTGCGCGGCGCCGCGAGACAGCTCGACGGCGCCGACGGAGGCGCGGTCACCTCCTGACCCAGGTCTGTTTTTTATGTTGAACTGTGTATATACAACTATAGAGAGGAACCCGCGATGAACGCTGCCGTACCGTCCCCGATCACCTCCGCGGCCGTGGCCCGGATGAACGGACTCGATTTCATGACCGCGCTGATGCGCGAGGAACTGCCGCCCCCGCCGTTCGCGCCCACCACCGAGATCTGGCCGCTCGCCGTCGACGAGGGCCGCGCGGTGTTCCACGGCAAACCGGCACAGCGCTTCTACAACCCGATGGGCACGGTGCACGGCGGCTGGCTGTCGACGCTGCTCGACACCGCGATGGGCTGCGCGGTGCACACCCGCCTGCCCGCCGGCATGGCGTACACGACCGTCGAGATGAAGCTGAACTTCGTCAAACCGGCGTTCGAGCACACCGGCACGCTGCGCTGCGAGGCGACGCTGATCCACTTCGGCAAGCGCATCGCCACCTCGGAAGGCCGCGTCTACGACGCCGCCGGCAACCTGATCGCGCACGGCACCGAGACCTGCATGATCTTCCCCGCGCCCCCGGCGCGCACCGAATCCCACCCCCCACTGTGACTGGAGACTGACATGACCCAGGCCGTCATCGCCGGCTACGTCCGGACCCCGTTTCATTTCGCCCGCAAGGGCGCCCTCGCCGGCATCCGCCCCGACGATCTGGCCGCGATCGCGATCCGTGCGCTGGTCGATCGCGCCGGTATCGATCCCGCCCTGTACGAGGACGTCCTGCTCGGCTGCGCCTATCCCGAAGCCGAACAGGGCAGCAACATCGCGCGTCTGGCCAGCCTGCTCGCCGGCCTGCCGCTGAGCCTCGGCGGCGCGACGATGAACCGCTTCTGCGGCTCGTCGATGACGGCGATCCACATGGCCGCCGGGCAGATCGCGATCGGCGCCGGCGAGGCTTTCATCTGCGGTGGCGTCGAGTCGATGTCGCGGGTGCCGATGGGCGGCTTCAACCATGCGCCCAATCCGCGCTTTCTCGACCGCCCCGACGGCGATGCCGAGATCATGATCCAGGCCTACATCGCGATGGGGCAGACCGCCGAGAACGTCGCGCGACGCCACGGCATTTCGCGCGACGATCAGGACCGGCTCGCGCTCGAGTCGCAGCAGAAGGCCGCGGCGGCGCAGGCGGACGGGCGCCTGCGTGACGAGATCGTCGCGGTGCCGACCGCCGACGGCGCGGTCGACGCCGACGGCTGCCTGCGTCCGCAGACCACGCTCGAGGGTCTCGCCGCCCTCAAGCCCGCGTTCCGGGACGACGGCAGCGTCACCGCCGGCACGGCGTCGCCGCTGACCGACGGCGCCTCGGCGGTGCTGGTGTGCTCGCCGGCCTTCGCCCAGCGCCACGGACTGGACGTGCTCGCCCGCATCCGCGCGGTCGCGGTGGCCGGCTGCGAACCGGAACTGATGGGCATGGGCCCGGTGCCGGCGACGCGCAAGGCGCTGGCGCGCGCGGGCCTGAGCGTCGACGACATCGACATCGTCGAGATCAACGAGGCCTTCGGCAGCCAGGCCGTCGCCTGTCTGCGTGAACTCGGCATCCCGCGCGAGCGCGTCAACCTCGACGGCGGCGCGATCGCGATCGGCCATCCGCTCGGCGCGACCGGCGCGCGCATCACCGGCAAGGCCGCACAGCTGCTGAAGCGGGAAGGCGGGCGCTATGCGCTGGCGACGCAGTGCATCGGCGGCGGCCAGGGCGTGGCGACGATCCTCGAGGCCGTTTGATTCAGACCGTTTCCGCCGGACCGGCCGTGCCGCGCAGCTCGCGCGGCGTCAGGCCGGTCCAGCGCTTGAACGCGCGCCGGAACTCGCGCCCGTCGCTGTAGCCGAGTTCGGCACCGACTTCGGCGATCGAACGCAGCGGGTCGGCCAGCAGCTGGCGGGCACGCTCGGCCCGCAGCAGATCGTGCAGGGCGCGGAAGCTGGTGCCCTCGCCCGCGAGGCGCCGGCGCAGGGTGCGCTCGGTCATGTGCAGTGCCCGCGCCGCCTCGGCGGCACCGGGATTGCGGCCCAGGCGCGGGCGCAGCCAGCGCTCCAGCGAGGCCAGCATCTCGGTCGCGGCGGTCACCGACGCGGCCTGCGCGCGGCAGGCCCGCAGGGCCTCGGCGAGGCTGATCGGGTTGTAGGTCGCCAGCGGCTCGTCGAGCAGCCCGGCGTCGAACCACATCCGGTTGGCGGCCGCCCCGAAGCGCAGCGGGCAGCCGAACGCGGCCTCGTAGGCATGGACGTAACGCGGCGCCGGATAGGCGAATTCGGCCCGCAGCAGCCGATGGCGCGCGCCGAGCATCGCGCGGCTGACGTTGCTCATGCTGGCAAAGGCCTCCTCGCAGAGAAAGGGCAGCAGCTCGGCCTCCGGAAAGCGTTCACGCGCGACCAGGGCCACCGCGCCACCGCTGCGCTGCATGTGCACGTCGAGCAGGCTGCCGGAGATCTGGTGGTACTCGAGCCCGACCGCGACGGCGTCGCCGAAGGTGCGCGACGACATCATCGCGAAGCCGAGCATGCCGAACGACGACAGCGACTCGCGCCCGCCGACCGCGAGCCCGAGCCCGACGTCGCCGAAGGCGCGCAGCGCCCGGCGGATGATGGTCATCGCCTGCCGGTAGGACACGTGCTGGTTCGGCTCATGGCTCTGTGCCGCGGACAGGCCGGTGCCGTCGAACCAGGCGTCCGGATCATGGCCGCAGGCACGGCCATGATCGGCGAGGATCGCCATCAGGATCGTCGGGATGATCGCCGCCCGGTAGCGTGCCGCGTCGATCCGCTCAGCAATGCCGGCGGCGGCGGGGCCGGCCCCGGAGTCATGTTCAGGCTGCGCCATCGGCTCACAGGTTGTCCGTTTTGCCCCCCCATCTTGCCGCAGTCGCCCTCCCCAGGCGAGCCCCCGGCTGACAGCATGGCACCCAGAATCCGTTTGCTCCGTTCGAGGTTTCCATGGCTTCAGGCGCCACCGCTGCCACTCCATCGCCCACCGTCTGCATCGTCGGCGCCGGCCCCGCCGGTCTGTCGATCGCCCGCGCACTGAAGGCGCGCGGCATCGCCTACGAGCAGTTCGAGCGCCATTGCGACGTCGGCGGCATCTGGGACATGTCCAACCCCGGGACCCCGATGTACCGCTCGGCGCACTTCATCTCGTCGCGCAACACCTCGGGCTTCTACGACTTCCCGATGCCGGCCGACTACCCGGACTATCCGTCGAACCGCCAGATCCTCGACTACACCCGCAGCTTCGCGCGCGCCTTCGGCCTCTACGACGCGATCCGCTTCGGCACCGCCGTCGAACACGCCGAGCAGGACGGCGACGGCTGGTCGGTGCGTCTGGCCGGCGGCGAGACGCGGCGCTACGCCGCGCTGGTCTGCGCCACCGGCGTCAACTGGAGCCCGCGCCTGCCGCGCCACCCCGGCACGTTCAACGGCGAGATCCGGCATTCGGTCAGCTACAAGAGCGCGGACGAATTCCGCGGCAAGCGCGTGCTGGTCATCGGCGCCGGCAACTCCGGCGCGGACATCGCCTGCGATGCCGCCGCCAACGCCGACGCCGCATTCATCAGCGTGCGCCGCGGCTATCACTTCATTCCCAAGCACATCTTCGGCGTGCCCGCCGACGAGTTCGGGGAGAAAGGCCCGCAGATGCCGATGTGGCTGGAGCGCCCGCTGTTCACCGCGCTGCTGAAAATGGTCGTCGGCGACGTCACCCGCTGGGGCCTGCCCAAACCGGACCACAGGCTGTTCGAGTCCCACCCGCTGCTGAACACGCAGCTGCTGCACTACCTGCAGCACGGCGACATCAGCGCCAGGGGCGACGTCGAGCGCTACGACGGCGACGAGGTCGTGTTCAGGGACGGTACGCGCGAGCGCATCGATCTGGTGCTCTACGCCACCGGCTACGACATGAAGATTCCATACGTGCCGGACGACTACTTCGACTGGGCCGGCGGACGGCCGCAGATGTACCTGACCGCGTTCAACCGCCGGCACCGCAACCTGTTCGGCCTCGGCTACCTGGAGATCAACAGCAGCGCCTACACCCTGTTCGACCGGATCTCGCACATGGTCGCGCAGTACCTCGAGGACCAGCAGCACGCCCCGCAGCGCGCCGCAGCCTTCGACGCGCTGATCCGCGACGACCGGCCGGTGCTGTCGGGTCCGCTGAAGATGGTCGACTCCGACCGCCACAAGGGCTATCTCGATGCGGCGACGTACAAGCGCTACATCGAGACCCTGCGCAAGCGCATGGGCTGGCCGGCGCTGGTTCCGGGCTGCTACGACCGCATCCGCGTCGCCGCAGGCGCGACCGCCGCCGCGGCGAGCGCAGCGGAACAGGAGCGGGCGGCATGACGATGAGCAACCGCAGTGTCGCCGTCGTCACCGGCGCCGCCGGCGCGATCGGCACCGAGATCTGCCGGCGCCTGCAGGCGCGCGGCTATGCCGTGCTCGCGGCCGACCTCGACCCGGCCGCGCTCGACGCGCTGCAGACCCGGCTGGCGCTGCCGCTGACGACCGTCGCCGGTGATCTGACCGATCCGCAGACCATCGAACGGATCCGCGACACGATCGAAACCCGCTTCGGCCGCTGCGACGTGCTGATCAACAACGCCGGCACCGTGATCACCGATCCGTTCGAACAGATGACGCCAGCGACGGTGCGGCGCGAGGTCGAGGTCAACCAGCTGGCGCCGATGCTGCTGACCCACGCCCTGTTCGGCCTGCTGCAGGCCCGCCACGGCCAGGTGATCAGCGTGGTGTCGCTCGGTTCGATGCTGCCGCTGGCCGAAAGCCCCGGCTACGCCGCGTCCAAGTTCGGCCTGCGCGGTTTCATGCTGAGCCTGGCGCTGCGCACGCCACACAACGGCGTGCGCATCAGCACCGTCAACCCGGCCGGCGTCGACACGCCGATGCTGCACCACGAAGCCCGCAGCGGCGGCTCGCCGCTGAACTTCCTCGGCACCCCGCTGCAGCCGGCGCAGGTCGCCGAACGCGTGATCCGGCAGCTGAACAGACCGAAGATCGAGAACGACATCTCTGCCAGCGACGGCTGGCTGATCCGCATCGCAATGCTGTTCCCGAATCTCTACGCGCGGGTGCTGCCGCTGCTCACCGCGCTCGGCGAGAAGGGACGGCAGAAGTTCCTGCAGAAGATCGGGCCGGAGCCGCGGCAACCGGGCGGCTGAGCCGCGATCCGCCCTATCGCCGGCGGCGACCGCGGGCGCCCCACAGCACCGCGCCCAGCCCATAGACCAGCGCCGCGGCGACGCCGATGGCCAGCGCAAGCGGACGGGACTGCAGCGTCTCCGCCAGCAGCGGCACGCCGACCGCGAGCGTGACCGCCACGATCAGGACATGCGCGAACAGCGACGGGCCGCGAAAGAAACCGCTCACGGGTCGCGTTCGCCCAGCGCCCGCCGCGACGGCAGCGTCCGCATCATCGCCTTGGCCGGGTGCTGCCGCCATTCGGGGTGCTGGCGCTGCAGTGCCCTGGCTGCCCGCAGCGAATCGAGAACGTGCCACGGCATCGGCAGGCGCGGCGTGTGCGCCAGCTCCCAGCGAATCCCGGTCGGGTCGACGAAGAACACCGCGTAGTAACCCGGCGCGTAGACCGGATACGCCGCCGGGGCATCGGTCACGGTGACGCCCTCCTGGAGCAGGAATCCGGCATGGAAACGATCGACCTCGCGGCGGCTTCTGGCCCACAGCGCGATGTGATGGATGCCGGTGGCGTGATCGTCGTGGTTCAGCCTGCCGCCGCCACGCGCCGGCTGGATGCCGATATAGCTGTGCGGCAGCGGAAAGCGCGCCATGTAGTAGGTCGACCGGTAACCGATGTCGAGGGTCCAGAAGCTCCTGTAGCCGAGCCATCCGAACATCCGGTCATAGAACCGGATCGAGCGCTCGTAGTCCAACACCGAGAACTCGACGTGATGTACACCGCGAAACCGCATGACCGCTCCGATGACAAGCCTGCCCGTCCATGAGAACCCGACCGTCTCCGCCGCGTCCAGCCGGCAAGCCGGGGCAGGCCGGACGTAGCCTGACGGGCCAGCCCCTCTGATGGAAAGGCATGTGATTTGCTAGCAGGTACGTACCCGAGCACCCCGTCCCGGCATGATCGCGCGCGGCAATGCCCGGCGGTGCCAGCATCCGTTCTCGGCAAGGAGGCTCTCATGACCATGATCCCGGCCCAAACCCGGACACAACTCGTTTCCCTGCTCAGCGCCGCACTGTTGCTGCCGCTGTCGGCCACCGCGGCCGGCAACAGCGCGCCGACCGCCTACCCCGGCATTCCGGTCGACGAGGCGGTGTCCGGAACGTCGGTCTTCCCCGGCATCTCCGGCTCCACCCTGGACGCGGTCGGCGGCGAATACGGCGCCAAGGTCTGGGTCGACACGGTGGTCGAGCGGGTGACCCTGAACAACAACCTGCTCGACGCCTACAACCGCATCGGCGGCGAGGCGATGGGCGCCGCCCTCAACGACATCGTGCTGAAGATGCTGCTCGGCGTACCGCTGGAAACCGACGACGCCACGCTGCAGGCGCTGCACAAGGCGCAGATGACGGAAGGACAGATCAATCAGCTGATCGAGGCGGCGCTGGACTCCTGCGAGGACACCCACGTCAGCTTCCGCACCTGCACGCGCCTGATCATGGCGATGGGTCCGCTCAAGGACATCCTGTCGCCCGAGGAGTAGCTCAGGGACCGTCCGGCTCGAGAATCCGCGGCCCGCTGCCGTCCGCGGCCAGCACATCGGACGGATTGCGCAGGGTGCAGGCCTTGATCGACAGACAGCCGCAGCCGATGCAGCCGTCGAGCTGGTCGCGCAGCCGCTGCAGCCGGTGGATGCGATCGTCGAGTTCGGCGCGCCAGTGGGCGGCGAGGCGACGCCAATCGCCCGCATTGGGCGTGCGCCCCTCCGGCAACGTGTCCAGCGCCTCGCCGATCGATGCCAGCGGAATGCCCACGCGCTGCGCGACCTTGATCACCGCGACCCGCCGCAGCACATCGCGCGGATAGCGCCGCTGGTTGCCCGCATTGCGTTCGCTGCGGATCAGACCCCTGGTTTCGTAGAAATGCAGCGCCGAGACCGCGACCCCGCTGCGTGCCGCCACCTCGCCGACGCTCAGACGGGGCGCCGACGAACGCCTGCCCTTGGTCATCCATATCCCCTTGACCTCAACTTAAGTTGAGGTTTTACAGTGCGCCCCGTCAACACGCAAGCCCATCAGACGACGGGGATTCACGATGAACCATCCACACCCACCCGCCCGGATCGCAGCGGCCATCGCCGCATCGATGTTGCTGGCCGCCGGCTACGCTGCCGCGGCCGGCCCGGAACCGACCGACAGTGCCGGGAACCCGGTCTTCCACCGTTCGATCGCCATGGCCGGGAACCGCGCCCTCGCCGACATCCGGTCGGAACTCGGGTCCGCGCTGCACGCCGCCGCCGCGCGCCAGCTGCGGCATCCGTGGGCACTGGCCGGCGCGCCCGGACCCACCGCCTTCGCCGTCGCATCCACCGGTGAAAAGGCGTCTGCGGCGCGGATGTCGAAATGACGCCGGCGGAAACGACCAGGGATCGTCGGCGGTGCCGACGGCGCCCGGCACGCCACGTTCACGGCGGCGCCGCTATGCTATGCGCCGCCGCCGGCCCGCCGTCGGGTCACCCGGATCCCCAAGGAGCCACCGTGCAGCCGATCATCTCGGTCCAGAACCTCAACAAGATCTACGCGTCCGGTTTCCAGGCGCTGAAGGACGTCGACCTCGAAATCCGGCGCGGCGAGATCTTCGCGCTGCTGGGCCCCAACGGCGCCGGCAAGACCACGCTGATCAGCATCATCTGCGGCATCGTCAACCCGAGCAGCGGCACGGTGCTGGCCGACGGCCACGACGTCCTGCGCGACTTCCGCGCCGCGCGCAGCGCCATCGGCCTGGTGCCGCAGGAGCTGTCGACCGACGCGTTCGAAACGGTGTGGGCGACGGTCAACTTCAGCCGCGGCCTGTTCGGCAAGCCGCGCGATCACGCGTTCGTCGAGAAGGTGCTGCGCGACCTGTCGCTGTGGGACAAGCGCCACTCGAAGATCATGACCCTGTCGGGCGGGATGAAGCGCCGGGTGATGATCGCCAAGGCGCTGTCGCACGAACCGACGATCCTGTTCCTCGACGAACCCACCGCCGGCGTCGACGTCGAGCTGCGGCGCGACATGTGGGAGATGGTGCGCGGCCTGCGCGCGCGGGGGGTGACGATCATCCTGACGACGCACTACATCGAGGAGGCCGAGGAAATGGCCGACCGCATCGGCGTCATCAACAAGGGCACGCTGGTGCTGGTCGACGACAAGAATGCGCTGATGGAGAAGCTCGGCAAGAAGCAGCTGACGCTGCATCTGCAGAAACCGCTGGAGCGGATTCCGGCCGAACTCGCGAACCACCCGCTCGACCTGTCCGCCGACGGCCTGACCCTGACCTATACCTTCGATGCGCAGTCCGACCAGACCGGCATCGCCCCGCTGCTCCGGCAGCTCGACGCGCACGGCATCGATTTCAAGAGCCTGGAATCCCAGGAAAGCTCGCTGGAAGACATCTTCGTCAGCCTCGTGCATGCCCCCGCGTAAATCGCCCGAACCGCCGCTCCGGTAAGCCCCATGTCCCTGAACATCCACGCCATCCGCGCGATCTATCACTTCGAGATGGCGCGCGCCTTCCGCACGCTGATGCAGAGCATCGCCTCGCCGGTGCTGTCGACCTCGCTGTACTTCGTCGTGTTCGGCGCGGCGATCGGTTCGCGCATGGGCGCGATCGACGGCGTCAGCTACGGCGCGTTCATCATCCCCGGCCTGATCATGCTGTCGCTGCTGTCGGAGAGCATCTCCAACGCGTCCTTCGGCATCTACTTTCCGAAATTCTCGGGCACGATCTACGAGGTGCTGTCGGCGCCGGTATCGGCGACCGAGGTGGTGATCGGCTACGTCGGCGCCGCGGCAACCAAGTCGATCCTGCTCGGCGCGCTGATCCTGGCGACGGCGCGGCTGTTCGTCGACTATCACATCGAGCACCCGCTGTGGATGATCGCGTTCCTGGTGCTGACCGCGATCACCTTCAGCCTGTTCGGCTTCATCATCGGCATCTGGGCGGACGGCTTCGAGAAACTGCAGATCATTCCGCTGATGGTCGTGACGCCATTGACCTTCCTCGGTGGCAGCTTCTACTCGATCAGCATGCTGCCGCCGGTGTGGCAGAAGATCGCGCTGGCCAATCCCGTCGTCTACCTGATCAGCGGCTTCCGCTGGAGCTTCTACGGCGTCTCCGACGTCAGCGTCGGCATCAGCCTCGGCATGATCATGCTGTTCCTGTTGATCTGCCTGGGTATCGTCTGGTGGATCTTCCGCACCGGCTACCGTCTGCGCACCTGAAGGCCGCCGTCGCGGTTCAAGCCGCGGCGGCGGTGCGCTCGACGATGAAGTCGATGAACGCGCGCACCCGCAGCGGCAGCGCGCGCCGGGACGGATACAGCAGCGAGATCGGCCGCGTCGTTCCGGCGTGGTCCTGCATCACCTCGACCAGCGCACCGCTGTTCAGGTCGGCCTCGACCAGGAAGCGCAGCGTCTGCATCACCCCGGCGCCGGCCCGCAGCAAGGTCAGGCAGCCCATGATGTCGTCGGAGACGCAGTAGCCGCCCGCGGTGGCCACCTCCCACTCGCGCCCGTCGCGATGCAGCATCCACGGCATCGGCCGGCCGCTGGCCGGGCGCAGGAACTGGATGCAGTCGTGTCCGGCCAGATCCTCGATGCTGCGCGGCACGCCCGCCCGCGCCAGATACGCCGGCGCCGCGACGACCACCATCGGCGCATCCTCGAGCTTGCGCGCGACCAGGCTGGAGTCGCGCGGGGGCTGGACGCGGATCGCCAGATCGAAGCCCTCGGCCGCGAAATCGATGCTGCGGTTGGAGACGTGCACGTCGACCGTCACCTGCGGATAGCGCGCGCGGAACGCCGGCAGCAGCGGCAGCACGCGCACGTGTCCGTAGCTGGTCGGCACGCTGATCCGCAGCAGTCCGCTCGGCGCATGCTGGTGCCCGCCGATCTCGCGCTCGGCCTCGACCAGCTGCGCCAGCGCCTGCCGGCACTGCTCGAAATAGACCCGTCCGGCTTCGGTCAGGCGGACCTGGCGGGTGGTCCGCACGAACAGGCGCACGCCGAGCCGCGCCTCGAGTCGCGCGATCGCGCGGCTGACCGCAGCCGGCGTCAGCCCCAGCGCTTGGGCGGCTGCGGAGAAACTCCCCGATTCGGCGGCCACGCAGAACAGTTCGAGGCTGCCGAGCTGAAGATCGTCGAATTGGCGGCGCATCCATAAATTACATCACGTATCAAATGATGTTCAAAGAAAGCCATTTTTCGACCATCTGATCATCAATAAGCTGGGCTCCGTGTCATTCATTCCATCCCCGACAGGAGTTCCCCCGATGAAGCTTTACTACGCCCCCGCCAACTGCTCGCTGGCACCACACATCGTTCTGCGCGAAGCAGGCGTGCCGTTCGAACTGGTGCGCGTGGACACCGCGACCCACACCCTCGAGGACGGCAGCGACTACCACGCGATCAATCCCAAGGGCCAGGTTCCGGTGCTGCAGCTCGATGACGGCAGCCGCCTCACCGAAGGGCCGATCATCTGCCAGTACATCGCCGACCGCGCCGACAACCGCGCGCTGATGCCGGCACCCGGTTCGATGCAGCGCTATCGCGTCATGGAGTGGCAGAACTACATCACCTCGGAGCTGCACAAGGGCTTCGGTCCGCTGTTCGACGCCGGCCTCGATCCTGCGGTCAGGCAGACCTTCGCCGACGCGCTGAAGAACAAGCTGGCCTGGGTCTGCGAGCAGATCGGCGACCGGCCCTATCTGACCGGCGACACCTTCACCGCCGCCGACGCCTACCTGTTCGTCGTCACTGGCTGGGCGCCGTTCGTGAAGCTCGACGTCTCCGATCTGGACGTGCTGACCGCCTACCGCGCGCGCATCGCGGAACGGCCGTCGGTCAGCGCCGCCCTCCGCGCCGAAGGCCTGGTCTGAGCCGATACCACGAAGACACGCCCGGGGTCGCGGCGCCGCCCGCCGCCCCCGGGCCCCACCGGAACCGGCACGATGAACGTCCCCCGCTTGCCCGATACCGCCGCCACCCGCGCGCACGCCGACTTCGAGGCGATCTGCGCGCTGCTCGGCGAATACTTCGACGGCCTCCATCACGGCGACACTGCGCGCCTGCGCCGCGTGTTCCTGCCGCAGGCGCAGTACCTGTGCGTCCGCGACGGGGCGCTGACCTGCCTGGCGATGGCGCCCTACTTCGAGATCGTCGACCGCCGCCCCGCGCCGGCCAGCCGCGACGAGCCACGCGAGGACCTGATCCGCTCGATCGACTTCGCGGGACCCAGTGCCGCGGTCGCGCGGGTCCGCTGCCGGATCGGCACGCGGCGCTTCGATGACATTCTCAGCCTGCTGAAACTCGACGGCCGCTGGCGGATCGCCGCCAAGGTCTTCGACGAATGCGACATCCCCGCCACGACCTGCACATGAGGCCCCCACGATGCCCTACGTCAACATCAAGATCACGCGCGAAGGCGCGACACCGGAACAGAAGGCCCGCCTGATCCGCGGCGTGACCGAGCTGCTGGTCGACGTGCTCAACAAGGATCCGGCCACGACCTTCGTCGTCATCGACGAGGTCGCGCTGGACAGCTGGGGCGTCGGCGGCCTGCCGGTGCCCGCCTACCGCAGCCGGCAGGCCGCGCGGCAACCGGCTCAGGCGAAACGGTAGCCCGGCGACGAATTGGAGATGGCGAGTTCCTCGTCGTTCATCTCGGGAAGGATGTCGGCGAACAGCGGCGTGCTCAGATAGCGCTCGCCGGTGTCCGGCAGCATGCACAGCACGGCGGAACCGGGGGCCGCGTCCCTGCAGACCTGCAGCGCGGCGGCAAAGGTGCCGCCGGCGCTGATCCCGACGAAGATGCCTTCCTTGCGCGCCAGCTCGCGGCTCCAGTGCATCGCGTCGGCGCCGCTGACGGTCAGTACGCGGTCGATCACGCCGGATTCGACCACGTCGCCGGTCAGCTTGGGCACGAAGTCCGGGCTCCAGCCCTGCAGCGGATGCGGCTTCCACGCAGTGTGCGTCGCCGCCGGAGAGCCGTCGGGATTGCGCGGCTGGGCGCTGCCGTCGGTCAGCATCGGCGCATCGGCCGGCTCGGCGACCACAACCCGGGTCTCCGGCCGCTCCGCGGCCAGTACCCGCGCCACCCCCTTGAGCGTGCCGCCGGTGCCGAACCCGGTGACCCAGTAGTCGAGACGGCGATCCTTGAAGTCGTCCAGGATCTCGCGCGCGGTCGTCCGCGTGTGCATGTCCGGGTTGGCCTCGTTCTCGAACTGGCGCGTCATGAACCAGCCGTGGGTCTCGGCCAGTTCCTTGGCCTTGTTGACCATGCCGGTGCCTTTCTCGGCCGCTGGCGTGAGCACGACCCGGGCCCCGAGGAAGCGCATCAGGCGACGGCGCTCGACGCTGAAAGTCTCGGCCATCGTCACCACCAGCGGGTATCCCTTCTGCGCGCACACCATCGCCAGGCCGATGCCGGTGTTGCCGCTGGTGGCCTCGACCACGGTCATCCCCGGCTTGAGCTTGCCGCTGCGTTCGGCCGCCTCGATCACGCCGAGCGCGAGGCGGTCCTTGACCGAACCCAATGGATTGAAGGCCTCGACCTTGACGTAGAGTTCGACGCCTTCGGGCGCGAGTCGGTTGATGCGGACCACCGGCGTGTTGCCGACGGTTTCGAGAATGTTCTGGTAGATGCGGCCCATGAGTGAGTCTCTCCTGCCGGCGGGTGAGGTCCCGCAGGATACGCCGCCGCGCCGGCCGGCGGCAGCCATGCACCGATATCGAATGACCTTATGCCGTGGCGCCGCCGCAGGACGAGCCGGCGCCGGCGGCGCAGCCCAGGCAGTGATCGCCGAAACGGATGCGGCGCTGCGCCAGACGCGCGTAGTCGAAGTCGTGGATCGTGGCCGGTTCCCGCAGCTGCAGACCGATCTGCTGGTTGAAGTCGCAGTCGTAGATCGTGCCGGTGTAATCGACGCTGATCAGGTTGCGGCACATCACGCCCTCTGCCGCGGCGGGATTGAACGCCGCCAGCAGCTTGTCCATGTAGGCCTCGTACTGACCGCTCTTGCGCAGGTGCAGCGCGAAACGGTGCAGCGGCATGTTGGTGATCGTGAACAGCTGGCTGAACTCGACTCCGAACTGCGCCCTGAGTGCCTCGCGGTAGTCCGCCTCGAGACTGGCCTGCGCCGCCGGCAGATACGGGCCGACCGGGTTGTAGACCAGATCGAAGCGCAGGCCGCTGCCGTCGATGCCGTAGCCGACGGCGTTGAGCCGGCGCATCGCCTCGATGCTTTTCTCGAACACGCCGCTGCCGCGCTGCGCGTCGGTGAAATAGGCCTGGTAGTACGGCAGCGACGACACCACCTCGACCTTGTGGCGCGCGAAGAACGCCGGCAGGTGCTCCATCGAACGGCCGCTCTTCGGATGGCCGTCGAGCTGTACCGTCAGGTTGTGGCGCACCATCACGTGGCGGCCCAGCGCGGTCGCGCGCTCGACCAGATACTCGAAGTCGTCGTGCAGTTCCGGCGCGCCGCCGGTGATGTCCAGCGTCGCGATCTGCGGATGCTGCGCCAGCACCCGCAGGCACTGCTCGATGGTGTCGCGCGACATCGCCTCGGTCCGCGCCGGCGACGCGTCGACGTGGCAATGCCGGCAGGCCTGGTTGCAGAGCTTGGTGACGTTCAGCTGCAGGGTGTCGACCCGCAGCGCCGGCAGGTCCACCCCGCGCGAGGCAAGGATCGCGTCGAAGTCGTAGGGGCTGATCGTGTTCGGGGCGTTCATCGGGTCATCGTCCGGATCGGGGCGCCGCGCTCAGCAGCAGGCGCCGGCCGGCTTGTCGTCGGACGCAACCGCCGGCACCGCGCAATCGAACAGGCCGAAGTGGGTGGTCTTGTCGCCGTCGATGCTGAAATGCCGGGCATAGCGCGTCGCGCCGAGCATGTCCGCGGTATTGCCGCAGACCAGCATCGGCCGTCCGGTTTCGAGACGATGGTGATCGTCCAGCTCGAAGGCATGCGGATGGTCCGGAATCGTGCCCAGATAGCGCGCGACCTGCCCGTAGTCCTCGCAGCGGTCCTCCAGCGCCAGCTTGAAGGCCCGGATCGTGACCGAGCGGAACGCGATATTGCCGGCCTTTTCCGCGATCGCCGGATCGTGCAGCGCGATCGGCGCGCTGCTGCAGCTGCGCACGTCGAGACAGCCGACCTCCGCCATCAACCGGCGGAAATCCTCGACGTACATCGCCCCGCCGAGGCATTCGCCGAGCATCACCGGGTCCCGCGCCAGCGCCTCCGGCACGCGCCGGTCGGCGAAGACATCGGAGAAATACAGCTCCCCGCCGGGCTTGAGCACGCGGAAGATCTCGCGGAACACGCGCGGCTTGTCCGGCGACAGGTTCAGCACGCAGTTGGAGACGACCACGTCGACGCTGGCGTCGGCGATGCCGGCACCCGCGAGGTCCTCGATGTACCCGTGGCGGAAGTCGGTGTTGGCAAAACCGTAGCGCTGCGCGTGCCAGTCCTGGTGCCGGCGCGCGACCGCGAGCTGCTCCTCGGTCATGTCGACGCCGATCACCCGGCCCTGCGCGCCGGCGAGGCGCGACATCAGGTAGACGTCGCGACCGCTGCCGCAGCCCAGATCCAGCACGGTGGCACCGTCCAGCGCCGGCGGGATCGGAGAACCGCAACCGTAGAAGCGGTCCTTGACCTCCTCGTGCACGTCGGCGAGCAGCAGCGCCAGATGCCGCGGCATCGCCTCGGCGGTGCAGCAGGCACTGGTCTGCAGATCCGCGGACGACTGAAGCACCTTACCGTAGTAGTCCTGGACCGAATCGTGGGTATTGAAATCGCCGTTCATCGTCGGGGTTGTCTCGGAGATCTGGTGACCGCGAAGGATGATACGCGTCGGAGGCCGGCGCCGATGCGCCGCCCGTACAGGCTTTGTGTTCGATCGTCCAGCTACAGTACCAGCCGGTCGAGATGGTTGTTCATCTGCACCGAGTGCACCAGGGTGATGCCCGCCTTCATCGCCGCGGCGACATGGACCGCCTCGGCCATCTGCTCCGGATTGGCACCGGCTTCGAGGCAGGCGGTGGTATAGGCGTCGATGCAGTACGCGCAGCGTTCGGCGTGGGCGATCGCCAGGGCGATCAGCGACTTCTCACGCTTGCTCAGCGCGCCGTCGGTGCCGGTGACCTTGCCGTAATACCTGAAGAAATCGTCGGCCAGCGGCTTGGCATGGCGGCCGATCTCGCCGAATTTCTTGAGGTCCTCGGATTCGAAGTAGTTGCTCATCGGGATGCTCCAGGCGTCGGGATAAAGTGCCGAGGATACGACGGCCGCGCCGGTGCGGGCGTTCCGTTGCGCCCGGGCTCGCGCGGGTGACGCTAAAATGCCGGCCCGTTCGCAGTCCGCGTGTCATGTCCACCGATCACCCGTCCGCCACCCCCGATCCGGCCCCGTCCCGACCACCTGCCGCCGCAGCATCCCGTGTCGGCTTCGTGTCGCTGGGCTGCCCCAAGGCCCTGGTCGATTCGGAACGTATCCTCACGCAGCTGCGCGCGGAGGGGTATCAGACCGTTTCCAGCTACGACGCGGCGGACGTCGTCGTCGTCAATACCTGCGGGTTCATCGACGCGGCGGTCGAGGAGTCCCTCGACGCGATCGGCGAGGCGATGGCGGAGAACGGCAAGGTCGTCGTCACCGGCTGCCTGGGCACCGGCCCAAAGAGCCAGGTCGTCCGCGACCGGTTCCCGGACCTGCTGTCGATCAGCGGCCCGCAGGATTTCGCCAGCGTGATGAACGCCGTGCATCAGGCCGCGCCGCCGTCGCACGATCCGTTCCTCGATCTGCTGCCGCCACAGGGCGTCAAGCTGACGCCGCGACACTACGCCTACCTGAAGATTTCCGAAGGCTGCAATCACCATTGCAGCTTCTGCATCATTCCGTCGATGCGCGGCAAGCTACGCTCGCGTCCGGTCGGCGAAGTCCTCACCGAGGCCGAAAAACTGGTCAAGGCGGGCGTGCAGGAACTGCTGGTGATCTCCCAGGACACCTCGGCCTACGGCGCCGATCTGAAGTACGCGCCGGATCAATGGCGCGATCGGACCTACGAGACGCGCCTGCTCGACCTGTGCCGGGGTCTCGGCGAACTCGGCGCCTGGGTGCGCCTGCACTACGTCTATCCGTACCCGCACGTCGACCGCGTGATCCCGCTGATGGCCGAGGGCCAGATCCTGCCCTACCTGGACATCCCGTTCCAGCACGCCTCCCCGACCGTGCTCAAGGCGATGAAACGCCCGGCCGCCGCCGAGAACACCCTGGAACGCCTCGCCGCTTGGCGCGCGATCTGCCCGGACCTGACCGTGCGCAGCACCTTCATCGTCGGCTTCCCCGGCGAGACCGACGCGGATTTCGAGCAGCTGCTCGAATGGCTCGACGCGGCGCAGCTCGACCGCGTCGGCTGCTTCAAGTACTCGCCGGTCGACGGCGCCGCCGCCAACGCCCTGCCCGGGGCGGTGCCGGAGGCGGTCAAGGAGGAGCGGCACCGGCGCTTCATGGAGAAGCAGGCCGCGATCAGCGCGGCCAAGCTGCAGCAGAAGATCGGCCGCACGATCGAGGTTCTGGTCGACGAGGTCGACGAGGACGGCGTCATCGCGCGGTCCTGGGCCGACGCCCCGGAAATCGACGGCCACGTCTACGTCGAGGGCGTGCTGCGCCCGCTGCCCGGGCAGCGCATCCGCGTCGAGGTCACCGACGCGGACGCGTACGATCTCTACGCGCGGCTCGCGCACGACTGACGCCGGCGCCGATGACCCCATTACCCCATGCGCACGGCGGACCGCCGCTGCAGGCGGTCCTGCGCAGCGCGCCCGAGGACTTCGTCGTCGACGAGCTGCAGGATCTCAAACCCGACGGCGACGGTGACCATGCCTGGCTGCTGGTGCGCAAACGCGGCGCCAACACCGACTGGGTCGCGCGCGAGCTGGCGCGCTACGCCGGGGTCAAGCCGGTGGACGTCGGCTATGCCGGCCTGAAGGATCGCGACGCGGTCACCACCCAGGTCTTCACCGTGCACCTTCCGGGTCGCGTCGATCCGGACTGGTCGGCGTTTCCGCACGACAACGTCCGGATCCTCGAACAGCACCGCCACCGCCGCAAGCTCAAACGCGGCGCGCTGCAGGGCAACCGCTTCGCGCTGACGCTGCGCCAGATCCAGGGCGACCGCGACGACGCCGAGCGCGTGTTGCAGGCGATCGCCACCGAAGGCGTCCCCAACTACTTCGGCGAACAGCGTTTCGGGCTCGGCGGCGCCAACATCGCTCGCGCCGAGGCGATGTTCGCCGGCCGCCGCGTCGACCGGCATACCCGCTCGCTGCTGCTGTCGGCCGCGCGGTCGCAGCTGTTCAACGCGGTACTGGCCGAACGCGTGCGGCTGTCGAACTGGAACCGGGCACTCGACGGCGAGATCTGGTCGTTGGCCGGCTCGCGCTCCTGGTTCGGCCCCGAGCCCTACACCGACGCGCTGGCGCAGCGCCTGGCCGCCTTCGACATCCATCCGTCGGGTCCGTTGTGGGGACGTGGCGAGCTGCCGACCACCGGCGAAGCGCGAACGCTCGAACTGGGCGTTCTCGAAGCGTACGCCACGCTGCGCGAGGGGCTCGAGCGCGCCGGGCTCGAACAGGACCGCCGCCCGCTCCGCCTCAGACCGCGCAATCTGACCTGGGACTGGACTGCCGGGGATGTTCTGACGCTGCGCTTCGAGCTGCCCCCGGGCACCTACGCAACGGTGATTGCGCGCGAGCTGGCCGTCACCTGAGCACGGCACAGCGGCCTGACGGATTCACGGCGTCGGTAACGGACTTTCGATCCGATAGCCCTGCTCGCGGAACAGGCGCAGGCAGACGTCGGCCACGCGCGTGTCGTATCGGGTGCCCCGGCCCTGTTCGATTTCGGACAGCGCCGCCTCGATTCCCAGCGATGGCCGATAGGGTCGATGCGCCGTCATCGCCTCGACGACATCCGCGACGCTCAGGATCCGGGCCTCCAGCAGAATCTGGTCGCCCTTGAGCCCCCGCGGATATCCGGAACCGTCGGGCTTTTCGTGATGCTGGCGCACGATCTCGGCGATCGGCCACGGAAATTCGATCCCCCTGAGAATCTCGTATCCCGATTCGGGATGGGTCTGGATCAGCAGGCGCTCGACATCGCTCAGACGCCCGGGCTTGGCGAGGATGTCCGCCGGAATCCGGATCTTGCCAAGGTCATGCACGGTTGCCGCGAGCTGCAGGCCGTGGATACGTTCCCCGTCCAGGCCGAGGTTCTGCGCAATCGCGACCGCCAGCGAGGACACCGATCGCTGGTGCCCCGCCGTATACGGATCGCGGGCCTCGACGGTGTCGGCGATCGCCCCGATCGATTGTTCCAGGCTCTTTCGGAGCTGCGCCTCATGCGCGCGGTGCGCCTGTGCAATCCGATCCCGCTCGACCCGGGTCCGGATCGTCTCGATGCCGAAACTCAGGTCCGCCGCCAGCTCCTCGAGCAAGGGCACCTCTTGGTCGTCGAAGGCGTTGGCTTCGGGCGCGTCGATCGTCAGGACCCCGATGGTCCGGTCGCCCAGCTTCAGTGGCAAGGCGATATTGGCCTGATACCCTCGCTTGAGGGCGGCATCCCGCCATGACGTATTGTCCGGAAACGACCGGATGTCCTGGGTAATCTGCACCGCCCCACTGCGGATCGCCTCGCCAACCGGCCCTCTTCCGGATTCATCGTCGGCCCAGCTGTAGGCCGCCTCGGCGAGGAACCCGGCCTCGTGGCCGAATTGCGCAACCGGCTTGATCGTCCTGCCCGGATCGTGCTGCGCATACCCGACCCAGGCCATGCGATACCCGCCGGCCTCGACGATCAGCCGACAGATACTGTCGAGCAGTTCGGTCTCCGACTCCGCATGCACCAGGGCTGCGTTGCAGGCACTCAGCGTTCGCAGGGCGCGGTTGGCGCGCTGCAGCGCCATCTCTCCGAGCTTGAGCGCGGTGATGTCATGGACGGTTCCCACCGAGCGCAGCGGCGTACCGTCGTCCGCATAGAAGGTCTCGCAACGTTCGTTGACATACTTGATCCGCCCGTCCGGCATCAGCAGGCGATGCGTGATGTCATAGGGCTCACGGGTGCGGACCGAGGTCGAGTACGCCTGGTCCACAAACTTCCGGTCGTCCGGATGGATCGCCGCAAGAAACCCGTCATACGAGGCGTCGAAGCGGGCCGGATCGATCTCGAAGATGCGGAAGATCTCGTCGGACCATGTCAGCACCCGACTGGACAGGTCCAGCTCCCAGCTGCCCAGATGCGCCATGCGCTGAGCCTCGGCCAGGCTCCGCTCGCTGCGCAGAATGCGCGCCTCGGCGCGCTTGCGGTCGCTGACGTCCACCAGCGACATGACGATCTGGCGAATCGCGCCCGAGTCCTCGAACTCCGGCTCGGCGCTGACCAGCACCCAGATCGGCTCGTCCTCGTCGCGACCGCAAACGCCCAGCATCTGATTGCGTACCGCCTGACGGGACGCACGAACACGGCTGATCGGGGTGTCCCCCGTCGCCACCGGCGTGCCGTCTTCGGCGACGTAGCGCCAGCGCGGCGCGTCGACGTTCATGCCGACGAGCGCGCCGGCCTCGACCCCGAAGATCTTCTCGGCCATCGGATTGCAGTCGAGAATCACACCGCCGCTGTCGCACCGGACGATGGCGACCTGCACCTCCCGGATCAGCGCGCGATAGCGTGCCTCGCTGGCCCGCAGATCCGCGTCACGCAGATCGAGCGCATCGAGCATCGAGTTGAATGCGCGTGCGATCGCGGCCACCTCGTCGTGTCCGGAAACCGACGCCCGGGCGCCGCGATCCCCCGACTGGACGGCCGCCATCGTCCGCTCGACCACATTCAGCCGCCGGGTGATCAGCGTGCCGATCAGCCACACCACCATCGATCCAAGTACAACAGCCAGCAGCGCATAGACGACATCGGCGCGGATGATGGCGGCCAGCTCCCGCTCCGCGGCCTGCTGGCCGATGCCGACGCGCACCCATCCGACATGATTGCCCGCGATCGTCGCCGGCGCCGCGACATCGACGAGGTCGGGGGTCCTCGACAGGACCGTCTGCCGGGGCGGTTGCGGCAGATCCTGCAGGTACAGTCCGCGCCTGGAGCGATCCGTCGCGGCGAGCACGCGCCCATCGTGATCCGCGACGATCGCGAACAGTACCTCGGGATAGCGCAGCTGCGCCTCGACCAGTTCCTGAAGACCGGAAACGTCCTCCGCGGCGATCCATCCGGACGCGGACGTGACCAGCGCCATCGACATCGCCCGCGCTTCATCCACCTGCCGCTCAAGCATCGTGGCGCGCTGGCGGGCGGTCAGGTCATAGAACAGCGCCACCATCATCGCCGAGAACACGACGACGACACCGACGATCAGGCGATACCGGAACGTCCGCAACGGCAGTTTCGACAGAAGCGCGGGCATCATGGCGCGTCGATCGGCCGGACGTCGTGTTCGAAGCGGTCGACGTACCGCCGGACCACGCCGTAGTCGTCGTCTTCCGCGGCGGTGAAGCGCGCCGTCTCCATCGCGTCGAGGATGCGCCGGCCGTCGGGGCTGCGGTCGAGTTCGAGCAGCAGTTGCCGCACCCGCGCGGACAGCGCCGGGGGAACATCATCCCGCACCATGACGGAGTTGTTGATCAACGGATCGGTCTGCCAGATCACCTTGAGCTCGGATGCCTCCTGCGGATGCTCGCGCTGGAACGCGCGCCAGGGCGGCGGCCACGTCGCCCCGGCGTCGCTCAGACGCAGGAACGCGTTCATGATCGACGACTCCTGCGAGCCGACGTAGGCATTGACGATATCGCGATTGACGTCGATGCCATGCGCATGCAGGAACTGCTGCGGCATGATGCAGGCCGCCAGGGCGGTCGGCGACGGATAGCTGACCCTCTTGCCCTTGAGGTCTTGCGGCCGCTGCAGCGCACTGTCCCTGCGCACCACGAAGACTCCGCGAAAGTCGTCCGCGTCCCCCGCCATCGCGATCACGTGGTAGCCGTGACCAATCGCCTCAACGGTCTGCCAGGGGTTCGGAAGGAGAAACGCGGTCTTGCGCGCACGGTACTTGGCCTCGAATGCAGCGTAGTCCCGCGATGCCTCGACATTGAAGCGGGCGCCGTCGATCCGGGCGTTCAGATACTCGATCAGCGGCTGATAGGCCTGGATCAGCTTGACCGGATTGTGCAGCGGGTGAACCGCAAGGTGATATTCCGCGGCCTGCCGATGCGCCGGATGATCTGCGAACTGCGGTCCCTGCCCTTCGGGCGGACGCGAACATCCCAACAACACGCCCGCCACCCAGAGCACCATCAACCCTGTTGCGGTACCGCGTGCGGCCAAGTCCGATCTCCCGGCATGCATCGGCCTGTCGATGCACGCCCAATATAAGCACAGATTACCGCCCGCCAGCAGCCGCCGGAGGAGACCCGCGCGGCCGCTGATCGCAAGTCAGAAGCGGTGTTGTGTCACCTCGCGCACGTAGGTCTGCGCGGCTTCGACCAGCGTCCGCCCGATGTGGGTGTACTGCCGCGAGAACGGCGGCTATTTGTCGCCGAGACCGATCGCGTCGTTGATCACCAGAACCTGGCCATCGCAGGCGGGACCGGCACTCCGGCCTGCTCCAGGGCGCGCGCCACCGGCGTGGTGTAGGCCGTGAGCATCGGAATCGGTGTGACCGATTTCATCCGCCGCAACGCCTGTGCGTCGAGTTTCATGATGCTCTCCTATCAGGGGTGCGAAGCGATGGCGCGATTGCCGTGGACCTCCGCTGCAGTCGACAACCGAGCGCGTGCCGGCTGTGAGGTCGCGCACCCTGCACCACCACCGGCATCGGGCTCGACCACTGTGCCGCGGCCGGGACCCGGCAGATGCTTCATCGCAGCTGGAACAACTCCTGATGGAAGCGGCCCTTGTCGAGTCCGGCGGACTCGAGATCGGCGCGCAGCGTCTGCCCGAATCCCGCCGGGCCGCAGAACCACACGCTGGCATCGCGCCACTCCGGCACCGCGGCACGGATCTGCTCGCCGTTGAGGTGCCCGTCGCGCGCGCTGACCAGCACGTGCAGCGTGACCCCGGCCGCGGCGGCATCCGCCTTGAGCTTGGCGATGGCGTCGGCTTCGTAGTCGGTGGTCGGATGGAACAGGTCGATCGTCTTGGGCCCCGGCGTCGAGGCCAGGTCCTTGAGCCTGGCGACGAAGGGGGTGATGCCGATCCCGGCCCCGACCCAGATCTGGCGCGGCGCGTCACTGGCGAAACTGAAGCAGCCGTAGGGCCCCTCGACCGTGATCGGCATGCCCGGCTTGAGGATCTCGCGCAGGCGCGCGGTATGGTCGCCCAGTGCCTTGGTGATGAAGACCACGTGCGGATCCTCGGGCTTCCACGCCGAGGCGATCGTGTACGGGTGCGCGCCCTCCCGCCGGGTCGAGGTCACGAATGCGAACTGCCCGGCGGCATGTCCGGGCCAGCCCGCATCGAGACGCACCGAGGTTTCCAGCACGCGAAGTTCCGGATAGTAGGTCAGGCCGTCGATGACGCCGCGCACCTTGCGCCCGGCACCGATGCGGCCGCCCAGCGCCAGCGCGGCGGCGACCACGCCGCCGGCCATGAGCACGGCGAGGACCACGCCGACCGGCTGCGACCAATACTCGAACCTGGTCAGCACGACCGCGTGGTAGACCAGCACCAGAAACGCGATCGCGAGCAATTTGTGGGTCTTGGCGAACCAGTGATACGGGAACCGCCGGACCAGGGCGAGGATGAGCAGCACGACGACGGCATAGAACGCCCATTCGCCGATCGACTCGGCGAAGCCGCGCTGCTCGCCGAACCAGGCCTGCAGACCGGTAGCGACGTGTTCACCCGAACGGCCGCGCGCCGGCCGCTCCAGCCAGCCCCAGCGCACCATCCATTTACTGCCCTGCGCGAACCACCAGTGCACGACCGAGAAGCCCAGCGCGGTCAGCCCCAGCCATTTGTGCAGGCGATACATCTTGTCGAGCCCGTCCAGCTTCGGCTCGAGCCAGCGCGGGCGCAGCGCCAGCAGCATTGCCAGACTCATCAGCGCGATCGCGACGACGCCGGTGTACTGGACGAAGCTGCCGCGGAACGAGAAATACGTGAACGGCTGCGGACGGAAGGTATCGGCGATGACCCACAGCCCGGTGATCGACAGCAACGCCGCCAGCAGAACCCACTTGATCCGTTGCATCTGAGCCGCTCCTCCCAAGCCGTTCCGGCGAATGCCGGTCACCCGTTCCAGCCGCCTCCCAGAACCTTGTACAGCGTGACCAGGTTGGTCTGGCGCGCCAGCTGGGCATTGATCAGGCCCTGCCGGGCGGCGTACAGCGAACGCTGCGCGTCGAGCAGCGACAGCGAGCTGTCGACACCCGAACGATACCGCGCTTCGGACAGGGCGTAACGCTGCTGTTCGGCATCGACGAGCGCCTGCTGGGCGGCGAGCTGCTCGTCCACCGTCGCGCGCTGCGCAAGCGCATCGGCCACTTCCCGGAACGCGGTCTGCACGGCCTTGTCGTATTGCGCCAGGGCGATGTCGCGATCGACCTCGGCCACCTGCAGATTGGCGCGGTTGGCGCCGCCGGCGAAGATCGGCAGGCTGATCTGCGGGACGAACGACCAGGCACCTGAGCCGGCGTCGAACAGCCCGCCGAGATCGGGACTCGCCGTTCCACCGGACGCGGTCAGTCGAATGCTCGGGAAGAACGCGGCACGTGCCGCACCGATGTTGGCGTTGGCACCGATCAGCTGATGTTCGGCCGCCAGCACGTCCGGCCGCGTCTGCAATACCGACGACGAGACGCCCACCGGCAGATCGTCCAGGACCGCCAGCGTCTCGACCGTTGCATCCGGCAGCAGCGACGCGTCCACCGCCGCGCCGACCAGCAGCTGCAGCGCGTTGCGGTCCTGCGCGACCTGGCGCGCATAGGCGGCCGCGTCGGCGCGCGCGGATTCCATGCTGCCGCGTGCCTGCGCCAGCTCCAGGGCCGAGGCGATGCCGAGGGCCTGACTGCGCTGCGTCAGTTCGTACGAACGGCGCCGGCTGGCATGGGTGTCACGCGCCAGCTGCAGCAGGCTCTGATCCGCCGCCAGCTGCAGCCATGCCCCGGACACTTCGGCGACGAGGCTGATCTGCGAGCTGCGCTGCGTCTCGGTCCGCGCCAGATAGGTTTCCAGAGCCTGTCGCTCGAGGCTGCGCACCCGTCCGAACAGGTCGAGCTCGTATGCCGCGAAGGCAAGATCGACGCTGTACTGGCGCGCGATCCGGGCGTCACCGCTCTGCGACAGCGCCGCGGGGGTCCGCTGCACCGTTGCGCCGGCATCGGCCGAGACCGTCGGCAGCAGCTCGGCGCGCTGGATGCGGTACTGGGCCCGCGCGCGCTCGATGTTCAACGTGGCGACGCGCAGGTCGCGGTTGTTCTCCAGCGCCAGCGCAACCACCTGCTGCAGACGCGGATCGCGCAGAAACTGCCGGCGCGCGATCTCCGCGACCTGCGACCCGCCGGCTGCGGACGGCGCCGCCGCGGCACCCGGCAAACCCGCCGGGATCGGCGCCCGCGGTTGTGCATATTCCGGGGCCAGGCTGACGCAGCCCGTCGCCAGGATCGCGGCCAGCGCCACCACCGCGGCGCGACACGGCAGCACGGGCGTCATGACCGCAGCTCCGCCGCCGGCGCGGCATCCGGCCGCGGCTTGGCCTTGGACACACTGCGCACCAGCACGAAGAACACCGGGATGAAGAAGATCCCCAGCACCGTGGCGCTCAGCATGCCGCCGAGCACACCGGTTCCGATCGCGTTCTGGCTGCCGGAGCCGGCGCCGCCGGCGATCGCCAGCGGCAGCACGCCGAGCATGAACGCCAGCGAGGTCATCAGGATCGGACGCAGGCGTTGCCGCACCGCCGTCAGCGTCGCGTCGACCAGCGCGGCGCCGCGCTCCTGCTCGGCCTTCGCGAATTCGACGATCAGGATCGCGTTCTTGGCGGACAGGCCGATCGTCGTCAGCAGGCCGACCTGGAAATAGACATCGTTCGACAGGCCGCGCAGGCCGGCGGCCGCCAGCGCGCCGATGATGCCCAGCGGCACTACCAGCATCACCGAGAACGGCACCGACCAGCTTTCGTACAGGGCCGCCAGGCACAGGAACACGAACAGCAGCGACAACGCGTACAGCGCCGGCGCCTGCGATCCGGACAGACGTTCCTGATACGACAGGCCGGTCCACTCGTAGCCGATGCCGGCGGGCATCTGCTGCATGATCTGCTCGACCACGTCCATCGCCTCGCCGGAACTGATCCCCGGCGCCGGGGCGCCCAGGATCTCGATCGACGACAGCCCGTTGTAGCGCTCCAGCTTCGGCGATCCGTAGGTCCAGCGCATGGTCGCAAACGCGCTCAACGGCACCATCTCGCCGGCATCGTTGCGGACGTGGAAGCGCTTGATCTGCTCCGGCAGCATGCGGCTCGGTGCATCTGCCTGCAGATACACGCGCTTGACCCGGGTGCCGTCGATGAAGTCGTTGATGTAGCTGCCGCCAAGCAGCGTCGACAGGGTGCTGTTGATGTCGGCCATGCTGACGCCGAGCGCGCCGGCCTTCGCGGGATCGACGTCGATCTTGAACTGCGGTGTGTCGTCCAGACCGTTGGGACGCACCGCGACCAGTTCCGGGCGCTGGCCGGCCATGCCGAGGAACTGGTTGCGCGCCTGCACCAGCGCCTCGTGGCCGACGCCGCCGAGATCCTGGATCTGCAGATCGAAGCCGGAGGACGTGCCCAGCGCGCGGATCGGCGGCGGCGCGATCACGAAGATGCGGGCATCGCGGATCTGCGCGAGGGCACCATTGGCTCGCCTCGCGACGGCCTGCGCGGTGTTGTCCGCGCTGGAGCGCTCGGCCCAGTCGCGCAGATGCACGAAGGCCATGCCGGCGTTCTGGCCCTGACCGCTGAAACTGAAGCCAGCGACGGTGAAGATCGACTTCACCTGATCCTGCCCGAGGAAGTACTGCTGCACCTGGCGCATCGTCTGCTGGGTCCGCTGCTGCGTCGCGCCGGGCGGCAGCTGCACCATCACCATCAACGCACCCTGATCCTCGTCGGGCAGGAACGCGGTCGGCATGCGCAGGAACAGCACCGCCATCACCCCGCCCAGCGCCAGGTAGATCATCATCATGCGGCCGCCGCGGCGCAGCAGCCCGCCGACCACACCCTGGTAGCGCTGCGCGCCGCGTTCGAACAGCCGGTTGAACGCGCCGAAGAATCCGCCGTTGCCATGATCCGGCCCGGGCGTCTTGAGAATGGTCGCGCACAGCGCCGGCGACAGCGTCAGCGCGACCAGCACCGACAAGGCCATCGCCGAGACGATGGTGATCGAGAACTGCCGGTAGATCGCGCCGGTCGAGCCGCCGAAGAACGCCATCGGCACGAACACGGCGGACAGCACCAGCGCGATGCCGATCAGCGCACCGGTGATCTGGTCCATCGACCGCCGCGTCGCCTCCAGCGGCGACACGCCCTCCTCGTGCATCACGCGCTCGACGTTCTCGACCACGACGATGGCATCGTCGACCAGCAGGCCGATCGCCAGCACCGTCGCGAACATCGTCAGCGTGTTGATCGTGAAGCCGAAGGCCGCGAGCACGGCAAAGGTTCCGAGCAGCACCACCGGCACCGCGATCGCCGGCACGAAGGTCGCGCGCAGGTTGCCGAGGAACAGGTACATCACCAGGAACACCAGCACCACGGCCTCGATCAGGGTCTTGACCACCTCCTCGATCGACAGCTTCACGAACGGCGTGCTGTCGTAGGGCACCACGAATTCGACGCCCTCCGGGAAGAACGCCGAGAGTTCCTTGAAGCGCTGCTTGACGCGGTCGGCGGTATCCAGCGCGTTGGCGCCGGTGGCCAGGTAGACGCCGAGCCCCGCCGCCGGCTTGCCGGAGAACTCGCCGATGACGGCATAGCTCTGCGCGCCGACCTCGATGCGCGCAACGTCGCGCAGCTGCACGGTCGAACCGTCCGGATTGACCCGCACCACGACGTTGCGGAATTCCTCCGCGGTGCGCAGGCGTGTCTGCGCGGTGATCGTGGCGTTGAGCTGCTGGCCCGCGACCGCCGGCAGGCCGCCGAGTTCGCCGGCCGATACCTGCGCGTTCTGCGCCTCGATCACGGACGTGATGTCGTTGACCGACAGCGCGTAGCTGGTCAGCTTGTCGGGATCGAGCCAGATCCGCATCGCCGCCTGCGAGCCGAGCAGGCGCGTTCTGCCGACGCCGTTGACGCGACTGATCGGATCGACCAGATAGCTGGCGATGTAGTCGCCCAGATCGGTGTTGCTGTAGCGCCCGTCGGTCGACACCAGCCCGACCACCATCAGGAAGCTCGACGACGACTTGGACACTTCGATGCCCTGCCGCTGGACCGCCTGCGGCAGCAGCGGGATCGCCAGCTGCAGCTTGTTCTGGACCTGCACCTGCGCGATGTCCGGATCGGTGCCGGCGATGAAGGTCAGGGTCACCGTCGCGGTACCGGCCGCGCTGCTGCTCGACGACATGTACAGCAGGCCGTCGAGGCCGTTCATGTTCTGCTCGATGACCTGCGTCACCGTGTCTTCGACGGTCTCGGCCGACGCGCCGGGATAGGTCGCGTTGATCTGGACCGTCGGCGGCGCAATCGTCGGATACTGCTCGATCGGCAGATTGTGGATCGACAGCGCGCCGGCGAGCATCACCACGATCGCGATGACCCAAGCGAAGATGGGCCGGTCGATGAAGAAACGTGCCATCGCCGTCGCCCCTACCTGGCGCCCGCTGCGGCGTCCGCGCCGACCGGATGCGGGTCGACCGCGGCGCCGGGGCGCAGCTTCTGCGTGCCCTCGACGACCACGCGTTCGCCCGCGGCCAGTCCGCCGGTCACCAGCCATTGGTCGCCGATGGCCCGCGGCGCCTCGATCACGCGTTGCTCGGCGGTGTTGTCGGCACCGATCACCCACGCCACGGCCTCGCCGCGCGGGTTGTGCGTCACCGCCTGTTGCGGCACCAGCAGCCCTTCGCGGTCGACGCCCTGCTCGACCTGCGCCCGCACGTACATGCCCGGCATCAGCAGGCCGTCCGGATTCGGGAACAGCGCGCGCAGGCGCACGGTGCCGGTGCTTTCGTCGACGGCGACCCCGGTGAACGCCAGGGTCCCGGCGTGGGTGTACTCGCTGCCGTCCTCGAGCAACAGCCGCACCCGCACGGCGTCGTCGCCGGCGCGGTGCAGGCGGCCCTGGGCGAGCTGGCGCCTGAGCGCCAGCAGCTCGGCGCTGGACTGGGTCACGTCGACATAGATCGGGTCGAGCTGGCGCACCGTCGTCAGCGCGTCGGCCTGGTTCGCGGTGACCAGCGCGCCGGGCGTATAGGTGGAGGTCGCCACCTGGCCCGAAATCGGCGCGGTGATCCGCGTGTAGTCCAGATTGATGCGTGCGGTCTGCAGGGCCGCGCGCGTCTCGGCGACGTCCGCCTCCGCCTGCAGGCGCGCGGCCTGGGCATCGTCGTTCTGCTGCCGGGACACGGCGTCGATCTTGACCAGTTCGGCATAGCGCTCGGCCTGCAGGCGCAGCGACGCCAGGCTGGCCTGGGCTTTCTGATGGGCCGCCCTGGCGCTGTCGTAGGCGGCCTGATACAGCGCCGGATCGATCTGATACAGCACCTGCCCGGCGCTGACTTCGGCACCCTCGTCGAACAGGCGTTCCTGGATGATGCCGGTGATCTGCGGCCTCACCTCGGCGATCAGATGCGCGGCGGTGCGTCCGGGCAGTTCGGCCGAAACCGTGACCGGCTGCGTCGCCAGCGTCACCACACCGACCGCGGTCGGCGGCGCCTGCTGTGCCTGCTGCGCGGCGGCGCCACCGTCACATGCCACCAGCGTGAAGGCCGCCAGCACCGCACCGAATCCTGTCCACACCGCACGCCTTGTGTATTGTTTTGTCATGGGATTCTCGAATCGATCGGGCCGGCTGCAGACCAGCTCCGTGACGCCCGCTCGGACCTGCTGCCATTGCGGGCAGGCCGAAAAGTGGGGGGACGAGCGTCCTGGAAATTGTTAGAATGAACGTTCATTCTAAATATTGATCGGGACGGAGACAAGGTCTCCGACATCCCGGAACGTCACTGGAGGAAGTGAACATGTCGGCATCAGCACCGCCCTGCCGCGGCCGCAAACCGCTGGAGCAGGCGCAGATCGACGCCCGCCGTGCGCAGGTCCTGGAAGCGGCCGCGGACTGTTTCCGCCGCTCGGGCTTTCACAGCGCCAGCATGGCGGCGATCTCCAAGGCCGCCGGCATGAGCACCGGCCACATCTACCATTACTTCGAGAACAAGGAAGCGATCATCGCGGCACTGGTCGAGCGCGACAGCGACGAACTCAACGACGTGCTCAACAGCTTCCGCGCGCAGAGCGATTTCCTGCAGGCGATGATCGACGGCGTGGACGAGGGCCTCGCCCGCGCCAACCGCCAGGATCGCGCGGCGCTGAAGATGGAAATCCTCGCCGAGGCCGCGCGCAATCCCAAGATCGCGTCGATGCTGCGCGACGCCGACCGTCGCGCGCTCGACGGCTTCTGCTCCTCCCTGCGCGCCGCCTACGCCGCGCGGGGCGCCGATGACGCCTGCGACCTCGAGGCCAAGGTCGTTCTGGTCGGCGCGCTGTTCAACGGCCTGATCGGCCGGACCGTGTTCAGCCCGACACGGGACTGCCCGGCCCTGGCCAAGACCATGCGCCGCGCCATCGCCGCGATCCTGTCGGATGACGACGGCGCCGCCACCGCCGCCGTTCCCCGCTGACCCCGCGCCCTCGCGGCGTCAGCGCGCCGCTTCAGCAGACCCGATCCGGAATCGCGCCGCTGCAGGCCAGCGTCCGCGCGGCGCTGGCGTGCGCCTGCTCGAGCGCGACGCCGACATCGGCGCCCGCCAGCCGCGCCGCCATGTAGCCGGCGTTGAAGGCATCGCCGGCACCGGTGGTATCGACAACCGGGCCGGCGTAGTCCGAGCGACGGTGGATGCGGCGACCGCCGACGTCCGCGACCGCCTCGGCCTGCGGACACTTGAGGACGATCTCGCTCACGCCCAGTCCCGCGTGCCAGTCGAGCACCGCCTCGGCGCTGTCGAAGCCCCACAGCGCCGACTCGTCGTCGTAGGTCGGAAACGTCCAGGCGCACATCGCGATCAGGCGGCGGTACATCTGGCGCGCGAGCTGGCGATCGGCCCATAGCGCCGGACGCCAGTTCGGGTCGAAGGCGAAGCGCACCCCGGCGTCGCGCAGACGCTCGAGCAGGCGCCAGAACACCGCCGGCGCCGGCAGCCCGATTACCGCCATCGTGATCCCGCTCAGATACAGCCACGGACTGCGCGCCAGGCATGCGTACACCCGTTCGACGCGCTGCGGATCCTGCAGCAGTCGGCGCGCGACACTGTCGCTACGCCAGTAGTCGAAGCGGCGCTCGCCGGCGGTGTCGGTGCGGATCATGTACATCCCCGGCAACCCCGAATCGTCGCGCAGCAGGCCGTCGGTATCGAGTCCCTCGGCGCTCGCGTGGGCGACAATGTCGTCGCTGTAGCGATCCGGCCCGAGCAGGCTGACGTAGGCGGTGGCGACTCCGAGCCGCGCCAGCGTCACCGCGGTGTTGTAGCTGTCACCGGCGTAGTTCAGGCGGTAGCGCGGATCCTCGGCCGAGCTGCGGCTGAACTCCAGCATCACCTCGCCGAGCACGGCCACGCGGGGCGGCTCAGTCATCGCCATCGCGCAGGGCCCGGTAGTGGCTGGCGAGCACGTCGAACGCGAGCTTGCGCTCGCCGTGTTCGGACAACAGCCCCTTGCGGTTCCAGTACTGCTGCCACTTGGTGTGCAGCCGATACGGCGTACGGAAGTCCTTGAGGATCCACGGCGACAGCCCCCGGATCGCCGGACTCGCCGACAGCATCTCCAGCTGCTTTTCGTAGACGCGGACCTGGTAGTCCTCGCTGAACACCCGCGTCCCCTCGCCGCGCAGGCCCTTGACCGCCTCGGCGCCGAACTCGCTGATGACGATCGGCTTGCCGCAGGCCGCCTGGTAGCGGAAGCCCGGCATCGCGGCGAGCATCCGCTCGCGCACGTCGGCCTCGCGGATCGGAATCCCGCGCTTGCGCAGCTCGCGCGCGATCGGACCGCAGGTATACCAGCCGAAATACTGGTTGTAGCCGACCACGTCGAGCTGTTCGGCCAGCGGGTCGTCGATCTCTACCGGTGGCGGCGGCGCGTCGGCCGGGATCATGCCGACGATCTGCATCGCCAGATGCTCGCCGACCCGGCGCATGCCCCGGTTGCCGTGCAGCGCGGCAGTCAGCAGCCGGCTGTCATCTAGCGCGCGCACCTGCCGCGCGAGCGCGCCGAGGAACGCATCGCGCGCCGGCCCCGGCTCGGTCTCGTTGGCGATGCTCCAGAACACCACGGCGGCGCGGTTGACGTCGCGCGCGATCATCTCGGCGTACTGGCGCTGCGCGCTGGCCAGCGCATCGGCGCTGCCGAAGTCGACCGCGTGATACACCGGCAGCTCGGCCCAGACCAGGATGCCGGCGGCGTCGCAGGCGCGGACCATGTATTCGTTGTGCGGGTAGTGCGCGAGCCGCACGAAGTTGGCGCCCAGCGCCCTGATCGCGTCGACCGCAGCGGCCGCATCCTCCGGACCCCAGGCGCGCCCGGGCGCGGCGAGGCGCTCCTCGTGCATCGAGATCCCGCGCAGGAACACCGGCTTGCCGTTGAGCAGGATCCGGTCGCCCGCGACCTGGATGCTGCGAAAGCCGATGTCGTCGGCCAGCCGGTCCTCGCCGGCGATGATCTCCACGCGGTAACGCTTCGGCGCCTGCGGCGACCACGGTTCCAGCGCGGCGCGCAGCTCGCACTGCGCGAGGCCGTCGGCATCGGTCAGCAGATCCTGCGAGACGCCGGCCTCGGGAATCTCCAGGCGCACCGGCGCGCCGGCGGCGCGCACGCCGGCCAGGCGTATGCGTACCCGCAGCGTGTCCCGGGACCCGGGCTTGAACTGCACCGCCGCGTGCTCGACGAAGGTCGGCGGCAGTTCGATCAGCAGCACCTCGCGGGTGATGCCGCCGTAGTTGAGCCAGTCGTTGAACTCGGTCGGGATCTCGTCGGCACCGCTGCGCGAATCGACCTTGACGATCAGGCGATTGTTGCCGTCGACCAGATAGTCGGTGACGTCGATGTTGAACGGCGTGAATCCGCCCGAGTGCCGCGCCAGCAGGCGGCCGTTGAGATAGACGCTCTTGCGGAAGTTGGCGCCGCCGAAATAAAGGTAGACGCGCCGCCCCGACGGACGCCGCCAGTCGAAGTCCCGCCGGTACCAGACCACGCCGCGATACCAGAACAACTCCGGACGCTGCGTGTTCCAGTCGCCGGGCACGCTCAGCGTGTCGTTGCCGTCGAAGCTGTATTCGAGCAGCTCGTCGGGGCCGTCCGCTTCGCCGCGACCGACGCCGCCGAACATCATCGGATTGGTTTCGCCGAGGTTGCTCTGGTCGATGATGATCCGCCAGTCCCCGTGCAGCGCCGTCGCGGCGCGACACAGCGCGCTGCCGAGCAGCGGTGCCAGGCCGGCTTCGGGGCGCTCGTCGGCGGGTTTGTGGAAAGGCGTTTCCTCGGGCGGGGCTTCGTCCCAGCGTGTCGTCATCTTCACCTCGGCGTATATGGCGTCGGCCGGACCGGATCGACGGGCCCGCGGCTGCGCCGCGCGCCGATCGGCAACGGAACCGACGGGATTACCAGTTGAACAGGCTGCCGTCCTCAAGCCGGGTCACCGGCAGGTAGGCACGGCGGTAGGGGTACCGCGCGGCCAGGGCCTCGTCGATATCGACCCCGTGTCCCGGTGTCTCGCCCGGAATCAGATAGCCGTCCTCGAAGCGGTAGTCGTGCGGGAACACCGCGTCGGTCTCGGCGGTGTGGCGCATGTACTCCTGGATGCCGAAGTTCGGCACCCACAGATCGAAGTGCAGCGCCGCGCCCATGCTCACCGGCGACAGGTCGGTGGCGCCGTGGCTGCCGGTGCGGACGTCGTAGAGCTCGGCCAGCGCGGCGATGCGGCGCAGATGGGTGATGCCGCCGGAGTGGACGACGGTCATGCGGATGTAGTCGATCAGCTGCTCGCTGATCAGCGTCGTGCAGTCATAGATCGTATTGAACACCTCGCCGACCGCCAGCGGTGTGGTCGTATGGCGACGGATCAGGCGGAAGCGTTCCTGCAGCTCGGCCGGCACCGCGTCCTCGAGCCAGAACAGCCGGTACGGCTCCAGCGCCTTGCCCAGCGCCGCGGCCTGGATCGGCGTCAGGCGGTGATGCGCGTCGTGCAGCAGGTGGACGTCGTAACCGAACGCCGCGCGCAGCCGTTCGAACAGGCGCGGCACGTGATCGAGATACTTCTCTGTGGACCAGCGGTCCTCGCGCGGCAGGTCCGTCGCCGCCGGCTCGTAGTACAGCTTGTCGGCGGAAACCCCGTAGGTCCGCTCCAGCCCCGGCACCGCGCACTGGGCGCGGATCGCGCGGTACCCCATCTCGCGATAGCGCGCGACCTCGGCCAGGGTCGCGTCGATGTCGTCGCCGTTGGCGTGGCCGTAGACCAGCACGCCGTCGCGCGAACGCCCGCCCAGCAACTGGTACAGGGGCATGTTCGCGAGCTTGGCCTTGATGTCCCACAGCGCGGTGTCGACCGCGGCGATCGCGCTCATCGTCACCGGTCCGCGCCGCCAGTAGGCGCCGCGATACAGGTACTGCCAGATATCCTCGATGCGCGTCGCGTCGCGCCCGATCAGACACGGCACGACGTGCTCCTGCAGATACGACACCACGGCCAGTTCGCGGCCGTTGAGGGTGGCGTCGCCGATGCCGTGGACGCCGGCATCGGTGACGATCTTCAGCGTGACGAAGTTGCGCCCCGGGCAGGTCACGATCACGCGGGCTTCGGTGATTTTCATGGGCGGCGGGGTTTCTTCGTTCCGTCAAATGCGCGTGCCTACAATCGCGAGGAAATGTTGCAGTTTGGTGTCTCATGACCCGACCGCCGACGCGGGCGCTGGCGCCTCACCCGGACCGGCTCTTTCCGGCAGACCCCTCGGCCCGCGCGATCGCACGGCGCCTGTACGCGCGCGTCCGCGATCTGCCGATCGTCAGCCCGCACGGACACACCGACCCGGCCTGGTTCGCCGGGAACCGGCCGTTCGCGAATGCCGCGACCCTGCTGGTGACACCGGACCACTACCTGTTACGGATGCTTTACAGCCTCGGCGTGCCGCTCGACGCGATGGGCATCGGCGCGGACGCCGAACCCGATCCGGCCGCGATCTGGCGACGCTTCGCCGCGCACTACCCGGCGTTCGCCGGTACGCCTTCGCAGCTGTGGCTCGACCACGTGTTCCACACGCTGTTCGGCATCGAGGTCCGGCTCGATGCGACGACCGCCGATTTCTACTACGAGCGGATCAACGCCGCGTTGCAGACCGACGCGATGCGCCCGCGCGCGCTGTTCGAGCGCATGGGCATCGAGGTGCTGGCGACCACCGAGTCGCCGCTGGACGACCTGCGCCATCACCGCAGCCTGCGCGACGTGTCCTGGTCAGGCCGGGTCATCACCACGTTCCGCCCCGACGAGGTGGTCGACCCGGACACGCCGGACTTCGCCGCCAGGCTCGATGCCCTCGGCGCGCTGACCGGCGAGGACACCCACGGCTGGCGCGGCTACCTGGCCGCGCTGCGACGGCGGCGGGCCGACTTCAAGGCCCTGGGCGCGACCGCAACCGACCACGGCCACCCCAGCGCGCTGACCGCGGATCTGCCGGCGTCCGAATGCGAACGCCTGTTCGCCGGCGCCCGCGCCGGCACGCTCGATCCGGCCCAGGCCGAAGTCTTCCGCGGCCAGATGCTGACGGAGATGGCGGCGATGAGCTGCGACGACGGCCTGGTGATGCAGCTGCATCCGGGCGCCGTGCGCAACCACAACCCGCAGCTGTTTGCGCGCTACGGCCGCGACCGCGGCGCCGATATCCCGCAACGGACCGACTACGTGCACGCACTCAAGCCCCTGCTCGACCGCTACGGCAACCGGACCGACTTCACCCTGATCGTGTTCACCCTCGACGAATCGACCTACGCCCGCGAACTCGCGCCGATGGCGGGCCACTACCCGGCGCTGAAACTCGGACCGCCATGGTGGTTCCACGACAGCCCCGAAGGCATGCTGCGCTACCGCCGCCAGACCACCGAGACCGCGGGCTTCTTCAACACCGCCGGCTTCAACGACGACACCCGTGCGTTTCTGTCGATTGCCGCAAGGCACGACGTGGCGCGGCGGATGGACTGCCGCTTCCTCGCCGAGTGGGTCGCCGAACATCGCATCGACGAGGATCAGGCGGCGGAGCTGGCGCCACAGCTCGCCTACACGCTGGCGAAGAAGGCATATCGACTGTGACACAGCTCAACGAAGGCACCCGTCACCATCTGCCGGAAAGCGTTGCGCAGCCCGGCTACGACCGCGCCGCATGGGCGCCCGGTATCGTGCATCTGGGGATCGGCGCGTTCCACCGCGCCCACCAGGCCGTCTACACCGACGATGTGCTGGGCCGCTACGGCGGCGACTGGCGCATCATCGGCGTCAGCCTGCGCAGTACCGCCGTCCGCGACGCGCTGGAGCCGCAGGACGATCTGTACACGGTCAATCTCTGCGGCGACACCACCGCGCAGCGCCGCCTGATCGGCGCCGTCGCCAAGGTGCTGGCCGCGCGCGATCAGCCGCAGGCGGTGATCGACGCACTGGCGGATCCGTCGGTGCGGGTGGTGACGCTGACGATCACCGAGAAGGGCTACGGCCTCGATCCTTCCGGCGAACGGCTCGACCAGACGCGCGCGGACGTCGGCGCCGATCTCGGCGGCCAGTGGCCGCCGGCCACGGCACTGGGTTTCCTCGCGCACGCGCTCGAACGCCGCCGCGTCAGCGATCTGCCCGGTTTGACGCTGATCTCCTGCGACAACCTCTCCGGCAACGGCCGCAAGCTCAAACACGCGCTGCTCGAGCTGTGCCAGACCCGCGATCCGCGCCTGGCGGACTGGATCCAGAGCACCTGCGCGTTCCCGTGCACGATGGTCGACCGCATCGTCCCCGCCGCCCGCGCCGAGCAGCTCGAGCAACTGGCCCGGACGCTGGGCATGACCGACGCCGCCGCCGTGTTCGCCGAACCGTTCCGGCAATGGGTGATCGAGCGCCATTTCGCCGGACCGGTCCCGCCCTGGGACAAGGTCGGCGCCGAGTTCGTCAATGACGTGCGCCCGTTCGAGGAAATGAAACTGCGCCTGCTCAACGCGAGCCATTCGATGCTCGCGTGGATCGGCGTCGTCGCCGGGATCGACACGATCGCCGAGGCGGTGACCGTCGATTCGCTGTGGCGCATGGTGACCCGGTACATGCACACGGAGGCGCGGCCGACCCTGCAGCTGCCGCCGGGCTACCCGTACGAACGCTACATGGAACAGCTGCTGATGCGCTTCGCCAACCGCGCGCTGCCGCATCGCACCGCGCAGATCGCCGTCGACAGCTCGCAGAAGCTCACGCAGCGCCTGCTCCCCGTCCTGCGCTGGAATCTCGAACACAACGGCTGCATCGAGTGCGCCTGTCTGGGCATCGCCGCATGGCTGCGCTACAGCCAGGGCATCGACGAACACGGCAGGGCCTATGCCGTCGACGATCCCAGCGCCGCGGCCCTGGCCGGCTCCGGCCAACCGCTGCGCGCCACCGCGTGGTCGACGGCGCTGCGCCCGCTGTTCGGGGACCTGTTCGAACGCCACCCGCGCGCCGCGACGGCCGTCGATGCATGGCTCGCCGCATTCGAGCGCGACGGCATCGTCGCCGCGACGGAGCGCCTGCATGGGTGAGTTCCGCCAGACCCTGCAACGCGCCGCGGTGATCCCGGTGGTGACCCTCGACCGCGCGGAACACGCGCTACCGCTGGCACGGACCCTGTTCGATGCGGGTCTCGACGTCCTCGAACTGACGCTGCGCACGCCGGCGGCGCTGGAGGCACTGGCGCTGATCGCCGAGGCGATGCCCGGCGTCACGGTCGGCGTCGGCACGGTGCTGGATCCGCGTCAGCTCCAGGCTGCGCGCGTCGCCGGCGCGCGCTTCGCGGTGTCGCCGGGCCTGGATCCGGCGCTGCTCCACGCGGCGCGGTCGTTCGACATCCCCCTGCTGCCCGGCGTCATGACCCCCAGCGAGGCGATGCAGGCACGGGCGCTGGGCTGCGACCTGCTCAAGCTGTTTCCGGCCGACGTCGCCGGCGGCATCGCCTGGCTGCGCGCGGTCGCCCCGGTATTGCCGGAGCTCGCGTTCTGCCCGACCGGCGGGGTCGATGCCGCCAACTGCGCCGCGTATCTGGCCGAGCCCAACGTCCTCTGCGTCGGCGGGTCGTGGGTCGCGCCGCGCCGCCTGATCGCGGCCGCGGACTGGGCGGCCATCGGCCGGCTGGCCGCTCAGGCCGCCACGCGGCGCATGTCCCGATAACCGGTCCGCGCCGCGCGAACCGCTAGCCGAGCGCGATATTCCACAGCGGCACGGTCACCAGCGACAGCAGGATGCCGGCACCGAGAATGGTGTTGGCCAGCGGCGGCTCGAGATTGTGCTGGTCGGCCAGGATCGCAGCCGAGATCATCGGCGCCATTGCCGTCTGCATCACGCCGATCGTCAGCGTCAGCCCGCCGACGCCGGTGGCCCAGCCGAGCATCAGTGTCAGCAGCGGCGCCAGCAGCAGCTTCCACGACAGTCCCAGCGCAACCGGCAGCAGCTGCCCGTCACCGAAGTGCAGCTTGAACCGCAGACCCACCGAGAACAGCGCCAACGGCGTCAGCGTCTCGCCGATGCGCTTGAGGATCGCGTCGGCCTGGTCCGGCCAGCCGCCGAGCTGGCCGACGACGATTCCCGTCACCAGCGCCAGGAACGCCGGGAACAGCAGCACCCGCCTGGCAACGTCACGCGGATGCGGCTGCGCGCCCGAATAGATCGCCGAGACGATCACGCCGCCGACCGCCAGCGCGATGAAGCACCCGAGCTGGTCGGCGATCACGCCGACCGCGAGCCCCTCGCGTCCGCGCAGGGCCTCGAGCAGCGGATAACCCATGAACGAAGTGTTGCCGAGCCCGCAGACCAGGATCACCGCACCGATGCGCCCGCGGCTCCATCCCAGGCGCCGGCCCAGCGGGTGGAACAGGGCCGCCGCGCCGATCATCACCCCGTACTGCGAGATCACCAGGAACCAGAACTGCCACTCGAAATGTAGGCGCGGGATCAGCTCCAGCACCAGCGCCGGCAGGGCAATGTTGATGACCCACCAGTTCAGGCCCTGCGCCAGTCCCAGCGGCGGGTGCGCGTAACGCGCGACCAGCACGCCGAGCGCAAGGCAGACCATCAACAGGATCAGAGGCGTCACGACGGATACACGGGGGATGCAAAAACGGGCGCCATTAGAAAGGCTCGGCCGCCGATGGACAAGCCCCACATTGAACGCCGACGCACCGGCGGACGCCATCCGCCGATGGTCGTAGCGATCCCGCCGCGCGCCTAGGCGCCCACCGCGGCGAGGCCGGCGGCGCGGCCATGACGCCGGTAGTAGGCCTTGCCGCAGGCATTCTGCTGGTGCCAGTACGCGTGCAGGAACAGCGGCAGCTCGGGAATCCAGAACCGCGACTCCAGCGCCTGCAGTGGCGCCCGCCGCCCGATCCCGATGTCGGCGCTGACCACGCCCGGACCTTCCTGCGCCTGGCGCTGAGCGAGCACATGCCCCTGCGCATCGACGATCTGGGTGCAGCCGACGAACTCGGTGTCGTACGGCGCGCTCAGCGGCATGCCTGGGACCAGCATGAAGCCGGTGCGGAAGCGCCCGCAATGCGAGGCCTGCAGCACCGGCGCACCGAGACGGCGCGCGAACTCGCTGGGCGCGTTCTCGGCCATGTACCGGTTGTACTGCGCCAGCGCGGCGAGTCCGCGGCCGACCGCCGCGCCCCAGTTGCTCGGCAGGGTCCACCAGTGGGTGCCGGTGATCGCGACATCGACGCGACCGAGCATGCGCCGCACGGTCTGCGTCCGGATCAGTTCCCAGCAGACCGCCGCACCGACTCCGCCCAGCTCGGTGTCGAACACGCCGTCGTCGTGGCCACCGCGATAGAACGCGTTCTCCCACATCGTCGGCAGGTCCTTGTCGTGACGAAAGACCTGTCCGCCAGGGCCGACGAAATGGTAGCGGTTGTAGATCTCGCCGCCCTCGGCGACCAGCATCGACCCGCCGAGCCAGCAGTGGTGCCGCGCCGCCAGGCGCTGAAACAGATCCAGCGCCACATTGTCCGGCGGCAGCACCGCCTGGTGCGCCCGCGCATCGAACGGCAGGCGCGAGGTGCAGAACTCCGGCACCGCGATCAGACGCGCGCCTCCGGCCGCGGCCTCGTCCACCAGCCGCTCGATCCGTTCGAGGTTGGTGGCGACATCGCCGACCTCGGCCTCGAGCTGCACCGCGGCGGCGCGCATCGTCCGGGTCGCAGAAGATTCATTCGTATGCATCATCCACTCCGTCGGTTGGGTCGGCACCGCGCCAACGGCGGCGCCTAGGGCAACTGCGCGACGACCGCGTCCATCAACGGGGCCCAGCCGCGATTGGCGACCGGACTCGCCGGACTCGGGTGCGGCGCATTGAGCACCGGAAAACGCGCTTCGCCGACGACCCGGCGGATGCAGTCGTAGGCGAAGCGGCCGATGCCGATCATCGCCGACGGCTGCAGCGCGTCGACCGCCGCCAGCAGGCCCTGATCGCAGGCAGCATAGAGCTGCGCACGTTCGTCGGCCGGCAGCTTGTCCGGCGTGCGGTTGCGTCCGCCGGCTTCCATGAACACCAGCGGGCAGTAATTGAGCACGAAGAAGCGCTCGAAGAACACATCGGCGCTGCCGTAGCGATCACGCGCCCAGCCCCACAGCCGCTGACCGCTGACCTCACCGCGCGTGCACGCGAAACCCAGGACCGGACGCTTCGGGTTTTCCACGGCAGGCTTGCCGATCGGCACCTCGATGCCCATCCAGTCGCGCACCATGCCGACCTCGCCGAAGGGCACGCCGGTCTGCACCATGCCGAACGGTCCGGGATTCATGCCCAGCATCACCACACGTCCGGTCGCGGCGCCGAAACGGCGCAGGTATTCGCGCTGACCCGCCCAGGCATAGTCGAGCGGGTTGTAGACGTGGGTGACCGGCGCGGCGAATTTCAGCGCGTCGACCGCCTCGCGCAATGCGAGGGTGGCCGCCTCGATCCCGCCGCCACGCTGGCGGCTCATGCGCGCCCACCGATGGCGGAAACCCGCCGGCGGACGTGCGCCGGCACGCCGTGATCGGAGAATGCCTGTTTCATTGGGTGTCGGATTCCGGACATGGGGCCCGGAGGCGGCGAGCCGTTCCGGACGCTTGCTGACTTGGATCAATCGTACAAGTCTACGACACTCCGTTGAGCCGGCATCTGGCATAGCATGGTCGACAAAGCGCCATTTGTTCGAACCTTCTGTGACTGTACGTTTGATCCTCAGCGCGGCCGTCCTGGCCGCAGCGGCCGCACTGTCCCCGAGCGGGGCGGCCCGCGCGCAGGCGCCGGACGCGCCGCAGCCGGAGACGCTGGCGCCGCCATCACCGCAAACGGCCCGGGCCTGGATCGAACAGATGAAGGACTTGCCGCGCGGGCCGTTCTCGCGCCTGCGCTGGTTCTGCGCGGACGGTCAGGTCCTCGATCCGACGCCGTTCGGCTGCGAGCCCCACGGCGGCGGCGTCCAGCACGGCGAATGGTCGGAGCAGACACGCCTGCTGCGCGCGGCCGGTTATCCCGTCGCCAACGTACTGGCCGATCTGAAACCGACCGACGCGGCCGGCCCGGACGCCCCCCCGGACCGGCTCAGCGAACTGCTGCTCGAAAAATTCCTGGTCGCCTTCGACAACGGCTGGATCCTGCGCAAGGCCCGCTTCTACCGCGGCGCCTTCCAGGAATACAACGAACGCGACAGCGCCAACGCGATCCTGCGCTACATGCTGGGCCACCCGCAGTGGCGCACGCAGCATCTGATGCTGCGCGAGACCGCGCGCCTGCTGCCGCATGGGGCGGACAGCACCCTCCTGACCCAGATGCGCGGGCTGGCGACGACGATCGCCGAACAGGATCCCGGCTTCGAGGCGCTGCGCTCGAAGATCCATCTGGCGCCGGAACCGGCCGACGCCCAGCGCGTCCGCGAATATGCCGCCGGCGGGCGCGCCAAGGCCGGACTGCAGACCGAGTACGCCCGGCTCGTCGAGGCGATCGACGCCAGCTACCAGCGCAAATCGCTGCCGACCGCGCTGCGGGCGCTGGCGGTGCAATCGCAGTCGCCCGGCATGAGCCAGAAGCTGCGCGAGCTGGCCAGCCACCTGGAGCAGTACGGCGACACCGCCAGCCAGTTCACCCTCGGCGCCGAGGTGCTGGTCGAGATCCGCAATCACATCCTGGAACTGGGGCCGCCGAGCGTGCGCCTCGACGCGCTGGACCTGAGCCTGCACGCGGAGGGCAACGTCTTCGGCGACAGCCGGACGCTGCTCGAACAGACCGCGGCCACCAGCCGCGCGCATCTTCTCGAATGGCTCGGAACGGCCGCCCGCGCCCTCTACGGCATGGGCCTGCTGAGCTATCGCGAACTCGGCGAGGTCTCGCTGGCGCTGCAGTCGCTGACGGCGATCGAGGTCGACCTCGAAACCTACCGCGACCAGCTGCAGGTGCTGCAGCGTGTCCCGGGATGGGCCTCGCGCCGCCTCGAATACTTCTTCGGCAATGCGATCGACACCTTCCGGCCGATCGAGCCGCTCGCCGACATGTTCATCCCCGACCGTCTGCGCGGCAGCGTGATGCTGTTCTATTCGAGCGTGCTCGAGCAGCTGTCGCGCGACGCCGACAGGCTCGGCAACACGCCGCACACGCTGTTCGGCGAGCCGGTGGGCGAGGCGCTGCGACGGCTGAACCCGGGCATCGCCCGCGGCGTGCTGCGCACGCCGGACGATCTGCGCGATCCGACGGTCGACAGCGCCCAATCGATCCTGCTGGTTCCCGAAACCCTGGCGGACCTGCCGCCGGTGGCCGGCATCCTCACCGCCGACGAGGGCAACTCGCTGTCGCATGTGCAGTTGCTCGCACGCAACCTCGGGATTCCCAATGTCGTCGTCGCGCACAGCCTGATGCCGGAACTCGCACGCCATCGCGGCGAGACGATCGCGATTGCCGCGAGTCCCGGCGGCGTGGTCGAGATCGCCGAGGACGGCCCGCAGTGGCGCCGGGTGATCGGACTGCCGAATGAAAACCCGCAGGCATCGATCGTCGTCGAGCTCGACAAGCTCGACCTGGACTACACCGCCCTGATCTCGACACGCGCGCTGCGTGCCGCGTACGCCGGACGCATCGTCGGACCCAAGGCCGCCGGCGTCGGCGAGCTGTCGCACGCGTTCTCGGGCATGGTGTCGCCGGGTCTGGCGATCCCGTTCGGGGTCTACCGCCGCCTGCTCGACCGGCCGGTGGCGCCCGGACAGCCTTCGATGTTCGAGTGGATGAAGGCGCGCTATGCCGAGTTCGCCGTGCTCAGGACCCGCGCGCCCGACGAGTACGCGAAACGGCTGCCGCGCTTCCTGGCCCAGGTCCGCGACTGGATCGTGCAGACCGACCTCGATCCCGGTTTCGTCCAGGAACTGCGGGCGTCCATGGAGCAGACGTTCGGCAAGGACGGCAGCTATGGTGTGTTCGTGCGCAGCGACACCAACATCGAGGATCTGCCGGGCTTCACCGGCGCCGGGCTCAACAAGACGGTGCCCAACGTCGTCGGCTTCGAACACGTGCTCGACGCGATCAAGCAGGTCTGGGCCTCGCCGTTCAGCGAGCGCGCCTTCGGCTGGCGCCAGAGCCTGATGGACCATCCGGAACACGTGTACGCCTCGGTCCTGCTGCACCGCAGCGTCCCCAGCGAGAAATCGGGCGTGATGGTCACCGCCGACATCGACAGCGGCGCGCGCGACGTGATCACCATCGTCACCAGCCCCGGCGTCGGCGGCGGCGTCGAGGGTCAGGCGGCCGAGACCCTGCGCGTGTCGATGACCAGCGGCGCGGTCCGTCTGCTGTCGTCGACCAGCGCCCGCACCCGGCGCGTCCTGCCGGAGGACGGCGGCGTCGCGACCGAACGCGCGAGCGCGCCGGACTATCTGCTGAGTTCGGCCGAGATCAACCAGCTGCTGCTGCTGGCGCACGCGCTGCCGGAGCGCTATCCGCAACTGCTCGACGCCGACGGCAATCCGGCGCCGGCGGACGTCGAGTTCGGCTTCGTCGACGGCAAGCTGATGCTGTTCCAGATCCGCCCGTTCCTGCAGAACCGCATCGCCGCCCGCAGCGAGTATCTTGCGGCGATGGATACCGGTCTGCGCGAGTCGATGGGACGCACCGCCAGCATGATGCTGCCGCCGATGGACACGTCCCGATGATGCGCCCCGTCGTCGCCGCCATCGTCGCGCTCGCCCTGGCCGGCAGCGCGGCGCCGGCATCCGCCTACCCGGTCGACGGCTACGACCGCACCGGCATCCGTCGTCTCGACCGCGACCTGCGCATCATGCAGGGGGAGGTCCGGGGACCGCGGCGGCATCCGGGACAGTACCTGCCAACCGGAGAGGTCTATCCGCGCTGGCATGTGTCCGACGGGGCCACCCTGCCGCCGCCGGACGCGGACTTCAGCCACCAGCTGCGCGCGCTGCTCGATGCCGACGCCCGCCGCAACTACGGCATCGCGGTGCTCGATCTGAGCGATCCGCAACATCCGCTGTACGGCACCCACAACGCCGACCTGCGCGCCAACGTCGGCAGCGTCGGCAAGATCCTGGTGGCGCTGGCGGTCTTCCAGCAGCTCGCCGAGCTCTACCCCGACGACCTCGACGCGCGCCTGCGCGTGCTCCACGACAGCTGGATCACCGCCGACATCTTCAGCCAGTACGACCACCATCATGTGCCGTTCTGGAACCCGGAGACCAAGGCGTTCTCCAGCCGCTCGATCCGCATCGGCGACCGCGCCACGCTCTGGGAATTCCTCGACTGGATGATGTCGGCCAGTTCCAACTCCGCCGCGGCGATGGTGCAGAAGGAACTGATCGCGCTGAGCCACTTCGGCCGCGCCTATCCGCCCACCGCGGATCAGGAAGCCGCATTCTTCGCCGACACCTCGAACCGCGCGCTGGGCGAGATCATGCTGACGGCGATGAACGACGCAGCCATCCGCAACGGACTCGACCCGGAGCGCTTCCGCCAGGGCAGCTTCTTCACCCGTTCCGGCAACAAACGCGTCAGCACCACGTCGAGCTACGGCACGCCGGAACAGCTGGTCAAATACCTGTTCAGGCTCGAAGCCGGCACCCTCGTCGATGCCTTCAGCAGCACCGAGATCAAGCGCCTGCTGTACATGACCCAGCGGCGCATCCGCTACGCTTCGCATCCGGCGCTCAACGACGCGGCGGTGTATTTCAAGTCGGGCTCGTTCTTCCAGTGCCTCAACGGTCCGGGATCCTGCAAGAAATACCACGGCGACAAGACCAACCGCCTGGCCTCGGTCGCGATCATCGAGTCACCCGCCGGCGCGCCGCGCTATCACTATCTGGTGGCAGTGATGTCCAACGTTCTCTACGTCAATTCCGCGGTCGCCCACCAGACGCTGGCCATGCGCATCCACCGGCTGATCGAAAGGATCCACCGGCAACCGGCAACGACGCCGCCACCCGAGCCGACCTACGCCCCGGTTCCGGTCGACGGCAACGGGAACGACGATGAGTGACACGGCACACCCCGAACGCGGACTGCGCCGGCATCCGGGCCTGCGCTCGGCCCTGCTGTTCCTCAATTTCTTCCTGATCATCCTGGCCTACTACCAGGTCAAGCCGGCGAGCCGGTCGCTGTTCCTCGAATATGCCGGAGCGGCGCAACTACCGTACCTGTGGACCGGCAGCGCCTTCCTGCTGATCCTGCTGATGCCGTTCTACCAGCGCATGGTCGAGCGCTACAGCCGCCTGCGGCTGGTGCTCGGCACCTGCGGCGCGATCGCATTGCTGCTGATCGGATTCCGCATCCTGCTGATGCAGCCCGGCGTCGTCACGGTGATCGGCTTCTACCTGCTGGTCGACATCTTCAGCGTGGTGCTCGTCGAGCAGTTCTGGAGCCTGACCGACAGCGTCTTTCGCAGCGCCGACGGCAAGCGCTGGTACGGTCTGATCGCCAGCGGCGGCCTGCTCGGCGGGCTCGCCGGCGGATCGCTGGCCAGCGCCCTGATCCATCTGACACCGCTGCAGACGGCGGACCTGTTGCTGGTGTCGGCCGGGCTGATGGTGCTGATGATGCTGCTGATCAACATCCTGTCGCGCTACGGCCTGTACGACCGGGACATTCCGCTGGCGGCGGCATCGCCGGAGCCGCCAGCAGCAGCCCCGCAACCGGCTCCGCCCGACGCCCAGGGCTGGCGGCTGCTGCGCGGCAATCGCTACCTGATGCTGATCGCGGTGATCCTGCTGCTGTCCCAGGTCTGCGAACCGATCGTCGAATACCAGTTCCTGCATCTGGTCGAACGCAGCTACAGCGAAGCCGACGCGCGCACCGCGTTCCTGTCCTCGTTCCTGAGCCTGCTCAATGCGGTGGCGCTCGGCGTCAATCTGCTGGTCACGCCGTTCATCCACAGGCGTTTCGGCGCGATTGCCGGGCTGATGGTGCAACCGCTGGTGCTGGGGATGGCGGCGCTGCTGTTCACCGTGCGCGACCGGCTGTGGGTCGCCGGCGCGATGAAGATCGGCGACCGCGCGCTGTCGTATTCGATCAACCGCGCCTCGCGCGAACTGCTGTACATCCCGGCCGATCCGGCGACGATCTTCCGCGCCAAGGGCTGGATCGACATGGTCGGCTACCGCAGCTTCAAGATCATCGGCAACGTCGCCATCCTGCTGCTGACGCAGTGGCTGCCGTGGCCGGTCAGCGATGCCGGCCTGAGCTGGGTGGTGGTGCTGCTGTGTGCCGGCTGGCTGTACGCGATCTGGTCGATCCGCAGCGACTACCGCCGTCTCAGCGCCATCGCCGACACCAATGCCGATCCCGCCGCATGAAACGGCGGGATCAGGGCGGACATCAGGAAGAAAGGCGCGCCGGCGGCGCCTGAGCTAGAGCTGCTGCGACGGCGTGTTCGCCGCGACGCGGGTCGTGTGGTCGAACACGATGTTGTCCATCGCCACGATCAGTTCGCTCATCCAGGTTCCACCGCTGGGGTCCTGCGCCAGACCGACCGCGATGTAGCGACGCCCGTCGCGCTCGACGATGGCGCTGTCGGCGTGATAGATGCGCCAGGAACCGGACTTGCGGAAGATCTGCGAATCCGGGTGGGTCTTTTCCAGCCCGGCGACGAACTTGTGATGGATCGCGGGCGAACCCATGATCTCCTTCATCTTGCGACTGGCTTCCGGCGACACCAGACGCCCGGTCTCGAGCAGATAGTAGAAACGCGCAACCTGGAATGCGGTGGCGCCGTGCGAGATGTTGTGCAGTGGATCGCGGCGGGTCGCGCCGCTGGCGCTGTAGGGCTTGCCGACCCACAGCCCGCCGTTCAGGGCCGGGTCGTAGAGACGGTAGCGCGGCGACTGCAGCACCTTGGCCAGGTAATCCGTACCGCCGACCCGGTGCAGCATGTCGGTCGCGGCCGAGTTCGACGAGCGGCGGATCATCTGCTCCAGCTCGGCAATCGTGGCAGCGTCCAGCTCCTCGCCGTTGTCGGCCGCCTTCTGGAAGGCGCCGAGCAGAATCGCGATCTTGGGCAGGCTCGCGGCATAGAACATCTGATCGCCGTTGATCTGCGCCATGCGCGGGCGCTCGGGATCGGTGATATCGACCAGCGCCACGGCCAGACGCCCGTCACGGGCGGCACGTCCCAGCCCCAGCGACCGGACCGACCGGTCCAGCGCCGCCTGCATCGACATATCCTCGGCCGAACGCAGGGCGACATGCTGCACATGACCGGAAGCCGCCGGGCGTGCCGTCACCTTGGTCAGGCCCGCACCGGACGCCATCAGCGGCGCAGCCGCAACCAGGCCCGCCGTCAGCATCGCACCGCGCAGCTTGCGCAGGGACTTCTTCGCCGCGAAATGCGGCTTCCGCTTCTTACTCAATGTCTCAACCCTCGATCAAGAAAGCGGGTCTGCACCGAAGCACCTGAAAATTCAGTCAAACCCGGCCCCGGAACACCGCTCTGCGGCGGTTCTTGCGGGCCTTATCCACATCGTCGGAAAAATATAACACCGCGTCTGTCAATACTGCATTGACCCCGAGCAGCGGCAGGAGACGCGCGACAGGCGCAGATTGGTAGGGTTTTGAGGGCCTTTCGTAGTTTCCGAAACACGACCGCGCACGCGTCTGCGACACACGGATCACTGTATCTATTGACAGTGATCCAAATCCGGATCACTGTATTTACGTACAGTTATTTCAGCCGCCGCAATGGACCCTCTCACCCGCAGGCAATCCGAGATCCTCGGCTTCATCAGGCAGCACATCGCCGGGCACGGCATGCCCCCGACCCGCGCCGAAATCGTCCAGGCCTTCGGCTTCCGCTCCCTGACCGCGGCCGAGGACCATCTGCGTGCGCTGGCACGCAAGGGCGCGATCGAACTGATGCCGGGGACGTCGCGCGGCATCCGCGTGGTCGCCGACGATCCGGCGCCGGCCGCGGCCAATGACGACGATGCGCTGCCGCTGGTCGGCAGGGTCGCCGCCGGCGTGCCGATCACCGCGGTCGAGCAGATCGAGTCCTGGTACCGCATCGACCGCCATCTGTTCCACCCGCAGCCGGACTTCCTGCTGCGGGTCCAGGGCTGGTCGATGCGCGACGCCGGCATCCTCCCCGACGACCTGCTCGCGGTGCAGCGCGTCGAGACCGCCGAAAACGGCCAGATCGTCGTCGCCCGCATCGGCGACGAGGTCACGGTCAAACGCTTCCAGCGCAGCGGTTCGATCGTGCGCCTGTTGCCGGCCAACCCGGATTTCGCGCCGATCCGGATCGACCTGCGTCAACAGGAACTGGCGATCGAGGGCCGCGCGGTCGGACTCCTGCGCACCGGCGGCTTCGCCCTGGCATGAGCCCGGCGGCACCCCTGCACGAGCTGCTGCGCGATCCGCGGCTGTGGCGCGGCGACAGCGTCGCACCGGTCCGCGCGCAGACGACCGGACACGCCGCACTCGACGCCGTGCTGCCCGGCGGCGGCTGGCCACAGGCCGCGCTCAGCGAGGTGCTGTACCCGCATGCCGGCGTCGGGGAACTGTCGCTGGTGCTGCCCCTGCTGGTGCGCACGAGTCGGGCCGGCAGACCGGTGATCCTGGCGTGCCCCGAACACCTGCCGTATGCCCCCGCGTTTGCCGCCGCCGGCGTCGCGCTGGCCCGGTTGCTGGTCCTCGAACCGCCGCCCGGCACCGGCTCGCACAGCGAAACGGACGCGCTGTGGGCCTGCGAACAGATGCTGCATGCCGGAGCCGGCACCGTGCTGCTGTGGTCGAGCGACCCGGACGCCACCGCGCTGCGACGCCTGCAGCTGGCCGCCGAATCCGGTGACGGCATCTGCATCCTGTTCCGGCGCGCCACGGTCCGCGCGCGCAACCAGAACAGCATCGCGGCGCTGCGTCTGCAGGTGACACGCACGCAGGGCCAGCCCCGCGTCGAGGTGCTCAAATGCCGCGGCGCCCGCCCCGCCGGACGCTACGCCGTCGGTTCGGGCTGAGCGCAGCGCAATGCTCTGGCTGTGCCTGTATTTCCCGCGGCTGCCCGCGGAGGCCCAGGGTCTCCGCGACCGCCTCGACGTCGTCACCGAGCAGCGCGGCCCCCGCCGCTGGCTGATCACCGACGGACCCGGCATCGCGGCCGGCACGCCGCTGTCCGATGCCCAGCCACGCATCCCCGGACTGCGCGCCCACCCGCGTCGCATCTCGGCCGAGCGCGCCGCGCTCAAGGGACTGGCGCACTGGATCTACCGCTACGGCAGCCCCGTGGTCAGCCAGATTCTCGACTTCGACGACACCGGCCGGCCGCCGCAGGCGCTGTTGTGGGTCGAGATCGGCGCCAGCGAGCGCCTGTTCGGCGGCCTCGACGCGCTGTACCGCCAGATCGCCGCCGATCTGGCCGAACTGCAGCAGGATCACCGGTTGGCGATCGCCCCGTCGCGCGGCGGCGCGGCCCTGCTCGCCGTGCACGGTATCGACCCGGGGCCGCGCACGCGCGAGGCCCTCGACGCGGCGCTGGCGCCCCTGCCGAGCGCGCTGCTGCCGTGGCCGCAGGCGCAGCTCGACGCCCTGCACGGCGTCGGCCTGCGCCGCATCGGCGACCTGTTCGAACTGCCGCGCAATGCCCTGGCGCGCCGCTTCGGCCCGGAGCGGCTGCGCGAACTGGACCGCATCCGCGCGCGCGCCCCCGATCCGGCTCCCGCGATCACGCCGCCGCCGCTGTTCCGGCGCCGCTTCGAGCTGGCATCGGAAGTCGATACGGCCGAGGCGCTGATGTTTCCGCTGCGGCGCATGACCCTGGAGCTGCAGGCCTGGCTGCGCAGCCGCGACGTCGGCGTCCGCGGCGTCGAGCTGCACTGCACGCACGCACGCGGCCAGCGCACGGTGTTGAAGCTGCGTTTCCTCAGCGCGCATCGCGACGGCACCCGGATCTTCACCGCGCTGCGCGAACGCCTCGGCCGCGAGGCGTTGCACGCACCGGTCCGTGGCCTGCTGCTCAAGGCCGAGGATCTGGCCACCGCGGCGGTCGGGCAGGGCTCGCTGTTCGACGCCAGCTCCGATCATCAGCTGCAATGGACCGAAACGGTCGAACGCCTGCTGGCACGCCTCGGCCAGTCGGCGCTGTGGAGCCCGACCGTCCACCAGGACCACCGTCCGGAACGCGCGCTGGCACGCCGCCCCGCCAGCGACGGCACTGCAGCCCCCGCGCCTGCCGATGACCGGCAGGCCCTCGCCGCCGCGACCGACAACCGGCCGCTGTGGCTGCTACCCCAACCGGTCCCGCTGCCTGCCGCGCCGCCGGTCGACGGCGAACCGGAACGCATCGAGAGCGGCTGGTGGGACGGCGCCGACGCCCGGCGCGACTACTACACGGTCGAATGGCAGCAGGCGCAGGCCTGGGTCTTCCGCAACCATGTCGACCGACGCTGGTACCTGCATGGATGGTGGGGATGACCGCGCGCGCGGCGTGAAGCCCGATGCCACTCGCGTCGCCCGCAGGCGATCCGGGGGCATGCCGGCATGAACGCCCCGGGCTATGCGGAGCTGCATGCCGTCTCCGCCTTCAGCTTCCAGCGCGGCGCCTCGCTGCCGGAGGAGCTGGTGCAGCATGCGGCCGGGCTCGGCTACGCCGCACTGGCGCTGACCGACGAATGCTCGATGGCCGGTGCGGTGCGCGCCTGGCAGACCGGGCGGAGCAGCGGGCTGCCGGTCATCGCCGGCAGCGAATTCAGTCTCGACGACGGCCCCAGGCTGGTCCTGCTGGCCCAAAGCCAGCGCGGGTATGCCGGGATCTGCGGCGCGATCACCCACGCCCGGCGGGCCGCGATCAAGGGTCGCTACCGGCTGCGGCGCAGCGATCTGGACACGCCGCTGCCCGATGTCTGCGCGCTGTGGATTCCGCGCGACGCGGGCCACGCCGACGAGGACGCCGAGACGCTGGCATGGCTGCACGCTCGCTATTGCGGGCGGCTGTGGATCGCCGCCGAACTGCACCGCGACGGCGACGACGTACAGAAGCTGCAGCGGCTCACGGCGCTGTCGCGGCGTTTCGGCGTGCCGCTGGTGGCCAGCGGCGACGTGCACATGCACACCCGCGCGCGCCGCGCGCTGCAGGACGTGCTGACCGCCCTGAGACATCACCTGCCGGTGCAGCGCTGCGGCCAGCGTCTGTTCGCCAACGGCGAGCGCCATCTGCGGCCGATCGCCGACCTGCAGGCGCTGTATCCGCCCGCGTTGCTGCGCGAGACCCTAGCCGTGGCCGAACGCTGCGCCTTCCGGCTCGGCGAGCTGAAATACGACTATCCGCGCGAGATCGTCCCGACCGGACACACGTTGCAGAGCTGGCTGCGCACGCTGGTCGAGCAACACATCCCCTGGCGCTGGCCGGACGGATGCCCGGCCGCGGTGCGGACGCTGATCGATAAGGAACTGGGCCTGATCGCGCAGAAACGCTACGAAGCCTTCTTCCTGACCGTCTACGACATCGTCCGTTACGCACGCTCGCAAGGCATCCTCTGCCAGGGTCGCGGCAGTGCCGCCAACTCGGTGATCTGCTACACCCTCGGCATCACCGAAGTCTCCCCCGGCTTCACCGAGCTGCTGTTCGAGCGCTTCATCTCCAACGAGCGCGACGAGCCGCCGGACATCGACGTCGACTTCGAGCACGAGCGCCGCGAGGAGGTCATCCAGTACGTCTATCGCAAGTACGGGCGCGAGCGCGCGGCGATCGCCGCAACGGTGATCCACTATCGCCCCCGCTCGGCGCTGCGCGACGTCGGCCGCGCACTCGATATCGGCCCTGATCTGATCGACCACGTCACCCGCTCGCTGGCGTGGTGGGACGATCCGGACGGCCTGCCGCAGCGCCTGCGCGACATCGGCATCGACCCCGACGCGCGTCCGGTCCGGCTGTGGCTGCACCTGGCCCGCGAACTGCTGGAGTTCCCGCGGCATCTGTCGCAGCACGTCGGCGGCTTCGTGATCTCCGACGCGCCGCTGTCCGCGCTGGTGCCGGTGGAAAACGCCGCCATGCCGGAGCGCACGATCATCCAGTGGGACAAGGACGATCTCGAAGCGCTGGGGCTGCTGAAAGTCGACGTGCTGGCACTGGGCATGCTCAGCGCGTTGCGGCGGACATTCGAGCATCTGCGCGCCTTCGACGGGACCGTGCTGGGGCTCAAGCAGATCCCCACCGACGACCCCGCGACCTACGCCATGATCTGCCGCGCCGAGACGCTGGGCGTGTTCCAGATCGAGTCGCGCGCGCAGATGTCGATGCTGCCGCGCCTGCGGCCGCAGAATCTCTACGACCTGACCGTGCAGGTCGCGATCGTGCGGCCCGGCCCGATCGAGGGCGACATGGTGCATCCGTACCTGCGCCGCCGCGCCGGACTCGAACCGGTCGACTATCCGCCGCGCCTGCGGCAGGTGCTCGGCCGCACCTATGGCGTTCCGATCTTCCAGGAGCAGGTCATGCGCATCGCGATGGTTGCGGCGGGCTTCTCGGCCGACGAGGCGGATCAGGTGCGCCGCTCGATGGCGGCATGGAAGCGCTCCGGCGGACTGGAAAAATTCCACGACAAGCTCACCGCCGGCATGCTCGCCAACGGCTACGATGCCGCGTTCGCCGAACGCATCTACAGGCAGATCCTCGGTTTCGGCAGCTACGGCTTTCCGGAAAGCCACGCGGCCAGTTTCGCCCTGCTCGCCTACGCCTCGGCCTGGCTCAAGTGCCATCACCCGGCCGCGTTCATCTGCGGGCTGATCAACAGCCAGCCGATGGGGTTCTATCCGGTATCGATGCTGGTCGCCGAAGCACGCCGACGCGGCGTCGAGGTCCTGGCCGTGGACGTCACCGCCAGCGACTGGGACTGCAGCCTGGTACCGGATCCGCAGCGGCGGGCGGCGATCCGGCTCGGCCTGCGCCTGGTGTCCGGCTTCAATCAGGCCGCCGCACGGCGACTGGCCGATGCACGCCGGACCGGCGCGTTCACCGATGTCGGGGATCTGGCGCTGCGGGCACGGCTCAATGCACGCGAACTCGAGGCGCTGGCGGCAGCCGATGCCCTGCGGGCCCTGGCCGGGCACCGCTTCCAGGCCCGCTGGCAGACCCGTGGGCACGCCCGGCTCGACGGCCTGCTGCACGGCGCGACCCCGCCCGACGACCCCGTGGCACTGGCCGCGCCGGTCGAAGGCGAGGACATCCTGGCCGACTACCGCAGCACCGGTCTGTCATTGCGGCGGCATCCGGCGGCCCTGTTGCGGCCGCGCCTGGATCGCCATCACATCGTGCCCAACGCGCAGCTGCAGCAGATCGACACCGGCCGGCCGGTGCGCGTGGCCGGCATCGTGATGTTCCGCCAGCGCCCCGGCACCGCCGGGGGCACGATGTTCATGACCCTCGAAGACGACACCGGCATCGTCAACCTGATCATCTGGCCGAAGCTGATCGAGCGCCAGCGCGACATCATCGTCGGCGCCCGCTTCGTGCTGGTGAGGGGCAGGCTGCAACGCGAACAGGACGTCACCCACGTTCTCGCCGAGGCCTTTGCCGACCGCTCGCACTGGCTGGCCGGCCTGCCCCGTCTGTCGCGCGACTTCCGCTGAAGCCCAGCGCAGCAGCGGCTAGGGGGCCGCCGTCACTGCCTGCAGCGGCAGCGCAACCGATCCCTGTACCCGCACCTGCGCGGCGAACGCGGTGCCATCGCGTACACCGGTGGTTTCGTACTGGTTGGCGTTGGCGCCGAACAGCATCAAGCCGACCTGGTCACCCGGCAGCACCCGCTCGAGCACCCCGCTGAGGTCGACCTGATGCCGGCCCAGGCCGCGCAGCGGCGTGAGCTGGTTGTCGACCAGATCCCAGGGGGTCAGGCCGCCAAGGTGCTTCTGGCCGATGCCGACGAAAACGATGGTGTTGCGATCGTCGGTATTGCCGGGGTTGTCGACGTCGGTCAGCGTCACGTCCAGCGTCGGGATTCCGGCCAGCAGCATCGGCGCGTCCGCCAGCGTCAGCAGCGGAACCGTCGTGGTCTGGCTGTCGTCGACGCCGACCGTCACGATATTGCCGGTGGCATCGGCGGCGATGTCAAAGGGCTGGCCACCGCGTTCGACGGTGTCGGCCGGGACCGAGTCGATCGCGGTCAGGCTCAGGCAGATCGGCTGGCTGCCGAGCACGGTATCGGCAGTGCCGCCCATGTCCCGCAGATATTCCTGGAACCACGCCAGCACCGCCTGGATCGTGGTGACGCCGCCGCAGCTGATGCCGGTCGAGGTCGGATCGGGCTGGTAGATCACGCCGGGGTCCTCGGGCACCGTGGAGACCCCCAGCGTGCCAGCGATGCCGAGCGTGTTGTGCCCCGCCTGCACGGTGAACAGGCGCACGTCACCGCCGGCAGTCTTCAGGCAGTTGTAGTTGTCGACCCCTTCGTTGAGATTGAACAGGGTGTCGCGCGAGGACTGGATCAGCAGCGCATTGATCTTTGGCGGCGCCAGCGGCGGATGCAGCGGATGCGTGCCGGGGCCGCCATTGGTCGCGACGCCCTGGCCGTCGCAGAAATACTTGAGGCTGTGATAGCGCATCGCCTCCTGCAGGCCGGTTCCAGGTGCGTTTTCGGCATACATCTGCTGAAGCTGCTGGTTGATGTACGGATCGAACTGCTCTTCCTTGCCATCGGCCAGGGTGCGCACCCAGCCGTCCTTGATCACGCCGCCGGGCGTCAGGCTGTAGACCAGATCGTTCCAGGTCACGGACGGCACGATGGCATCGAGGCGACGCTTGGGATCGATCGCCAGCAGCATCAGCTGATAGCCGCCACCGTAGGACGGCCCCACCGCGCCGAGCTTGAGGTTGTGCGGATCGCTGCCGTCGGCGCTCGGCCCGTAGGCCAGCCAGTCGAGATTGGCCTCGGCCCAGTCGACGACGCGGATCACGTTGGCGCCCTCGTAGTCGGGGTCCTGCACGCGGATCTTGCCGCCCGACTCGCCATGCGCACGGTGATCGAAACTGATCGCACCGAACCCCGCGGCGGTCAGCGCCGGCACCGGCGAGAACACCAGGAACGCATTGTTCTGCGGGTCGGTCGACGGCTCGCCGGTCATGCGCGGACTGCCGAAGCCGGAGCCGACCAGCACCAGCGGATAGGTTTGGCAGCCGTCGAGCAGGGTCGGCTCGAATACCGTCGCCGCGATCGTCTCGCCGTCGCCCAGGGGCGATGGGATCGTCACGTCGTAGGTCTGGCCGGCGCGGGGTGCACCCCCGCATTCGGGTGCCGGGCGGCCCTGGCCATCCGCGACCACCGGCGGCGGATTGGCGACACCGCCACCGACCGTACCGCCACCATCTTCACCGGACCCCGACCCGCCACCGCAGGCACCGAGACCCAGCGTCATCGCCAGCAACAGCAGGGAGGCCGCTCCGCGCGGCCGCAACAGGTCTTCCATTTCCGATCTCCTCCGGCGAAGTCCGTCTTTGCGCTCCGCTCATCGTTTCATTCTAGTCACGGCGCGGTCCCGGCGATTCGTCCGCCGGCAGTATCCGGGCAGGCAAGCGGCGATCCGACACGGCGGACGCCCACTCAGTCCCGTGAGCGCTCCAGCCAATGCGCCAGCCCGCCGAGCTGCTGGCGCTGAACCCGGTCGACGACCGGAGCCAAGCGGGTGAGGTCCTCGGTGCTGTATCCGCCGCCGACGTAGCGCAGCGTCAGCGTGGTGCCCGCCTCGACCGCCTCGATCCGCCAGTCCAGCGCGCCGTGCAGGCCCATGCCCTGCATCGGCCCGAGCCCGCCGAGCATGCGCAGCAGCCGGCCGGGATCGACGAAGGCGATCCGCATATGCTCGACCTGACGCTCGCCGTCGGTTTCGCAGAAGCAGCCCCCGGCGACCGGCTCGATGCGCAGGGTCGAAGCCTCGCCGAACCAGGTGTGATCCTTCGGCCACCACCGGTCGACATCGGCGACCAGTGCCCGCCATGCGGTCTGTGGATCGGCCCGGACCACATAGCGATTCTCGACCGTGAACCCGAAGGCACTGCTGTCGAGCACTTCGGCATGCAGCGGTATCGCCGCGCCGGCCAGCAGCAGGGCGCATCCGCAACGATCGGCAAACCGTCTCAAAGCGGAAAGGGCGAAAACCATGGCGATGCTCCTGATCAGGGCCTGGCAGACCCGCGGTGCATGTCATCTTGCCGCCGGCCCGCCACGGCGCCAAACCGCCTCAGCGTTCGATCGTATAGAGCACGTCGCCGCCGGAGACCGCGCCGGTCTCGGAACTGAGTTTGAAGCCGCGACCGATGTCGTACTGCAGGCGGAAGGTATGGCCCGGCTGGAACAGGCCGACGCCATAGCTGACGAACAGGCGTGGCGACAGATATTTGCCGACGGTCAGACTCGCCTGATCCGACGACTGTCCGGGCTTCGCACCGAGGCTGACCTCGTCGAAGCCGAGACTCTTGCCGAGGCGCTGCGCCAGCCACTCGCCGCCGGCCAGACCGAGGCCGAGCGCGGCATCGGCCACCAGCGCCTTGTCCTGCGAACCGCTGGACTCGTCGAGACTGCGCCCGAGCACCAGCCAGGACAGCTGGCGCTCCTGCGGCATCGGCGGCGTCGAGAACAGGCTGAATTCGGGCTTGTCCAGGGTGCCCCGCACCTGCACGCCGACGGTGATCTCCTCCGTCGGCTGTCGCGTCGCGCGCACTTCCAGGCCCGGTTCGGTCACCGCGCCGCCGGTGAACAGCAGGCGGCCGGTCTCGATGCTGAGGTTCTGCCCGTAGGCCTTGTACTGCCCGCCGATCAGTTTGATTTCGCCGCGGCCCCGGGTCGGCACGCCCGGCGATTCGAAGATGCGCAGCCCTCCGCCGAAGCGGGTCTTGAGCCCGAATCCTTCGAACTCGACCGCATCGCCGAGACGGATCGCCAGCTCCGCATAGGTCTTGATCCGGCCTTCGTCGGCCTCGTCATCGCTGCGGATGATGACCTGATCCGAACTCGGGGCGACGCCGCCCTCGAGCGAACGCGGAGCGATCCGCGCACGCGGCACGGCAACGGTGCCGTCGATATGCACTTCGCGCTTGGCCATGCTCACCCGGATGTCGGGCGAGATCCAGATTCTCGCCTCCGGCGTGCGCAGGATCTGGAAATCCGCCCCGGTCAGATGCGCGTCGGCGGTCGGTTGCGGCGACCACAGGTCCAGCGCGCCATCCAGCTCAACGGTGCCGCCGTCCGAACGCATCGCACCGGCCAGCTTCAGGGTGCCGTCAACGTCGCCGGTCAACGTCGCGTTCAGATCCTCGATGCGAATGCCCGGCGTCCGCAGACGCATGCCCATGCCGCTGACGACGATTTGCCCGCTCATGCGCGGGTCGGCCAGATTGCCGCGCAGGGCCAGCTCACCGTCGAGCCGCCCGGCGACGTCCTCGAGCTCGCGGTTGAGCAACGACAGCCAGGCCAGACTCGGCAGTTCGATCGCCAGCGTGCCGCTGAGCGGCCGCTCGAGGACCGCACCGTCCGGCGCCAGGCGCGCGTTGAAGCGGACGCCGCCCTGCTGCAGCGGCAAGGCCGCGGCCATCACCATCGTGCCGCCCTGATCCTCGACCAGCACCTGCCCCGCGCCGAACAGCAGGGGCGGCACGCCCTTCTGGGTGAGGCGCCCGGCCCCGCTGTCGAGCTGCAACCGCAGATCGGCCAACGCACCGCCGGCCAGATCGGCATAGCCGAAGCCGTCGAGCCGGCCTTCGATGTGCGTGGCCGACGGCATCCACGGATCCAGCGCCGCGAGATCGAAACGCTCCAGTCGGAACGCGACACGCTGCGCCGCATCGACCGGCCGCAGCGCGACGCAGGCCCGCGCGACCGTCGACGACAGACAGGCCGGCTCGAGCCGGACCGCGCCCGCGTCGATCGTCAGCGGCACCGGAGCTTCCAGCGTCCAGGCGGCGAAATCCCGCGGCGTCGCCCCGACCTCCTCGACCTGCCCCGTCCATCGCCACTGCGTCTTGTCCAGGGCTCCGCCCAGCCGCAGCTTGAGCTGCCCCGGCTGCCCGCGCGCGTCGACGCTCAGCCGGTGGTCGTCGGCAGTTCCGTCGAGCACCAGGGTCAGCGCATCGATCTCGGTGCCGGCGCGAACCGATTCCGCCCGCACGTCCAGATGGGTCCGCCCGTCCAGATCGAGGTCCGCACGCGCGTCGAGCCGCTGCACTTCGAGCGCGCCGTACAGCACCTCGGACGCCGCGAGCGTCGCATCGATCACCGGCGCGGTCGGCTCACCGCTGAGATGGACGCGCCCGCTGGCGCGTCCACCGAGGCCGGGCCACAACGCCGCCAGATCGCGGGCGTCGATGCGCGCGCGCAGGTCGAGCTGGGGCCACGCACGGCCGGACGCCCGCACGCGACTGGACCCGGACTGCAGCAGGGCGTGCTGCAGATCGAGCCCGTCCTCTGAATAGCTGCCGGCGACGTCGAGCTTGAGTGGATAATCACGCAGCGTGGCCCGGTCGCTGGTCACCGCAAAACGCATCCGCGGGACATCGTTCTCGACGACGGTCTCGACCTCGAAACCGGCCGCAATCTCGCCGGGCAGATCGGGCAGCCAGCGTTCCGGATGGACGCCCGCGACGCTGCCCTTGGCATCGATACGCAGTGGGCCATCCCAGTTCACGCGGGCCTGTGCGTCGAGCGTACCGGCGTCGCCGTTGACGGCCAGATGCTCAGCCTCGACGTCGGACAGGGAGCCGCGCCCCGCACCGACGACCGCACCGCTGATGCCATCGGCGACGAAGGCGGCATCGAGACGGTACCGCCAGTCGTCGAACAGGCCCTGCCAGCTCAGCACGCCGCGCTCGCTGCTGACCAGCGGCGACACCGCGGTCTCGCCGGTCGCACCATCGCCGGCGTCGCCGGCCGCCGGCGGCGGCCATTGCAGGCGATCCCAGCGCAGCGTCAGATCGGAGGCTTCGGTATAGCCGAGATGCCCTTGCAGGGATGCATGGGCGAAGCCGTCCAGCCGCAGGACGTCGAAATCGATGCCGTGTGGCCGCATCCGCGCGTCGGCATCGAGCTGCAGCGCACCGACCCAGGGGGTGACAGCCGCGAGCCGGTCGACACGAACGCGATCGCCGATCCACTGCCCTTCGAACGCGATCGCATCCAGCACCAGCGGCTCGGCCTCCGCTTGCTCGAGCCGGAACTGGCCGACCTCGAGATTGCGCACACGGACGCCGATCGGCAGCGCCGTGATCACGCTGCCATCCGCATCCGGTTCCGGGGGTTCCGGCTCCGGCGGGCGCGGCTTGAGTGCCACCACGACGGTGCTCGCCGCAAGCTGCTGCACGCCGACCCGGCCGCGCAACGCCTGCAGCAGCGACCAGTCCAGCTCGGCCTCGCTCAGTTCGACCCAGACCGTGTCGTCCTCGTAGACCAGCCGGCCGAAGCGGATCGGTCCCCACAGCCGCCCACTGACCGCTTCGGCATGTACCGACCCCAGGCGCGATTCGACCTCGCCGAAGACGAGGCGGGCGCCCGCGCTGGTGAACAGGACGAACACGAGCGCCGCCACGACGAGCGTCACGGCCAGACCGAGCAGGTCGCGGACAGCGGCAAGCAGGATGGCAATCATGCGCATCACAGACCGACCCTCACGCCGAGATGGATCCGGATCCCGCCGTCCGGATCATCGAGCGGATGCGCCAGATCGAGCTGGACCGAACCGACCGGCGCCCGGTAGCGCGCACCCACGCCGATGCCGCGATAGAGCTTCGGGCTGGGGTCGTCGTCGGCACCACCGACGTCGCCGAACACGGCCACGCCCCAGTTCTTGTGCAACTGCCGCTCCAGTTCGATGCTGGCGGTGGTCAGGAACTTGCCACCGATCACATCGCCACTGGCGTCGCGCGGACCCAGGGACTGGTACTTGTAGCCGCGCACCGACTGATCGCCGCCGGCGAAGAAACGCTGCGATGCCGGCAGCTCGCCGAACTCCTCGACGATGTTGGCGCCGAACTCGTAGCGGGCCAGCGCCCGCGCGCGCTCACCCACGGGCAGAACACCCTTGAGGATCAGATGGGTGCGCACGAAGCTGGTGTTGGCCAGCACGCCGCGCGCCGCGCCATGCACGTCCATGAACGCCGACCAGCCCCGCCGCGTGTAGATCGGATTGTCGAGATCCGCGCGGTTCAGCGACAGCCCGGGCGTCAGCAGATCGGACGTCTGCAGGGTATCGCCGAGTTCCGATTCCTCGTGGGTGTAGCCGATATAGATCCGCCGCTTCCAGCGACCGGGGATGCGCGACAGGCTCAACTCCAGGCCCCACTTGCGACTGCTGCCGCTGTCGAGCTTCTCGGTCGCCAGTTCGCCGGCCAGGCCGATGCTCTCGCCGGGGCGCTCGCCAAGCGGAATCCGGTACTCGCCGGTCGCGGAGTTCTTGATCTCGGACAGGCGGGTCTCGGCATTGAAGGTATGCCCGCTGCGGTTGAGGCGGCGCACCTCGGTGCCGAGGGTCATTCGCGCGCCGGTATCGGTGCCGTAGCCCAGGCCGACGTTGTAGCGGGTGCGCGCACGCGGCTCGGTCTTGATCAGGATCGGCACGTCGGGGTCGGTTTCCGGATCGCGCTGGGTCAGGATGTCCAGCGACGCGAAGTACCCGAGGTCGCCCAGCGCGAACTGGGTATCGAGCAGGCGCTGCGGATCGAACACCTCGCCGCTGCGGATCGGCACGTAGCGCTGCAGAAAGTCCGGGTCGAGGATGTCCTGCTCGATCGTGACCGACCCGAAATAGAAACGCGCTCCGGTGTCGTAGTGGAGCACGATGTCGGCCTGGTTCTCGTCGGCGTAGACCCGCAGCTCGGCATGGGTGAAGCGCGCATCGAGGAAGCCGGCGGCGTAGGCGGTACTGGCGAGCTTGCGCTTGGCATCCTCGTAATCGGAGTGACTCAGCGGATATCCCGGCTGCAGCGTCCGGATGATCGCCACGCGCACCGGCTGCAACAGCATCGCGCCCTCGCCATCGAGCTGCAGGTCGACAACGCGCACCGTCGCCTGCGGCCCGGCCTCGACGTGGTAGCGGGCGGTCCAGTCCGGCGCCTTGCCGGACAGCTCGGTCTCGATCGTGGGGTTGTAGTAGCCGTAGGGTTGCAGCGCCTCGCGGATCTCGTCCGGCGCGTCCCGGTGCATCGCTTCGACCAGACCCTGGTCCAGATCCTTGTCGCGTGCATGCGCCCGGATCGTCAGCCGCAGCTCGATATTCTCGCGCAGGGCGCCGTCGACACCGTCGACATGCACGCCGACCGCCGCGTCCACCGGACGCACGGCCAGAACGAGCAGGAACACCAACGCGCGCGCGGCGGATGACGGGAAAGGATGCATTCAGCTGGCGTTCAACTAGATAAGCTCTGATACCGGCAGATCGACCGGATCGCTATTATCCCGTAATTCGAAGCGTGTCCCTCACACGCGTGGCGGCGCATGGCATGAGCAGTCTGCATCTTTATCTCGGCAGCAAATCGCTGTCGTCCTGGTCCCTGCGCCCGTGGCTGTTCCTGCGCCATCATCGCGTGCGCTTCTCGGAATCGGTGATCGCGCTCGACCGTCCCGAGACGCGGGCCCAGATCCTCAGACACTCACCCAGCGGACGCGTTCCCGCACTGGTCTACGGACAAACCCGGATTTGGGATTCCCTCGCGATCTGCGAGTACGCCGCCGAAACCTTCGCGCTGCCGGGCGCCTGGCCGCTGGACCCCGCGGCGCGCGCGTTCGCGCGTTCGGTCGCCTGCGAGATGCACGCCGGCTTTGCAGCCCTGCGCAGCGAGTTGCCGTTCGACACCCGACGCGATCCGGCCCCCGTGGAGTGTTCCGACGCCGCGCAGGCCGACATCGAACGCATCTGCGCGATCTGGCGTTCGGCCCGGTCGCGGGCGACCGGCGCCGACTGGCTGTTCGGCCCCTTCGGCATCGTCGACGCGATGTTTGCGCCGGTGGCGCTGCGCTTCGAGCGCTATGCCGTCAAGCTCGGCGCGGTCGAACAGCGGTACGTGGACACGGTGCTACGCCATCCGGCGGTGCAGGAATGGATCAAGGCCGCGGCCGCCGAGTCTCCGGCACCGCAACCGGCGCGTCCGGACGCGCCGTCACAACCGGTGCCCGGCGTCCCCGCCGCCAAAGCGGTGAGCACGTCCCCGACCGAAACGCCGCAGACCCCCGTACCCGTGGCGGCCGTACCCGTGGTCGCGGCGGCGCCCGCGGCGCCGGAGGCAACTCCACCGAGTCAGGTCTCGCCGATCGCAGCCGCCGCCAAGAGTGCGGCGGAAACGCTGACCCCGAAGCCGCAACCGACGCCGCATGACGACATCGGCGAGGACGAACTGCCCCCGAGCCGCAAGCGCGCCGCCACGTCCGGCGCCGCCACCGCAGCAGCGGGCGACGGCTGCGAAAACAAGCCCGAACCGCGGCCGAAACTGCGCTCGTTCATCCTGCCGCCGGACTGAAAATCCGGCAAAAAACTTCAGCCCGCCTGGGGCCGTGACGGCGGCATCCTGTGCCGGGCGTATATCCGATGGACCCACGCCGCACCGGGATGTCCGTGCCAGCGCTCACGCCAGCGCAGCAGCCCGTCCGGCCACGGCTGCGGCAACTGCACCGGATACTCCGGACTCAGATCGGTCAGATACAGCGTGCTCGCCGCCACCAGATCGGCCAGCGTGAAACGGTCTCCGACCAGATAGGGGCCACACTGGCTGCGGTTCGCGACCCAGTCCAGCGCCTCGGCGGTCCGCCGGCGCCCCTCTCTGGCCCGCGCTGCCGTGATACACATGTCCATCCGCATCACCGGCCTGACCAGCAGCGGAAACGCGGCGACATAGGCGGCCCGGACCGCTCCGGAAAACGGCTGCGACCAGACCCTGGCCATGTAGCGGCCGTGCTCGAGCAGATCGTGAAACGCGGCGAGCCGCACCCAGGGCCCGACGTCCCGGGCGAACCGGTGCGCGATGGTCCACGCCGCCTCGCGCGCCGCGGGTTCTTCCGGCAGCAGCGGATGCCCGGGATGGCGCGCCTCGAGATCCTCGACGATCGCGAGCGAGTCCTTGAGGACGCGCTCGCCGTCACGCAGCACCGGCACGGTCTTCTGCCCGAAGCGCAGCAGCTGCGCAACGTGCGGTCCCGGCAGCAGGTTGTGGACCCGATACGCCAGATCCTTGTGGTCCAGCGCCCAGCGGACGATCTCCGGATACATCGAGAAATTGAACTGCCACAGCTCGATCACGGCGATCGCCCCACGGGCTCGACACGGTAACCGTTGCGGCGAAGTTGCCCGATCAGGCCATCGGCCCCCACCAGATGCGCAGCGCCGACGATGATCAGGGTCGGCCGTGCGTCGCTCAGATGCCGGCGCAGCAGTCCCTGCCAGGCCCGATTGCGATCCGCGAGCAGGCGCGCGTATGCACGTGGATGGTCGCGCCGCATGGCTTCGACCTCGTCCTCGAGGAACGTCAGGTCGTGCGCCCGCCAGGCGTCCATCATGCGTTGCGGAGACTGGCTGGCACCGTCGTCGAGCGCGGACGCGAGAAAGGCCGCCCCCAGCACCGGGGGCATCTGCGCGAACAGGCCGAGCTGCTCGGACGGTGTTTCCAGCCAGTCGACGCGTTTGCCGTCGCGGCGCGCGGCCTCGAAATAGTGCTGGTCGATCCCCAGCTGCGGACTGAATCCGGCGCGTTGATAGCCCGCCATTTCCAGGCTGAGCGCGCAGAACCAGGCCTGATAGACGTCGCAATGGTTCTGCGGCAGCCCGAGGCGTTCGAGGCGGCGCTGCAGCTGCGCGTACAGGACGGCGTCGATCTGGCCACGCAAGCCGTCGGGCGCTTCCCGCGCCGCGGTCATCAGCGCCTGCTGCGCATCCGGCCTGCCGACGGCATCGAGATCGGTCTCGAACACCACGGTCTCGGCCTGCGCATAGGCCTGTTCCAGCGCCGGCGGCAGCGGATGTGCCTGCGGCGGCAGCATGTGGATCGAGCCCAGCAGGTAGTCCCTGGCGCCCTGGCCCTGGACGGCCCACAGAAACGGCGCAGCCGATGCCGCTGCGGCGCAGGTCCCGGCCCACAGCCCGAGTCCGGCCAACCACCAGCGCCACGGCGCGCGCCCCGCCACGTTCAGCGCTCCGGCATCAGCCAGTCGCCGCCGGCCGGCGCGTCGCCGCCGAGCGAAGCGAAGTCGAACAGCTTCGGATCGGCGAGCTGCGACGGCGCGACATTGCTCAGCGCGCCGAATACCTGCTCGATCCGGGCCGGGTGCTCCCGCTCCCAGGCGTCCATCATCCGCCGCACCTGCTTGCGCTGGAGCTGCTCCTGCGAACCGCACAGGTTGCAGGGGATGATCGGAAACTGCTTGAGCTCCGCATAACGCTCGATGTCGCGTTCGCGGCAATACGCCAGCGGGCGGATCACGACATTGCGTCCATCGTCGGACTGCAGCTTCGGCGGCATCGCCGCGAGCTTGCCGCCGTGGAACAGATTCAGGAAGAAGGTCGCGACGATGTCGTCCTTGTGATGTCCGAGCGCGATCTTGTTGTAGCCGTGCTCATGCGCGTAGGTGTAGAGCGCGCCACGGCGCAGGCGCGAACACAGCGAGCACATCGTCTTGCCCTCGGGAATCACGCGCTTGACCACCGAGTAGGTGTCCTGCTCGATGATATGGAACGGCACGCCGAGGCCACGCAGGTAGTCCGGCAGGATGTGCTCGGGGAAGCCCGGCTGCTTCTGATCGAGGTTGACCGCGAGCAGCTCGAATCGCACCGGGGCCTTGGCCTGCAACTGCAGCAGCATGTCCAGCATCGTGTAGCTGTCCTTGCCGCCCGACAGGCACACCATCACGCGATCGCCGTCGGCGATCATGTTGTAGTCCATGATCGCCTGGCCGACGTTGCGGCGCAGACGCTTGGCGAGCTTGTTCTGTTCATGGACGTCGCGGCGGACGTCTTCGGCAGTCACGGACATCGGGGATCACATCGTTACAAAGCCGCTATTGTCGCACGGCCGACGGGGGGCCCGGAGCCGGTGACGGATCGGGAGGCGGCAGCTCGTGTCGCACCCGCAGGAACCGGGCGAAGCGCGGCAGGCCGGCCGCGGTGCGGCCGTCGTAGCGGTAGGTGACCCAGCTGCCGAGCGGCGGCGGCGCGCGCCGTTGCGCGTCCGAAAACCCGGTGCCCAGCTCGAAGCGCAGACCGTCCGCGTCTTCGACGACCAGCGCTCCGAGCATCCCGGCGTACTTGCCACGTCCCGCCTGGTAGGCGACGACCCGCGCCTCGGCGTCGTCGTGACGCTTGAGCTTGAGCAGATCGTCGCTGCGCCGGGCGCGATATCGCGACGCCCCGCGGTGCAGCATCAACCCTTCACCGCCCGCCGCGACAACGGCGTCCAACCGCCGCTGCAGCGCCGCCGCATCGGCCACGTGCAGTTGCTCGACCGGCTGCAGCCACGCGACGCCAGCGACGGTCAGCAAGCGGCGCAGCCGCGGATAGCGGGTGTCGAACGGCGCCGGATCGGCCGGCAGGTCGAACACCATGTAACGCACCCGCCGCCACTGCGCGTCATCCGCGGCAAGGCTGCGGACGATGCCGCTGAGTTCGTCGAAGCGACCACGCCCGATCCACAGTTCACCGTCCAGCGCCTGCTCCGGCCAGGCCCGTGTGTACCACTCCGGCGCGGCGATCGCGTGACCACCGCGGGTCCACAGCCTGCTGCCATCCCAGTACGCGCGGACGCCGTCGAGCTTCTCGCTGACCCAGTAGTCGCGGACATCGATATCCGGGTGATAGCGGTTCGCGAGCATCAGCGCCGGTGGCCGGGGATCGGCCGCATGCAGCGGTGAAGACACCGTGACCCACACCAGCGCCAGCGCGAACGCTCGACACCCGGGGACGATCCATCGTCTCATCGCATTCCCTCCCGTGCGGCGATTCACCGTGACCGGCCGCTATCGTGATGGCCCGATGCTCGCAGTACCGGCGGACTCCGGCAAGCCCTTCAGGCAGGCCTAGGAGAGTCCGCCCGGCGTGGAAAAGCCGCCCGCACCGAAGTGCGGGCGGCTTCCGGATTGACCGCTACGAAGGTGCCTCAGTGCTCTTCGGCGACGAGCTCGGCCTCTGGCTCGGCGTCGTCGCGCACGAAGGTCTTCTCGCGATAGAAGATCGCCACGAAGACGAAGATCATCGACGCCACCGCCATCACGCCGGCGAAGAACAGGAAGTACATCGGCCCGACCAGCGCATAGGTCGAGACGCTGGCGCTGGCGGCGTCGAACTCGCCGCTGCTGACGACCGGCTGGCGCGAGATTGCGTCGACCAGGCGCACGCGATCGGCCGCCACGTCGATGTCGCCGACCAGATAGGTTCCGGCCAGCGGACGGCGCTCGCCATCGCCGAGGACCACACTGACACCGCTGTCGCCGCCGAAGTCGATCTTCTGGCCGATCTCGAAGCGGCCGGCATCGGCGAGCTGCACCCAGGTCTGCGCGCCGGTTTCGGCGCCGAGCGCGGTGACCGGCTTGACCATGAAGTCGTTGACCGCGGCGGTGAACAGGTTGCCGACGCTGGTCGACAGCAGGAACAGCGCCATGATGAAGCTCTTCATCCGCAGCGGCGCCTGCTTGTAGCTGAATTCCAGTGCGGTGATCGAAACCAGCACCTCGGCGGCGGTCAGGATCGCGTAGGCCAGGATCTGCCACCACACCGAGGTGACGATGCCGGACTGGATGCGCTGCTCGATCCACGCCACCAGCACGAAGGAACCGGCAACGAGGAACATGCCGATGCCCATCTTGCGCAGCGGCGTGACCGTGAAGAAGCGGCCCATCAACGGATAGATGCCGTAGGTGAACACCGGCACCAGCAGCAGGATGAACAGCGCGTTCACGACCTGGATCTGCGCCGGCAGGATCTCGACGCCGGGGATCAGGGTCTTGTCCATCAGGTCCGACTGCGCCTGCAGCACCCAGGTCTGGCCGTTGGACTGCTCCCACAGCGACCAGAAGAACGCGACGAACAGGTAGATCAGTGCCAGGCGCGCGATCACGCCGAGACCCTCGCGCGAGAACACGTCGCGCAGCCAGGCCCTGCCCGCCGGCGGCACCACCGCGTACTTGCTGCGCCCCAGCCAGAACACCACCACCGCGGTCGCCATCATCACGCCCGGCAGGCCGAACGCGACCTTGGGGCCGTACTTCGGCAGCAGGATCGGGCACAGCGTGATCGAGATCAGCGAACCGGCATTGATCGAGATGTAGAACCACGAGAACGCACGCTCGATCATGTGCGAGTTGGCGGCGGTGAACTGGTCGCCGACGTTGGTCGACACGCAGGGTTTGATGCCGCCGGTGCCCAGCGCGATCAGGAACAGGCCGAGCGCCATCGACGCCGGACTGTCCGACAGCGCCAGAAACGCGCAGCCCACGACGTACGCGCTGGAGAAAATCATGATCGTGCGGAACTTGCCGAGGAACACGTCCGACACGATCGCGCCGAGCACCGGGAACATGTACGCCCCCGACTTGAACAGCGACTGCCAGGTCGTCGCCTGCGCCTCGCCGAAGCGCAGGAAGTTGACCATGTAGACCGTCAGGATCGCGTTGATGCCGTAGTAGCAGAAGCGCTCGGCGAATTCGTTGATGACGATGTACGGAATGCCCGCCGGCATGCGATTGGCGCTCGTGCTCATGCTCCCCTCGAGAATCGATGACGGCCGGGATCCGGCCCGAAAAAGGCGCCCAGTCTAAGCAGTTCCGTCCCGCAACTGCCTGAGGATTTCCCCTTCCTCCATGCCGTTGATTTCTATGACCTTCTGAGTGCTGGTCTGGCCCCGGACAACGCTCAGTGCCGACTTTGGCAGGCGCAGGCGCTTGGCCAGCAGTTCGATCACCGCTTCATTGGCCTTGCCTTTCTCGGGCGCGGCGGTGACTGCAACCTTCAGGGTCTCGCCCATCCAGCCGGCGATGGCGTTGCGGCCGGCTTTCGGGGCAACCTTGAGGTTGAGGCGGACGGGTTTGGACAAGACGGGGGACCCCGGACACAGGCAATCAGTGCGCGTTTCGATCGAGCAACGCGCGATATGTGGCGATGGTATCAGCGTCGACACCGGCCTGTTCCATTGCATCGATTGCGGTGAGCAGCACCACCCGGCCGTCCCGCTCCCGCCCGCTGAGCAGGAGCAGTTTGCCGCGCAAGGCATCCAGCTTGGCGCCCATGCCAACGCCGGCGGTGGCGGCCTGCAGGGCCGCCGGGTCGATCGTGTCCACCAGCGGCAGCCCCCGTTGCGGCGTGTCGCTGTCGCCGTAGGCCAGTGCGAGGAAATAGCGGATCGTCTGCGTCATCGCATTGGCGTCGCCGTAGCGTGCACTCAGGCTGGATTCGGCGCGGCTCAAGGAGTCGATCGCCGCCGCCACGCGGCCAAGCTGATGCTGGGTGATGCCGAGATTGCCCAGCTGCGCGAGCGTGCGCTCGTTGTCTGCGCCGAAGCGGCGCACCATCCGCTGATAGACGTCCTCGTAGACCTCCAGCGCCCGCGACGCGTCACCGATCTCGTTGTAGGCCTGGCCCAGTACGCCGAGCGCGGTGATGACCAGATAATCGTCGGGACCGCGCGCCTGTTCCATTTCGCGATAGCCCACCTGAATCAGGTCGAGCGCTTCCGCGCTGCGCCCCTGCGCGCGAATCGCACGGCCGAGATTGACCTTGATCAGCCCCGCCCGGCTGCCGATGGACGCGGAATCGAAGCGCGGATCGGCCAGCATCGCCGTCAGCCGCGCCTCGGCGTCGGCGTGCCTTCCCAGCCGCAGCAGACACTGTGCGATGCCGTTGGCGACATTGAACGCACGCCAGGCGTCGTCGTTCCCGGACTCGCGCAGCAGTGTCTCAAGTCGCTGAAACGCGGCCAGCGCGGGTTCGATCTGCAGCTGCTGGAAATGGTAGGTGCTGCGCGCGTCGGCGGCGTCGATCGCGACATGGAGATCGGACAGGCCTGCAGCCGATGTGTCCGCACGCTTCAGGACCTCGCCGGCCTCCTGGTAGTGCGCCTGATTCGACAGCACCTGCGACAGACGGTATTGCGCACGCACGGTCTGCGGATCGTGCGGACCGAATGCCACCACCGCGCAATCGACCGCACGGCGATACAGCGTCTCGGCCGCCTCGTACTGGCCCAGGGCCAGGAAGGCGCCAGCAAGTGTCAGTGCGATGCTGCTTTCGGTCGCGGGCTCGCCGACAAAGCGCTTCTCGAGCTGCTGCGCCGCCCGCTGCAGCACCTCGCGCATGGTCAGATCCTTTTCGTAGGCCTGGTCACGCAGCATGCCGGAGGCGAGGATGTCGTCGATCAGAAAGCGGTTGATCGCGGCGGCACGGGCCCGCTCCTGCACCGCGGCTTGCTCGGATTGGCGGGCATTGACCAGCAGCATCAGACTGGCCGCAGTCCCGGCCAGCAATGCCGCCGCCGCGGTCACCAGCCATGGCCGCCGAATGCGGGCGCGCTCCAACGCACGCTCGGCAGCCACGGCACGCTGCTGCTGGCGGTCCTGTTCCATGCGCTCTTCGGCCCGGCGCTGCCGCGCGCGCAGGCGCTCGGTCAGCTCGACGACGCTTCCGAGCCGGCGTTCCGGCTGGCCGGCGGTCGAGGCCGCGATGTCCTCACGCAGCAGCGGATCATCGACATCCCGCTTCCAGTCCGTCGCCAGTGGCCTGCGCAGACTGCCGACGACCAGCTGATACAACATCACCCCCAGCGCATAAAGGTCACTGCGCACCGTCGGTGGGGCATGCGAGAACAGTTCCGGCGCCAGATAGAGCGGTGTCCCCATCTCGTTGCTGTCACTGCCGGCACTGGCGACGGTCATGCCCATCCGGGTGATGTCGAATGCCTCGAGGCGCTGCGGATCGAGCAGGTGGCTGCTGCCGAAGTCCGCGATCTTCACGCTTGGCCGTGCCCCCGGTCGATGTCCGATCAGTACGTTGCGCGGCTTGAGATCCTTGTGCAGCACACCGATCTCGTGCGCGGCGGCCACGGCGTCGGCGATCCGCAGGAACAGATCCAGGCGGTCCTCGAGCGTCAGTTCCCGCAGGTGCTCACCGTGTTCGGCCCATGCCAGCAGATCCTGCCCGCCGTACTCGAGTTCGAGGAAGAATGGTTCGTCCGCCAGATTCCACCCCAGCAGCCGCACGAAGTCTTCGCGCTGACCGAGGCTCTGTTCCAGCAGGCGCAGTATCGTCACCTCGCGCTTCAGAACGCTGAGCTGCTCGCCGTCGGAGCAGAACTTGAACACCCGCGGTTCGGAGGTCCGCCCATGGCGGGCGAGCCAGACCTCGGAGGCGCCGGCGCCGAGCTGGCGCTCCAGCCGCCATGGCGGATGCCCCGGCACCGCCTGGCCGGCGCTGAGCGCGAGCCGCGTCCCCATCCGCCGCCCGGTGGCGATCCGTTCCACCGGACCATCGAAGCGGTAGCCGAAGCGGGCGACGGTGACGATGCGGGCCCCTTCGGAGGCTCCCAGCGCACGGCGCAGTTTGGCGACCGCGTTGGGGACCACCTGCTCGCTGATCTCGCGCTGCCCCCAGACCTGATCCAGCAGCTCGGCCTTGGTCACCACCTCGCCGGCGTGACGCAACAGCAACGCCAGCACCGCGCGCGGCCGCGGCTCCAGCTTGACCGGGCACCCCCCGACTCGCAGCTCGTTACGGGCGGCATCGAATTCGGCGCTGCCGAAACGAAAGACGTAGCGTCCGTCACCCAACGGACCGCAACCGACCGTCGGAACCTCATCCGAACTCACTCATCTCCCCTTTCTTGTATATCCGCAGCCTCGACCTCCTGCGGCAACCGTTCTCAGCGACGGATGCTCATATCGTGGGCGGGCGCCGGCAGGCCGTCGGGGCAGCCACATCAAAGGCGCCCCAGGTCGCTCCCGACATACACACCCGTGAAGTCATCGATGCAACGGGCACCCGCGCGCAGGCGGGCCAGATTGTGGCGCGCCTGCGCATCGTGCTGGTCGAGTCCATGGGCGATCTCGAACGCGCGCTGTGCCGATGCGAGCTGCTCCCCCTGGACCAGCGCCAGCCCCAGGCAATTGAACGCCGAAGCGTATTCCGGCGCCAATCGGACGGCACGGCGGGCGGCTGTCAGCGCTTCCTGCATCCGGCCGAGCGCCGCATGGATCTCCGCCGCGCAGATGAACGTCTCGACACTGGAGGGCGCCAGCCGCAAGGCGCGGCGGATCCGCCATTCGGCCGCATACCGCATGCCACTGCGCCAGGCCAGTACCGCACCGAGGCGAAGAAAGTCGGCGGTATCGAGCCCGCGATCACAGATGTCCCGACAGATCTGTTCCGCCGCCGTCAGCTGGCCACTGCTGTAGAGCATCAGCGCCTGCCCATACGCCCGCGCCACGAACGCCTGCTCCCGGCGGTGAATGCACCGATCACGCCATCGCCCCCAGCAGGGGCGACTACGGGCTCCGCCGGCACGCGCCGTCCGCTCGACGCGCGCGCCGGCGGTTCCCCGCTCGCCCTCCCCGGCCAACCCCTGCGCCCAATTGCGATCGGTATCCATGATCAGTCCCTCGTCATCCGTCTGACGTCGCGCAGACGCCTGACCAATGCATGCCCCGACACCGACCGGTCATGAATGCGAACTGCGGCAAGGACACCGTAGGGCGTCAGTGGATTCGGGTCTTCACCATTCGATAACGAAAGCGGATATCGGGGTCGGAAGCGTACACATCCCGAAAATGCCTACTTGGAGTAGTGCATTTTCCTACGCTGCGGCACCGCGATTTCGGTCGGCAGGGGCCCGATCAGACACCGCCGGCGTTGCGCATCAGCTGCGTATAGAACCGCACCATGTTGGCGTAGTCGCCGACCTTGATGCGTTCGTCGGTGCCGTGGATGCGGGACTGATCGTCCGGCGTATAGACGAACGGGGCGAAGTAGTAGGACTGGTCGGCGATCCCCGCATAGTGGCGGTTGTCGGTGGTCGCCAGGATGATGCCGCTGGAGACGATCGCCGCCGGAAAGATCTGCTGCACCGTGCGCTCGAGGAGCTTGAAGGCCGGCGCATCCGGATCGGACAACGGCGGCGCTTCGTTGCCGAACTCCTCGGTCGGCCTGACCTCGATGGACGGGTCGTCGATGACCTCGACGATGTGCGTACGCACGCCGTCGATGCTGTCGCCGGGCAGCAGTCGATAGTTGACCAGCGCATGTGCCTCCGACGGCAGTACATTGTCCTTGACGCCGGCATCGAACACGGTGATCGCCTGGGTCGTGCGGATCAGCGCGTTGGTGATCGACGACTGCGACAGCACCCTGAGCACCAGCGGCTCGAACAGATCGCGGTTGCCGATCAGGAACCGTGCCGGGAAAGGCATCTCCGGAGCGACGCGGTCGAGCATCTTCGCGACCGGCGGCGTCAACCGTGCCGGCATCGGCTGTGCGTCGAGACGCGCCACCGCGCGCGCGAGCCGCGGGATCACCGCGTCGGACGTCGGGGTCGACGAATGCCCGCCTTCGCCATGCAGACTCAGGCGGAAGGTGATGTATCCCTTTTCGCCGGCCATGACCGCGGCCACCGGCGGCTTCACGCCGGCGATGATGCCCTGCGTCACCGCGCTGCCCTCGTCGAGCGTGAAGGCCAGCCGCACGCCGCGCTGGCGCAACGTGCGCGCGATCTCGACCGCACCGCCGGCACCGCCGATCTCCTCGTCGGCACCGAACGCCAGATACAGGGTTCGCGGCGGCACGAAACCTTCGGCCAGCAGGAGCTCGGCCGATTCGAGCAGACCCATCAGGCAGGACTTGTCGTCCAGCGCGCCGCGGCCCCAGATGGAGTCACCGGCGATCACGCCGCCGAACGGGGCATGCGTCCACTGCGCCTCGGTTCCGGGTTCGATCGGCACGACGTCCATGTGCGCGGCAAGCAGCGCCGGCGCCAGCGTCTCGTCACGTCCGGCCCAGCGGTAGAGCAGACTGTGCGTGCCGATGCGCTCGAGCTCCAGCGCCGCGTGCACGCGCGGGTACAGCTCGGCCAGCAGGGCATGAAAATCGTCGAAGGCCTGCGCGTCGACCTTGGCGGGATCGGCGTCCGAGACCGTCGCGATCCGCAGACCCCGCGCGAGACGCGCGGCCAGGGCGGGCTCGTCCAGCGCCAGCACCGGCGCCGGCGGCACCGCTTCGACCCGCACGCCCAGACTTTGCGCGCGCATCACCAGAACGCCCGCCACCACGACTCCGACGAGCAGCAGCCCGGATATCCATTTCTTCATGGCATTAGGGTAGCCGCTGCAGCCGGATCAGCGGAATTGGAAATATTGCCCTGCGGACGGCGGCCTCCGCCGTGGCGGGGCGCCCGCTCAGGCCATCAGACCGCCGACGATCGCACCGAGTAGCAAAGTCCCGACCTGGGTCAGCGCCAGCGCCGTCGCGCCCATGCCGGCCAGCATCGCCAGCAGGGGCATGCCGGTGAACACCGTGGTCAGCGCCATGATCGCCATCCCCAGCAACAGGCTCGGCAGCATCGCGGCCAGCAGCGCCCTGCCGACGCCGCCCGCGACCTTGCCGCCGACCACTCCGGCGATCAGCGTGCCGATCACCGGCAGCCAGAACAGCAGCAGGTTCAGCAGCAGCATCACGATCAGGCCCAGCACCACGCTGCCTTCGCGGCGCGGCATCGTTGGCATATCCATCGTCGTCATGTCGGATTCCTCGTCGTAGCGGCCGCATCCTGAGCGCGACGCGGCCACCATTGGCGGGCACGCTCCAGCACGCGACGCCCCCAATGCCCGAGGTCCTCGAGCGCCAGGTAGATCGTCGGCAGCACCAGCAGCGACACCACGGTTGCGAACAGCAGGCCGCCGATCACGGCCCGCGCCATCGGAAAGTAGGACGGACCGCCACCGCCGATGGTGGTGTCCCCCAGCGCCAGCGGCACCATCCCCAGGATGGTGGTCGCGGCGGTCATCAGGATCGCGCGCAGGCGGTCGCGCGAGCCCTTGAGCACCGCCGCCTTGCGTTCGAGACCTTGCGCGCGCAGCTGGTTGATGTGGTCGACCAGCACGATGCCGTTGTTCACGACGACCCCCATCAGCACCAGCATGCCGATCATCGCCATGAACGAGAACGATGTGCCGGTGACCATGAAGAACCAGTACACGCCGATGAACGAGAACAGGATGCCGGTGATGATCGCGGTCGGCGCCAGCACCGACTCGAACAGCGCGGCCATCACGATGTAGATGCAGGCCAGCGCCAGCAGCATGTTCTGCAGCATCACCTGCATGCTTTCCTGCTCGTCGTCGAAGGCACGGCCGTAGCCCCATGAATAGCCGGGCGGGAAACGCATGTCGGACAGCACCTCGCTGACGTGCTTGCGCGCGTCCTCGGAGGTGACGCCGTCGGCGGTTCCGAACTCGATGCTCAGCGCGGTATGGCGATCCTCGCGCTTGATCATGCCGGGAACATCGCCGATCGAAAGCTCCGCGAGCGTCGCCAGCGTCACCCGCTCGCCGCCGGGGGTCAGCACCGGCAGCGAGCGCAGCGCATCGAGATCGAGGCGGTCGGCCCTGCGGAACTGCAGCAGCAGGTCGACCTCCCCGGTGTCGGTACGGTAGGGCCGCAGCTCGACGCCGCGCATGGCGCCGGCCACGACTTCGGCGACGTCCTGGCTCGACAGGCCGTACAGACGGGCCTTGTCGCGATCGACGCGGACCCGGACCTCCCAATCCTCGGCGGACACCTGCAAGCGCACGTCGGCCAGGCCTTCGATGGACCGCATCACGCGTTCGACCTCACGGGCCACGTCGCGCAACTGCTCGGCCGACTCGCCGAACACCTGCACCGACAGCTTCTGGCCCGAGCCCTGGCGGTTCTCGTCGAAACTCGGATCGCCGATCGCGATCTTCGGCAGGCCCTCGCGGATCGCGTCCTTGATCTCCTGCGGCGTGCGACTGCGCGCCTCCTTGTCCTTGAGGATGATGCTGGATTCGGCACGGCCGAGGTCGAAGTACGAATAGACCGACTCGATCTCGAAGGCGTCCTTGTTCGCGAACAGATACGCCTCGACGGTGTTGACCGCCTCCTCGACCTTGGCAAGCCGGTAGACGCCGTTGACGTTGTAGCGCAGGAACAGGCGCTTGCTGTTGTCCTGCGGGAACATGTCCTGTTTGACCACCATCGCCGGGATCGCAACGCTGGCCAGCACCAGGACGATGAACAGCGCCGTCCACGCCGGGTGGCGCAGCGTCCAGTCGAGCACCCGCGCGTAACGGTCGGACAGGCGCTCGATCCAGCGGCCGCCGCTGCTGCCGTCGATCGGGATGCGCGTGGTCAGCTGCGGAATCAGGGTCAGCGCGATCAGCAGCGATGCCGCCAGCGACACGCAGATGGTCACGGCGACGTGCGACAGATAGATCGTGATCTCGTTCTGCACGCCGAAGATGTTCGGCAGGAACACGATCGCGGTGGTCAGGGTGCCGAGCGCGACCGCCAGCGCCACTCCGTTGACGCCCTTGAGCGTCGCCGCCACCGGATCGGTCCCCTGGGTCCGCGCCTTGAACACCGACTCGGTGACGACGACGGCGTTGTCGACGAGCATGCCGACCGACAGCATCAGCCCCATCAGGCTCAGGATGTTCAGCGAAAAGCCGAGGAAGTACATCGCCGCCAGGGTGATCAACAGCGACAGCGGCACCGCGCTGGTCACGATCGCGGTCATCTTCCAGTCGCGCAGGAACAGATAGAGCACGGCAATCGACAGCAGCGCGCCGACCAGTCCGGCCTCGATCAGATCGTCCAGCGACTGGCGCACGCTGTCGGCGGTGTTGTCCATCACGTACAGGCTGACCCCGGCCATTTCCGGCAGCTTGCGCACCGCGTCGATCTCGACCAACGCGCGGTCGGCGACCTCGACCATGTTCGCGCCGGTCTCCTTGAACACATTCAGACCGATCGCGTAGCGTCCGTCGAGGTGCCGGCCGTAGGTCCGGACCGGATCGGTGTAGCGCACATCGGCAATGTCGCCGAGGCGCAGGCCGCGCGCGTCGATGGTCATCGCGCGGATCGCGTCGAGCGAGGCGAAGCGGCCTTCCGGCTTGACGTAGTAACGCTTGCCGGCCTCGATGAAGTCGCCCGCGGTGATCGCGAAGTTGGCACGCTGCAGCGTCGCCGCAAGCTGGCGCAGATCGATGCCGTGCGCGGCGACGCGGTCGGCCGCCAGCTCGATCCGCACCTCCTTGGGCTCGACGCCGTAGAGTTCGACGCGGGAGATGCCCTCGAGGCGCTCGATACGGCGCTTGAGGTTGCGCTCGAGCATGTCGTAGGCGTCCGACAGATCGCGCTCCGCCGACACGCGCAGGGTCAGTACCGGAATGCTGCCGGCCTCGAATTTCTGGATCTGGATGCGTTCGATGTCCGCCGGCAGATCGTCGCGGACCGAATCGATCTTGTCGCGCGCCTCGACGCCCTTGACCGCCAGATCCTGGCCCCATTCGAAGCCCAGGAAGATATTGGTGCCGTTGTCCGACGATTCCGAATTCATGCGCTCGATCCCCGGCAGCGTCGCCAGCGACTCCTCCACCGGCCGGGTGATCCGGCGCTCGACTTCCTCGGGCGTCGAGTTGCGATAGGGGATCTGGATGAAGATGCCCGGAAACTCGATGTCCGGCAGGAATTCCAGTGGCAGGCGCTGCCCGCCGATGACGCCGATGACCGCAAGGCAGACGAATACCATCGTGACCGTCACCGGCCGGCGCAGCGACAGGCCGGTGATGTTCATCGGCCCGCTCCGGCTTCGGGCGCCGCGTCACCAGGCGCGGACGCCGGCTGCGGCGTGTTGCGGTCAAGCAGGGTGTACATCACCGGGATCACCAGCAGCGTCAGCAGCGTCGACACCGTCAGCCCGCCGATGACCGTGATCGCCATCGGCTGGCGGACCTCGGCGCCCTCGCCGGCGCCGATCGCCATCGGCAGCAGGCCGAGCACCGTGGTCAGCGTCGTCATCAGGATCGGGCGCAGGCGCGCGCGTCCGGCCTCGATGATCGCCCGATGGCGGTCATGACCCTCGCCGCGCAGCCGGTTGACCAGATCGATCAGGACGATACCGTTCTTCACGACGATGCCGGCGAGCACGATCATGCCGATCAGCGCGACCACGTTGATCACCGACCCGGTCACGTACAGCGACAGGATCGCCCCGATCGCCGCCAGCGGAATCGTGAACAGGATGACGAACGGATGGACCAGCGATTCGAACTGCGACGCCATCACCAGGTAGACCAGGAACACCGCCAGCGCCAGCGCCATCTGCAGCGAGCCGAACGACACGCGCATTTCCTCACTCTGGCCGGCGACGCGCGCCGACAACTCGCGCGGGATGTGGATCTCGTCCAGCATCCGCTGCAGCTCCGCCACGCCCTCGCCGAGATCGCCGTGGGCAAGGTTGGCCGAGACGACGACGACGCGCTGCTGGTCGACGCGGCGGATTTCGCTCGGGCCGTTGCGCAGCTGCACCGTCGCCACCGACGACAGCCGCACCGGCTGCGATGACTCCGGATTGATCAGCAGATTGCGCACCGCCTCGACGTTGGCGCGGCTGTTCTCGGCGCCGCGGACCAGCACGTCCACCTCGCGATCGCCGATGCGATAGCGCGTCGCCACCGAGCCGCGCACCGACCGCGCAACCCGGTCCGCGAGCACCGCGGTATCCAGGCCCAGATTGGCCGCCCGCTCCTGGTCGAACAGGACCTGGATCTCCGGATGGCCGGCGCTCATCGTCGTGTCGATCTCGGCGAAGCGGCCGGACGCCAGCATGCGCCCGCGCAGGGCCTCGGAATAGCGCTTCAGGGCGTCGAGGTCGTAGCCGGCCAGCTCCACTTCCAGCGGCGTCTTCAGGGTGAACAGCGTCGGCCGCGTGAACTTGTAGCTGGCACCGGGCACCCGGTCGAGCAGGGTCGACAGCGTTCCGATGACCTCGCCCTCGCGTGAAAACGCGACCGGCTTGAGCACGATGTTGACGGTACCGTCGTTCTCGCCGCCGGTCTCGGGATTGGCGTCGAGGCGATTGCCGGTGCCGGCGACCGTATACGCCGCCTGCAGCGCGTCGTTGCCGTGCAGACTGCGCCCGATCTCCTGCAGGACCTTGTCGGTCCGCTCCAGCGGCGTTCCCGGCGGCAGTTCGACCTCCGCCCGGAATTCGCCTTGGTTGAATGGCGGGATCAGCTCGACGCCGAGCCGCGGCAGGATCGACATCGCGAAGCCGAACAGGCCGGCGGCGGCGATCAGAACCAGCGCGCGATGCGACAGCGCCCAGTCCAGCAACGGCACATAACGCCCTTCCAGCCACGCGAACAGCTGCTGCCAGCGCGTCGACAGGGGCCGCAGCACCAACCCGAGCAACAGCCCCAGAATGCGGAACAGCTGCACCAGCGGCCAGGCCAGCATCGACGGCAACGTCTCCAGCACGCCGAAGCGCGCCCGCGACGCGGCGGTGCGTGCGCGCCCGCGGCCGCTGACCACCGGCGTCGCCGGAACCACCGGCTGTTTGCGCGCCGCGCGCGACGCCATCATCGGAATCAGGGTCAGCGACACCACCAGCGAGAACAGCAACGCGCCGGTGACGACCAGTGCCTGGTCGCTGAACAACTGGCCGGCGATGCCCTGCACGAACACCATCGGGAAGAACACCGCGACCGTGGTCAGGGTCGACGCGGTCACCGCGCCGGCGACTTCCGATGCGCCCTTGACCGCAGCCTCGCGCAGACCGAGGCCCTGTTCGTGGTGACGGTGGATGTTCTCGAGAACGACGATGGCGTCGTCGACCAGCATGCCGATCGCCAGCGCGATGCCGCCGAGCGACATGATGTTCAGCGACAGCCCCCATCCGTACATGACGTTGAAGGTCGCGATCACCGACGCCGGAATGGCGACGGCGACGATCGTCGTCGTCCAGGCGTTGCGCAGGAACAGGTACAGGATCAGGATCGCGAGCAGGCCGCCTTCCATCGCGGCGTATTTGACCTCGTCGATCGCCTGGCGGATGAACACCGACTGGTCGTAGAGCGGACGCAGCTCCAGGTCCGGCGGCAGCTGCTTGCCGAGCTGCCCGACGCGACTCTTGATCCTGTCGGCGACGGAGACGGTGTTGCCGTCGCCCTCCTTGTACAAGGCCACCTCGACCGCTTCGTTGCCGTCGATGCGGATGATCGCCTCGCGCTCCTTGTACCCGGACCGGACCTCGGCGACGTCCTCGAGATAGATCGAGCGGTCGTCCCGCTTGAGCAGGATCGTGTCGCGCATTTCCTGCAGCGAGGTGAACTGGTTGAGCGTGCGCACCAGATAGCTGGATGCGCCCTGCTCGACACGGCCGCCGGAGATGTTGGCGTTCTCGGCGCCGAGACGCTCGGCGATCGACTCCAGCGTCAGGTTGAACTGGGACAGGCGCGGCAGATCGACCAGCACCTGGACCTCGTCCTCGAGACCGCCGCTGATCTTGACCGCGGCGACGCCGTCGACGCCTTCGAGCGGTTTCTGCACCACATCCTCGGCGATGCGGCGCAGGCGCTTGAGCGCCGCCTCGTCGGCGGCGGCCGGGCCGGCGTCGCCGCTCTTGAGCGCAAGACCGTAGCGCATCACCGGATCCTGGCTCGGATCGAAGCGCAGCACGATCGGCCGCTTGGCCTCCTTCGGCAGCTCGATCGCGTCGATCTTCTCGCGCACGTCGAGCACGGCAAAGTCCATCTGCGTGCCCCAGTTGAACTCCAGGGTCACGTCGCTGCGCTCGGCCAGCGACGACGACCGCACCTGGCGCACGTTGCGGATCACGCCGACCGCCTCCTCGATCGGCTTCGACAGCAGCGTCTCGATTTCCTCCGGTGCGGCACCCGGCAGTTCGGTGCGGATCGTCAGCGTCGGATATGACAGATCCGGCAGCAGCGTCACTTCGAGCCGCGACTGGGCCACCATGCCAAAGAGCAGGACCGCGAATGTCAGCATGCTGATCGCGACCGGCCGGCGTGTACAGATTTCGATGATGTTCATAGTGCGGCGGATCCGGTCGCACCCCGCGCCCGGTCCCGTGTTCCCCTTGCGTGTCGCGCCTCAGACCGCATGCGCGTATCCCCTGCCGGGCCGCCGTCCCGAAGCGGGCCGGCGGCGCGCCTCAACCCTTGTCGACGCCCGCCGCCGCGGACTGCACCTCATCGGCGGCCGGTGGCGAAGGGGCGTTGACGACCTCGATCAGGCTGTCGTCCTTGAGACTGGCCTGGCCGGTCACCACCAGCTGCTCGCCATCGGCAAGTCCGTCGAGCACCTCGTAGTGGTCGGCATCGCTGTAGCCCACCTTCACCGGACGTCGGTGCGCGCGACCGTCCTGTACGACGAACACGCTCTGCTGCGCGTCCTCGGTCATCACCGCATCCTTCGGAATCAGCAGGGCATTCTCGCGGCGGTCGTAGAGAATCTCGACGCGCCCGAACATGCCCGGCTTCAGCCCGTCCTGTCCCGGCGCCATCGCCACCGTCACCTTGACCGTGCCGGTGCCCGCATCGACGACCGGACTGATCCGCAGGATGCGGCCGTTGAATGTGCGATCCGGCCACGCGTCGACGTTCACCGACGCCGGCTGCTGCGGCGCGAGCTTGTGGATGTCGCGCTCGGGCACATAGATCTGGGCCTGCAGCTGGTCCATGCGGGTCACCCGGAACGCCGGGCTGCCGGGCTGGATCTGGTTGCCGACCTTGATGAAGCGCTGCGAGACCACGCCCGCGAACGGCGCGACGATCTCCGCCTCCTCGAGCGACAGCCGCGCCAGATCGTAGGCCGCCCGCGCGCCATCGAGTTCGAACTTGGTCCGTTCGTAGGCTTCGCGCGAAACCAGATTGCGGCGATAGACCGACTCGTTGCGCTTGAAGTCCTGCTCGAGCTTGTCCGCAGACGCCTTGGCGCGCGCGACCTCCAGCCGCAGGCGATCGGTTTCGAGCCGCGCCAGCACCTGTCCGGCGGCGACCGACTGGCCTTCCTCGACCAGGATCTGCTCGATCACGCCACCGGCCTTCGCGTTGACGGTCGCCTCCTCCTCGGCCTCCAGCGTCGCGGTGCCGCGATAGGCCGCATCGATCACGCCGCGCGCCGCCGTGGCGACCTCGACCGGAATCGCGGCTTCTTTCTTTTCTTCTTCCTGCGCCTTGCCCTGCCCGTCCCCACAGGCCACCAGTACCGGCGTCAGCAACAGGATCCCGCACAACGCAATGTGCGCCCTCATCGATCGAACTCCCGAACATGCAATGTTGCCCTGCAAGCACCAAGACCCGTGCCAAGCAGAAGCAACACGTAATGGATTGAATTCAAACTATAAAACCAGAAGCGGGCGTGAGCGCCGAATCAATGCTGCGTCAGATTAACCATGTGTTGGTGAAACACGCTTCGAATTCCGGCGCCAAGCCGCCAACGGCGTGTGCCTTTATCTTGAATAACGATGGATTAACATCGTCTATATCAAGATCCCCCAAGCCCCCGCTCCGGCCACCCCTGTTGGATGCACGAACCCGCTCCAGAGTTGCATCCGGCAGCCGCAATCGCTTGCTGTTAGCATGGTCCGCGTGAATCCACACTTCATTTTGCTAGGAAACAGATTATGGAAGCCGCCAACCAGCGCGTCGTCTACATCCACTACACCCTGACCAACGACGGCGGCGAAGTCCTCGACAGTTCTCGCGGCGGAGAACCGCTGGCGTTCCTCTATGGCGCCGGCAACATCATTCCAGGGCTCGAGAAAGCCCTCGGCGGCAAGACCGCCGGCGAGCAGCTGCAGGTCCGCGTCGAGGCTGGCGAAGCCTATGGCGAGCGTGACGAGCGCATGGTCCAGGAAGTCCCGCGCAGCGCGTTCCAGGGGGTCGACCAGATCGAACCGGGCATGGCCTTCAACGCCCAGAGCAACCAGGGTCCGGTGCGCGTGGTCGTCACCGCCGTCAGCGAGGCGACCGTCACCGTCGACGGCAATCACCCGCTGGCCGGGCAGGCCCTGAACTTCGACGTCGAGGTCACCGAGGTCCGTGCCGCCACCGAAGAGGAAATGACCCACGGCCACGTCCACGGTCCGGGCGGTCATCAGCACTGACGAGCGCCCCGTCCTTCGGGGAACTCAGGCATCATGAACGGGGCCGCAAGTCGGCCCCGTTTGTTTATCCAGGAGCCGTTAATGCGCCGATCCGCCCGTCTACTGCTGGCCGCCTGCCTGGGACTGGCCACCACCGCACCGGCGCAGGCCGCCACCGACACGGCCCTGCAAGCAGCCGTCGCCGGCCCGCACCGCACCCCCGAGGCCAGGGCGCGCGATGCCGCGCGCCACCCCGCCGAAACCCTTGCCTTCTTCGGCATCCGCCCCGACATGACCGTCGTCGAGATCTGGCCGGGCGGGGGCTGGTACGCGGAGGTTCTGGCGCCGTACCTGCGTGAACACGGGCAGTACTATGCGGCCGGCTTCGTCGTCGACAGCGACGACGCCCCGGCCTACCGCAAGCGCATCCAGAAACGCTTCGAGGCCAAGCTCGCCGCCGAACCGTCGGTCTACGATCGCACCCGGCTCACCGCGGTCGGCCCGCCGGACCGGTGGACCATCGCTCCGGCCGGCAGCGCCGATCTGGTGCTGACCTTCCGCAACGTCCACAACTGGTTGGCCGGCGGCTATGACGCGGAGATGTTCAGGGCCTTCTATACCGCGCTCAAGCCCGGCGGCATCCTCGGCGTGGTCGAACACCGCGCGCCGGAGGGCACCGATTTCGAAACCATGAAGCGCAGCGGCTACGTCACCGAAGCACGTGTCCGCGAACTCGCCGGGGACGCCGGCTTCGAGTTCGTCGCGGCGTCACCGGTCAACGCCAATCCGAAGGACAGCGCCGATCATCCCGAAGGCGTATGGACCCTGCCGCCGACACTCAAGCTCGGCGACCAGGATCGCGAAAAGTACCTGGCCATCGGCGAATCCGACCGGATGACACTGAAGTTCGTCAAACCCGCACACTGACGCGCGGCGCGGCAAGGGCGACTATTCGGCCGCCGCCTGGGCGTAACGCTGGTCCCACTCGTCGCGCTGGCGGATCAGGCGCAGGTCCTGCATCAGCAGGAACGGGCGCGACCGCAGCTTGACGCCGACCTCGCTGACCGCGAGCTCCAGACTGCTGGCCATGCGCAGATGGCCGTCGATCCACTCCGCCCGCCCGGATCGCTCGGCCTGCAGCTGCGGCAGATGCGCCTGCTGTTGTACGAGGTAGGTCTCGATATCAACCGGCTCGAATTCGGTCTGATACAGCCGGTCGTTGAAGAACTGCAGCTCCAGGCGCCCATCGACCCCCCAGTGGCGGAAGTCGCGCACCGTCAGGATGTCGAAGTTGTTGGGCGGAACGTCCGCCGGCACGTCGTGGTGGATCGATTCGACGGTGGCGATGTAGTCCTGCTGCTCCAGCATCTCCACCACCGTCTCGACGGACATGTAGCTGGACAGACCGTCGATCAACGCAACCGGATCCGGTGCGACCCGGGTATAGGCCGCAACCGCATCGTCCGCCTGCGCCGGCGAGTCGGGCTCCACCGCGATGATCGGCGGATCTGCCACCGGGGGCGCCTCAGGGACCGGATCAGCAGGCGTGGCCTCGGACAACGCCGCCGACGTTTCCACTGCCTCCTCTGCCGGCGCCGGCTTCGGCGCCTGTTCCGCGTCCGCCACCGGCGTTGTTGCCTCGCGTTCAGCCTTGAGCGCAGGGCGCAGGATCAGCCCCACGCCGACCACGATCGCCAACAGCAACGCCCAGCGCAACGGCCGCCAGCGCTTCCACCATGCGGGGGGCTCGAGCCAGTCGCCACTCGATCCAGCCATTCGATTCTTCCTCGGGACGCGGGCACATCACCCGTTTGTGACGCCATCGGCGACGTCAAGGTGAAGAATATACGTATTCCTGCCCCGAAACCGCCCAGCCGCCCCCTCTAGCGTGGCGCCCCGTCGTGCGGACGCGCCGCCCCGATGTTGCGATCCAGGAAACTCAACATCCGCTCGTAAAGCTCGAGGCGATTGTCTTCGCTCCAGAATCCATGCCCTTCGTTGGACTTGGTCAACCATTCGTACGGCAGATTGCGCGCCTCCATGGCTGCGCGCAGGGCTTTTGCCTGTCCATACGGCGCCCGCGTATCCAGCTCCCCGTGAACGATGAGAACCGGCGCCCGCAAGCGATCGAGATGATTGATCGGCGACTGGCGTTCCAGCTCCACGCGATCGTCTCCGATGTACTTGCCCATGAAGGTCCGCCCCAGACTCCGCACCCCGATGTCGGATTCGCGCTTCAAGTCCGGAAGGTCATACACCCCGACGTAGCCGATCACGCACTTGTACAGCTCGGGCTCGCGCACCGCGCTCATCAGAGACGCATACCCTCCATAGCTGCCGCCATAGATGCAGATGCGGGAACCATCCACGATGCCCGATTCGACGACGTGCCTCACGCCGTCGGTGATGTCGTCGATCATCATCGTGCCCCACCTCTCCCGGGCAGCCTCGTGATGCGCGTGACCGTATCCACCCGACCCGCGGAAGTTGACCTGCAGCACCGCATACCCCCGACTCGCCAGCATCTGGGCGTCCGGCGTCCAGCCCCACCCGTCCCGGACGCCGAACGGCCCCCCATGCGGATTGACGACCAGCGGCAGAGCCTTGGCCTTGGCATGTGGCGGCAGTGTCAGATAGCCATGAATCTCGGCACCATCGCGCGCCTTGTACACAATCGGGCGTCGCTCTCCCATCTGATCGGGATCGATCCAGGATCGCATGGCGTAAACGAAGCTGGCCTTGCGGGCCTTCCGGTCGTAGAGGTAGACCTCCCCGGGATTGCGATCGCTGTAAACGCCGAAGACCAGGCGCGAACCGTCCCGGCTCCACGACATCGGCGCCACCGCCTGCCCCGGGAAGTTCCGGGCCAACGCCCGCAGCAGCCGGGCATCCGGATGTTCCGGCTCGACCCAATCGACGACGGGCTGCCCGGGTTCATACCGCACACCCAGGGGCACACGCCGATCCGCCGAGAAGAACACCCGATCGACATCCACCTCGTCATTGCAGGACATCGGGGTCAGCTTGCCGCTATCGGGATCCATCCGGCTGAGACAGTACCGATCCGTTCCATCCCGTGACTTGATGAAGGCGATTCCATCGTCGCTCCGCACCAGCAGCGGAATCAGCGACCGGCCTTCGGCGGCGGCACCGATTTCCTGCCATTGACGTTCGTCCCGATCGTAGCGATACGTCCGATCGGCCAGCGTGTCCGGGTCGGTCGCGACGGCGAACTGCAGATTTCCCGCATCATCGACCAGGAAGCCGGCTTGGCCTTTGAGTGGCGCCCGCACGCCCTTGTCTCGCCGGCTGGTGTAGACATCCAGTTCGTGGACATAGCTGAGCAGGTCCCCCTGAGCGATATTGATCCAGCGAGTCACTTGAATCAGGATCTTCTCGGGCCGGTCAACCATCGGTTGCAGCATCTGGGCCCAGCCCCCGTCCGCAGAACCCGAACCGACGCCGGCGCCGGACTCCCCGCGCAATCCATATAGATACCGGCGTTTCGAACCATCGGCATCGGCGGCCACCAGTTCACCGGTCAACTGCGGTTGCTCGAGCGGGCCATCGCTCGATCCGAGTGCGATCACGATGCGTTCGTTGCTCACCCACCACAGCGCTGCTGCGTGCTCGTGCTCGGGCGCACGCAAGCGGCCCACCACATTCATGTCGGACAGGCGGATGACGGCAACATGGGTTTCATCCCCCCTCGGAACGGTCGCCGCCAGCAATGCGCCATCCGGTGAGAGCTTGGCAAGCCCGAATTCGGCATGGCGTGCGAAATCCGCCAGTGCCGGTGCGCTTTGCTCCGTCGCCGCTGCAGCCACCGGAAACGTGAGCCAGACAATGACGGCAGCCAGTCCGCGTTTCATGGAAGCGTTCCCCTGTCATGTTCCGTGCGTCCATTGTGCACACGCCGCGGCGGCGCTGCCGCCAACACCGTAGGAATACGCCGACCCAGGGCGTCGGACAGCGTTCCAAGCCGCCAACAGGGCAGCTGCGAAATCCGGAAACTAGTCCTCCGGCTCGTATCCGAGATTCGGCGCCAACCACTTCTCGGCCTCGGCCTGGGTCCAGCCCTTGCGCTGCGCGTAATCGGCCACCTGATCGCGATTGATGCGACCGACGACGAAGTAGCGCGATTCCGGATGCGAGAAGTACCAGCCGCTGACCGCGGCGCCGGGCCACATCGCGTAGCTCTCGGTCAGCTCGATCCCGGCATTGCGCTCCACGTCCAGCAGCTGCCACAGGGTGCCTTTCTCGGTGTGCTCGGGGCAGGCCGGGTAGCCCGGGGCCGGGCGGATGCCGCCGCCTTGCTCGACGTAGCGTTCGGCGATCAGCGCGTCGTTGTCGAGCTGTTCGTCGGGCATGTAACCCCAGAACTCCCGGCGCACGCGCTGGTGCAGGCGTTCGGCGAAGGCTTCGGCCAGCCGGTCGGCCAGCGATTCGAGCAGGATCGCGTTGTAGTCGTCGTGCTCCGCCTTGAACGCGGCGACGCGATCGGCGCTGCCGAGGCCGGCGGTCACCGCGAAGGCGCCGACATAGTCGGGCACGCCACTGTCCCTGGGAGCGACGTAGTCGGCCAGACAGCGGTTCGGCACGCCGACGCGGTGCTCGCTCTGCTGGCGCAGGCCGTGCAGGCGCGTCAGCACCTGCGTGCGCGTTTCGTCGGTGTAGACCTCGATGTCGTCATCGTTCACCTGCGCAGCCGGAAACAGACCGATCACGCCGTTCGCGGTCAGCCAGTTCTCCTCGACGATGCGGTCGAGCATGGCGTTGGCGTCGGCGTACAGCTTGCGCGCGGCTTCACCGGTGGTCGGACTGTTGAGCAGCTCCGGATAGCGGCCCTTGATTTCCCAGGCAATGAAGAACGGTTGCCAGTCGATGTATTCGCGCAGCTCGGCCAGCGGGTAGCTTTTGAAACTGCGCACATGCTGTACGGCAGCGGCGTGATGCTGATGGTCGCAGGTCGGGCCCTCGCAGACATCCCGGGTCTGCTGCAGCAGCATCCGCGGACGCGGCGGGCGATAGCCGTTCCAGTCGATCGGCGTCTTGTTGGCACGCGCGGCAGCGATCGGCAGGAACTTCTCCTGGCGGTCCTTGGACGCGTGACGCTCGCGGATGCCGTCGTACTCGGCCTTGATCTCGGCCATCAGCTTCGGCCGCTGTTCGGCGGACAACAGGCTGGACGCGACCGGCACCGAACGCGACGCATCCTTGACCCACACCACCGGGCCTTCGTAGGCCGGGTCGATCTTTACCGCGGTGTGCGCGCGTGACGTCGTCGCGCCGCCGATCAGCAGCGGCACCGTGAAGCCCTGGCGCTGCATTTCCTTCGCCAGATTCACCATCTCGTCCAGCGACGGCGTGATCAGACCGGACAGGCCGATGATGTCGGCCTTCTCGGCAATCGCGGTGTCGAGAATCTTCTGCGCCGGCACCATCACGCCGAGATCAATCACTTCGTAGTTGTTGCACTGGAGCACGACGCCGACGATGTTCTTGCCGATGTCGTGCACGTCGCCCTTGACCGTGGCCATGACGATCTTGCCCTTGGACTGCGCGACGTCGCCGGGCTGCTTCTCGGCCTCGATGAACGGGATCAGATAGGCAACCGCCTTCTTCATCACGCGGGCGGATTTGACCACCTGCGGCAGGAACATCTTGCCGGCGCCGAACAGATCGCCGACGACGTTCATGCCGTCCATCAGCGGGCCTTCGATCACTTCGATCGGACGCTTGCCGGCCGCGGCGAGCTCTGCGCGCAGTTCCTCGGTGTCGGCTTCGACGTGCGCGTCGATGCCCTTGACCAGCGCGTGCTTGATGCGCTCGCGCACCGGCTGCTGGCGCCAGGCTTCGTCCTCGACCGCCTGCTTCGCACCGTCGCCGCGGAAGCGCTCGGCGATCTCGAGCAGACGTTCGGTGGCGTCCTCGCGGCGATTCAGGATCACGTCCTCGATGCGTTCGCGCAGTTCCGGGTCGAGTTCGTCGTAGACCACCAGCGCACCGGCGTTGACGATGCCCATGTCCATGCCCGCCTTGATCGCGTGGAACAGGAAGACCGAATGGATCGCTTCGCGTACGGCGTTGTTGCCGCGAAACGAGAAGCTGACGTTGGAGACACCGCCGGAGACCTTGGCGCCCGGCAGGTTCTGCTTGATCCAGCGTGTGGCCTCGATGAAGTCGAGGCCGTAGTTGTTGTGTTCGGCGATGCCGGTGGCGACCGCGAAGATGTTCGGGTCGAAAATGATGTCCTCGGCCGGAAAGCCGACGTCCTCGGTGAGGATTCTGTAGGCACGCGCGCAAATCTCCTTGCGCCGCTGCAGATTGTCCGCCTGTCCGTCTTCGTCGAAAGCCATCACCACCACGGCGGCGCCATATTTACGGCACAGCCGGGCCTGCTCGACGAACGGCTCGATGCCTTCCTTCATCGAGATCGAGTTCACCACCGGCTTGCCCTGCACGCACTTCAGGCCGGCCTCGATCACGCTCCACTTGGACGAGTCGATCATCACCGGCACGCGGCTGATGTCCGGCTCCGACGCGATCAGATTCAGGAAGCGCGTCATCGCGGCGACGCCGTCGAGCATGCCCTCGTCCATGTTGACGTCGATGATCTGCGCGCCGGACTCGACCTGCTGGCGCGCGATCGCCAGTGCGGTCGGGTAGTCACCGTCCTTGATCAGGTTGCGGAACTTGGCCGAGCCGGTGACGTTGGTGCGTTCGCCGACGTTGACGAAGTTGAGATCGCCGGTCAGGTTCAAGGGTTCCAGCCCCGACAGCCGACACACCGGTTCCGGCGCCGGCGGCACGCGCGGCGTCCGGTCGGCGACCGCCTCGGCGATGGCGCGGATGTGGTCGGGCGTGGTGCCGCAGCAGCCGCCGACGATATTGACCAGCCCGGCGCCGGCGAACTCACGCAGGATCGCGCCGGTGTCCTGCGGACGCTCGTCGTATTCGCCGAAGGCGTTCGGCAAGCCGGCATTCGGATAGCAGGAGATGTAGCAGTCGGCCACGCGCGACAGCTCGGCGATGTACGGCCGCATGTCCTTGCCACCCAGCGCGCAGTTCAGACCGACGGCGAGCGGGCGCGCGTGGCGGATCGAATTCCAGAACGCCTCGGTGACCTGACCGGACAGGGTCCGGCCGGAGGCGTCGGTGATCGTGCCGGACAGGATCACCGGCCAGCGCTGCCCTCGCTGCTCGAACACCGTCTCGCAGGCGAAGATCGCCGCCTTGGCGTTGAGCGTGTCGAAGATCGTCTCGATCAGCAGCAGATCGGCGCCGCCGTCGAGCAGGCCGTTGGTCTGTTCGACATAGGCGGCGACCAGCGCGTCATAGGTGATGTTGCGCGCGCCGGGATCGTTGACGTCCGGACTGATGCTGCAGGTGCGGCTGGTCGGGCCCAGCGCGCCGGCGACGAAGCGTGGTTTGTCCGGCGTCCTGGCCGTCCACTCGTCGGCGGCCGCGCGCGCGCATTGCGCGGCGGCGACGTTCATCTCATAGGCCAGCGACTGCATGCCGTAGTCGGCCAGCGACACCACCTGCGCGTTGAAGCTGTTGGTCTCGATGATGTCCGCGCCGGCTTCCAGATATTTGCCGTGGATCTCGCGCACGATCTCCGGCTGCGTCAGCGACAGCAGATCGTTGTTGCCCTTCAGGTCCGACGGCCAGTCGGCAAAACGCTCGCCGCGGTAGTCAGCCTCACCGAGTTTGTAGCCCTGGATCATCGTGCCCATGGCGCCGTCGATGACCAGGATATGCCGGCGCAGCAGCGCGTCGAGGCGGTCGTAGGCGGAAGAAATGTTCATGACACGAGCCTTGATTGCGGACATTACAGAGATCAGAGCCCGCTATTGTATCTGTTTATGCGGATGAACGGATTCGAGTGCCATCCGGCGGCGACACGCCGCTTGTCCGCTCTTCTCCACCTCGTATCCCCGGCATCCACTCAAGGGCATCTCCCCCCGGTACCTTTGCATCACGGGTTCACGGCAGGACGGAACTTAAACCGGATTGCAGCGGACCAACCGATCTCTCCCCCCAACCCGGATACCCCAACCTCCGGGTTTCTAGGGCCAGGCTTCAAGCCTGGCCTCTTTTTTTGGGCGCCGTGCCCGCACCCCCTTCCGACACCATCCGTCACTGACATCAACACCAGCGTTGACAGTGACAAATACATTGATTAGTGTAATTGAACGATTGGTTAGCCTTGGCCGATCGCACCCTATTCGAGACTGTTGGAGATCCCCTGATGAGTGCTGTGATGACGACGACGCGCTGGCACGACCCCAAGCGCTACCTGTGGCTTCTCGGCGTCCCCGTCATGCTGCTGCCGATGCTCGGCGGCTGGCTGGTCGACGCGACCGGCCTGTCGCTGTTCTGGTGGTTCATGCCCCTGATCGTGTACCTCGTGGTGCCGGTGGCCGACCTCCTCGTCGGTGAGGACCGCAACAATCCGCCCGAAAGCGCGGTCGCCGATCTGGAGAAGGACCGCTATTACCGCTGGGCCGTGTATGCCGCCGTGCCGATGGAGTACGCGACACTGATCTGGGGCGCGTGGGTGGCCGGCACCGAATCGCTGGCCTGGTGGGAATACCTGGGCCTGGCGATCTCGGTCGGCATGGTCACCGGCATCTCGATCGCCGTCGCCCATGAACTCGGCCACAAGACCGATCCCTTCGAGCAGTGGCTCGCCAAGATCGCGCTGGCACCGACCGGCTATGGCCACTTCTACACCGAGCACAACCGCGGCCATCACGTGCGCGTGGCCACCCCCGAGGATCCGGCCTCGTCGCGCTACGGTGAATCGTTCTACGCCTTCCTGCCGCGCACTATCGCCGGCGCGATGCGCTCCGCCTGGAAGATCGAGAAGGCGCGCATGCAGCGCCGCGGCCTGCCGACCTGGCACTGGCGCAACGACGCCCTGAATGCCTGGGCGATGACGCCGATCCTGTTCGGCGCCCTGATCGCCGCGTTCGGCTGGATCGTGCTGCCGTACCTGCTGATCCAGGCGGTCTACGGCTTCAGCCTGCTCGAAGTCGTGAACTATCTCGAGCACTACGGCCTGTGCCGCAAGAAGCTGCCGAGCGGGCGCTACGAGCGCTGCCAGCCGACCCACTCCTGGAACAGCAACCACGTCTTCAGCAACGTGCTGCTGTATGGCCTGGAGCGGCATTCGGACCATCACGCCAACCCGCTGCGCGGCTACGAGGCCCTGCGTCACTTCGAGGACAGCCCGCAGCTGCCCAACGGCTATGCCGGCATGATTCTGCTGGCCTACTGCCCGCCGCTGTGGTTCGCCGTGATGAACCGCAAGGTCCGCGCCCACTACGGCGGCGACCTGACCAAGGCCAACGTCGTTCCGCGCTTGCGCGCCAAGCTCGGCGCCCCGACCCCCGCCTGAACCGACCCGGACCCTGGAGACCCCTGACATGCGCAAATGGCGTTGTGTGATCTGTGACTTCGAATACGACGAGGCCCTCGGCATGCCGGATGACGGCATCGCACCCGGCACCCGCTGGGAAGACGTGCCCGACGACTGGAGCTGCCCCGACTGCGGCGCTCCGAAAGCCGAGTTCGACATGGTGATCGTCGCCCAGGCCGCCTGACGACGGCAGACCCCACCGCCCCGTCCCGGTGCTCGGCACCGGACGGGGCGGATTTTTTTGAGCTTCCCGCAACAGCCTCGAATCCGAGGTTTGACAGCAATTGAACGATTGATTAGTTTTAGTGAACGATCGTTCAATGAGGGAGTGGCGCACTCCCGGAACCGCAGCAGAACGGAGATTTCCCGCAATGACGACCGCAACCCTGAGCGCGCAGTGGCGCGACAACAAACGCTATCTGTGGATGCTCGGCGCCGTAGTGCCGGCACTGCCGCTGATCGGCGGCTACCTCTACCACCTGACCGGCTCCCCGCTGTCCTGGTGGCTGGCGATGATCATGGTCTACGCCGTGATCCCGCTGATGGACCTGCTGATCGGCACCGACACCAACAATCCGCCCGAGACGCTGGTCAAGGAGATCTCGCAGGAGACGTACTACCGCTACGCGGTCTACCTGGCGGTACCGGCCGGCTACGCCTCGCTGATCTGGGGCGCCTGGGCCTTCACCCATATGGATCTGGCCTGGCATGAGGCGCTGGGCCTGACGCTGTCGGTCGGCGTGATCTCCGGCATCGGCATCAACACCGCCCACGAACTGGGGCACAAGACACCGGCGCTGGAACGCTGGATGGCGAAGATCGCGCTGGCGCCGGCCGCCTACGGCCACTTCTTCATCGAACACAACCGCGGCCATCACGTGCGCGTGGCCACTCCGGAAGATCCGGCGAGCTCGCGCTTCGGCGAATCGTTCTACGCGTTCCTGCCCCGCACCGTCGTCGGCAGCCTGCGCTCGGCGTGGGAGATCGAGGCCAAGCGCCTGGCACGCGAGGGCCGCGGCGTCTGGTCGATCCACAACAACAATCTGCAGGCCTGGGCGATGACCGTGGTCCTGTTCGGCGGGCTGACCGCGTGGCTGGGCTGGCCGGCACTGCTGTTCCTGGTCGGCCAGGCCCTCTACGGCCTGAGCCTGCTGGAGGTGGTGAACTACCTCGAGCACTACGGACTGCTGCGCACCCGGCGCGAGGATGGCAGCTACGAACGCTGCCAGCCGCACCATTCGTGGAACAGCAACCACATCGTCACCAACATCATGCTGTACCACCTGCAGCGCCACTCGGACCATCACGCCAATCCGACGCGCTACTACCAGGCACTGCGTCACTTCGAGCACGCCCCCCAGCTGCCGAGCGGCTACGCCTCGATGATCCTGCTGGCGTACTGCCCACCGCTGTGGTTCAGGGTGATGAATCCGCGCGTCGTCGCCCACTACAAGGGCGACATGAGCAAGGCGAACATCAAGCCCGGCATCCGCGAGCAGGTGATCGCGCGCTACGCGAAGAGCGCCTGAGCCATTCGTACTCGGGGCGGCGCATGGGGTAACATGCGCCGCCTTTTTCGTTTCTTTCACCGAACCCGGATACAGGATTCATGCAGTACAAGAAGTGGCGCTGCCTGATTTGCGATTACGTTTACGACGAAGAACTCGGGGCGCCTGACGACGGCATTCCGCCCGGCACCCGCTGGGAGGACGTCCCCGATTCCTGGACCTGCCCCGACTGCGGTGCGTCCAAGGACGATTTCCAGATGGAAGAGATCTGACCGCGCACCCGTAACCGTCGCGCGCTTCCCTCCCGACCCGCCGGACTGACCATGACCGCTCCGATTACCGTGCTCGGCGCCGGACACGCCGCCGTCACCCTGGCTCGCGAGCTGCGCAAGCTCGACGCCGAGACGCCGCTGCGCATCATCACCGCCGACGACGGCGCCTACTACTACAAGCCGGACCTGTCCAAGGCGCTCGCCGCCGGCAAGGACGCTGACGGCCTGATCAAGCAGTCGCCCGACCAGCTGCGCGAGCAGCTCAACGCCGAGGTGCTGACGCAGACGCCGGTGACGCGCATCGCCCCGGACGAGCATGCCGTCTACGCCGGCGATACCCGTTACGACTATTCCAGGCTGGTGCTGGCGCTGGGCGCCGAGGCGATCCGGCCGCCGTTCCCCGGCGACGCCGCGGCGCTGGTGCATACCGCCAACCATCGCAGCGACTACGCGAAGTTCCGCGCCGCGCTGCAGCCGGGCGCCCGCGTGCTGATCGTCGGCGCGGGGCTGATCGGCTGTGAGTTCGCCAACGACTTGGCCGCGGCCGGCTACGCGGTCACGGTCGCCGACATCGCCGGCTGGCCGTTGCCGCGCCTGCTGCCTGAAGTGCAGGGCCGCGCGCTGCAGGCCGGGCTCGAGCAGATCGGCGTGCAGTGGAAGCTCGAAAACGGCGTGCAATCCCTGAACCGCAGCGGCAACGCGATCCGCGCCGAATTCGGCGACGGTAGCAGCGCCGAGTTCGACACGGTGCTGTCGGCCGTCGGCCTGCGCCCGCATACGGCGCTGGCGCGCGACGCCGGTCTCGAATGCGCGCTCGGCATCGTCGTCGACGCCCACCTGCAGACCTCCGCACCCGACATCTACGCGATCGGCGACTGCGCGCAGATCGGCGGCCGCCTGCTGCCCTATATCCTGCCGATCGCCCACGCCGCCCGCGCACTGGCGCCGACGCTGACGGGCACGGCGACCCCGGCCAAGCTGCCGGCGATGCCGGTGATCGTGAAGACGCCCGCGTGCCCGACGCTGGTCAGCGCGCCCGCAGACGTGCCCGGCGCCTGGGAAGTCAGCGGCGAAGCGCCCGACCTCGAGGCGTTGTACAAGGACGAGAACGGCAACCCGATCGGCTTCGCGCTGACCGGCAAGGCCACCGCCAAGCGCGCCCAGTACGCTGCACAGATGCCGCCGGTCTTCGACCCGGCCGCGTAACCTGATCCGCCAGAGCCCCCGATGTCACAGTTCGACAACGTCAGTGTCCTCAAGCGCGCCAACGTCTATTTCGACGGCAAGTGCGTCAGCCACACCGTGCTGCTGGCCGACGGCAGCCGCAAGACCCTGGGCGTGATCCTGCCGTCCAGCCTGACGTTCAACACCGCCGCCCCGGAACGGATGGAGATTCTCGGCGGCCGTTGCCGCGTCCGTCTGGCTGGCGCCGATAACTGGACCGAGTATGCTGCGGGGCAGTCCTTCGACGTCCCCGGAGCGTCGAGCTTCGACATCGAGACGCTGGAACCCGTTGACTACGTCTGCCACTTCAATTGAGCCCGACGGCCTGAGCCGTCCGCCCCAGCGCCCCGCCTGCGGGGCCGCTGCATCATGAGCGATCGCCCCCGACCCGCTCACCCCTCGCTGGCGCGCCAATGGCGCCACATCCGACATGCCTGGCTGCGCTGGCGCCCGCGCGCCGCCTACTGGACCGCCGCCGCCGCCATCGGCCTGGCCGCATCCGCCTTCGCCTGGTCCAGCGAACTGATCCAGCACGAGTTCGCCGCGCTCGCCGCACGATGGCCGGCGCTGGTGCTGCTGCTGATCCCGGCGGGCATGGTCCTCGTTTCCTGGATCACCACGCGCATCGCCCCCGAGGCCGCCGGCAGCGGCATTCCCCAGGTTCTCGCCGCGCTGCGCAATGAGGGCAAGGCGATGCGCGAACGCCTGCTGGCGCTGCGCACCGCGGTCGCCAAGATGCTGTTGACGCTGGTCGGGCTGGCCTGCGGCGCATCGGTGGGGCGCGAGGGCCCCACCGTGCAGATCGGCGCGGCCATCGCCAACGTCGTCGGCGCCCGCAGCGGCAGCCCCGCCACCCAGCGCAGCCTGATCCTGGCCGGCGGCGCCGCCGGCGTCGCGGCGGCATTCAATACGCCGGTCGCCGGGATCGTGTTCGCATTCGAGGAGCTGGCCAGCAGCCTCGAGGAACAGGCCAGCGGCACGCTGCTGGTGATGGTGATCATCGCCGCCGTGGTCGCGATGTCGATTCTCGGCCACCGCGTCTACCTCGGCGTCGTCGACGTCCACCTCGTGACCTGGGCCGAATGGCGCGCCGTCCTGATCTGCGGCTTGGTCGGCGGCCTCGCCGGCGGCCTGTTCAGCCGCTGGCTGTTCGCCGGCACCCGCGCGGTGCGACGGCTGTCGGCGCGTTTCGGCTGGCGCGTCCCGGCGCTGTGCGGCCTGGGCGTCGCGCTGCTGGGGCTGATGAGCCTCGGCGCCACCTACGGCAGCGGCTACGAGGAAACCCGCATGGCGCTGGAGGAACCGGGTTCCCTGCCCTGGGCCTATCCGCTGCTCAAGGCGCTGGCCACGCTGATGTCCTACCTCAGCGGCATCCCGGGCGGCGTGTTCTCACCTTCGCTGGCCGTCGGCGCCGGCATCGGCGCCGACCTCGCCCGGCTGATCGACTTCGCACCGGCAGCGGCGGTCACGCTGCTGGCGATGGCGGCGTATTTCGCCGGCGTGACGCAGACGCCACTGACCGCCGCGGTGATTGTCTCCGAAATGACCCTGGACCAGCGCCTGATCCTGCCGCTGATGGCCGCGGCGCTGCTGGCGGCCGGCGTCGCGCGCCTGATCTGGCGGGACTCGCTCTACCGCGCGATGATGCGCGACATCCTCGCCAGCGGCACCACGCAGCCGGCGCCGCTGAACCCCGACGCCAAGGCCCCGGCGCCGATTCCCGAGCCGCAAGCGGACACCCCGCCTGCCGCTGAAACCGCGGCAGCTCCGGCACCCGCAACCGCGTCCGATCGCGACGACACCACGGCCGCAAGCCCGCAACCCGCCCCGCCGTCGGCAACCGACGCACCCGCCCCCGGCGCGCCCCCCGACAAGACCGGCTGAACCCCTGCGCGCGCATCCGCACGGCAGCAGTCTCAGGTTTTGAGACAGCCCCCCTGTACAACAGGCTCCACAGAAACGGATGTGGAGACCGACATGCAGGCCAACACGACACCGCAGCACCCGGACCGCCATGATGTGCCGTCGTTCGAACGGCGCTGCCGCGAACTGTGCGCGGCATGGGGCGAGGGATACGTCGTCGACGCCACCAGCAGTGGCCGGCAGGAACGGCCGAATGCCGCCGCGCAGGCCGTCATCGTGCGCACCGCCGACGGCGGCAGTCTCGAAATCCGTCTGCGCGGCCGGGACATCGAGGTCCGCGCCACCGGATGGCCGGAGGCCCAGCATCACGGCCTGCGCCGACGCTTCCAGCAGATGCTCAGCGCCCAGGTCGGGGCACACCGCGAAACCGCCGAGATCGCAGCGGAACTGAAGCGGCGCCTGCTCGATCCGTACGCACGGGCCCTGCGTACGGCGCGGCAGCAGGCCCGGCACTACCGCCAGGCCGCACGGGAACTGGATACGGGTCTCAAGCGCGCCGGTTTCAGTGCCGCCGATACGCAGGTGGTCGGGCGCCAGCTGCAGGTGCAGCGCCCGTATCTGCCGCTGCAGGCGGGCACCGCCGCGTTGCCCTCGGCCGCGGTCGTCGGCATCTCGATGCACGAACACATGGCCGCGGCACACGTCGAGCTGCGCAACCTCTCGCCCGACGAACTGGCCGACGTACTCGGCTTCGTCGATGCCTTGATGGCGCAGCGCCAGCGCCAGCTGCGCCTGTGCGCGTGAGCCCGCCGCCGCGCCGGCCTCAGCCGGCGGCGTAGCGCTCGCGCATCAGCTTCTTGTTGTATTTGCCGACGCTGGTCTTGGCCAGCGCATCGACGAAGCGGATCGTGTCCGGGATCGCGTACTTCGAAATCTCTCCACGCTCGGCGAACGCGGCGATGTGCGCCTTGACGTCCGCCTCGCTGAGCACGTGACCGTCCCGCAACACGACCAGGGCCACCGGCCGCTCCCCCCATTTTTCGTCCCTGGCGCCGATCACCGCCACCTCATTGACCGCTTCGAGCTGGGAGATGTAATCCTCGATCTGGACCGAGGACACCCACTCTCCGCCGGTCTTGATGACGTCCTTGATGCGGTCGGTGATGCGCAGATAGGCGCCGTCGAGCAGGCCGATGTCCTGCGTGTGCAGATAGCCGCCGGCCCACAGTTCGTCGGAGGCCTCGGCGTTGCCGAGATACCCCTGCGTCAGCCACGGCGCGCGCACGACGATCTCGCCGCTGCTGCTGCCGTCCCGGGGCACGTCGTGCATCTCGGGATCGACGATGCGCAGATCGACCAGCGGAATCGCCATGCCGGCGCGGCAGCGGTGCGCGAGCTGCGTCGCCGCATCCTGCTGTTCCACGTCCGGGCTGAGCTGCGCGATCGTCACGATCGGGCCGGTCTCCGACATGCCGTAGCCTGCGAAGACGTCGATGCCGAATCCGCAGGCGGCCTGCGCCAGTCCGGTCGGCAGCGCCGAACCGCCGATCACCACCTTCCAGCCCGACAGCGCCTTCGAGTCCTGCGGCAGCTGCGCCAGCAGCATCTGCAGCACCGTCGGCACACAGTGCGAGAACGTCACGCGTTCGGCCTGGATCAGGCGCAGGATCTGCTCCGGAACGTAGCGCCCCGGATACACCTGCTTGACGCCCAGTTGCAGGGCCACATACGGCATCGCCCAGGCGTGCACGTGGAACATCGGCGTCAGCGGCATGTAGACGTCGCCGCGATGGAAGCGCTGCTGGCTCGCCGGGCTGGCCAGGGCCGCCATGCCGGCCAGTGCCAGCAACACCAGCTGCCGATGGCTGTAATAGACGCCCTTGGGCAACCCGGTGGTGCCGGTGGTGTAGAAGGTGGTGGCGCGGGTGTTCTCGTCGAAGTCCGGAAACTCGAACGCGGCCGATGCCGACGCCAGCAGCGCTTCGTAGCTGGCGTGCGCATAGTCCGGCATCGGCGCGTCGTCGTCGCTGATCCAGATGACGCGCTCGACGCTCTGCAGCTGGTCGCGAATCTCCAGATACACGGGCGCGAAGTCGGCATTGAGCAGCACGACCCTGGGACGCGCGTGATTCAGCGTGTAGAGGATCTGTTCCGGTGACAGGCGGATGTTCACCGTCATCAGCACCGCACCCATCATCGGCACCGCGTAATAGGCTTCCAGATAGCGGTGGCTGTCCCAGTCCATCACCGCGACGCTGTCGCCGAAGCCGACGCCCTGTTCGGCCAGTGCGCTGGCCAGGCGGCCGACACGTTGGCGCAGATCGCGATAGCGGTAACGGACCCGATCGCGATAGACGATTTCCTGATCGGGGGTATTGCTCAGCGGCGCATGCCACAGCTGCTTGATCAGCAACGGGTAGGCGTAGGCCTCACTGGCGACGAGCGGTTCGGGATGCGGCATGGTGGGGGTCTCCATCATCGGTCAGCGGCCGTCCTGGCCAGCGATCTCCAGCAGCCTCTCGGCCACGGCCTGCGGCGCCGTGCGCTGAACGTTGTGATCGCCGGTCATCTGCACGAGCGTCCATCCACGCTGGCGCGCCCGTTCGGCCTGTGGCGCAAAGTCGTCGTCCTCGGGCTTCTGCCCTTCCGCGACGGTCAGGATGTAGGTGGTCGGAATGGCCGGCGGCGTCTCGTGCTGCAGGTGCAGCGGTCCAGTCACGGTCTGCAGCGGCTGCGGCACGTTCTTTGGCGGCGGATCGTCGCGGGTGTCACGCGGAAAACGCACGAAGCCGTCCTGCGTCAGCTTTTCGAGCATGCCGGCGCGCTTGCGATGGATATCGAGCAGACTGTCGCCGTCGCCGGGGACCACGGCGTCCAGATAGACCAGGTGCGCGATGCGGTCCGGCACGCGGTCGGCGACACCGGTGACGACCATGCCGCCGTAGCTGTGACCGACCAGCGTGATGTCGTGCAGATCCTCGTAGAGGATGACGTTGACCACGTCCTGGATGTGCGTGTCCAGCGTGATGTCCGGCGATGCCAGATGCACGCGTTCACCCAGCCCGGTCAGCGTCGGGCGATAGACGATGTTGCCCCGCTGCGTCAGCAGCCTGTCCAGCGCCTGGTAGGTCCAGCCACCACCCCAGGCGCCATGCACCAGCACGAAGGTTTCGGCCCGGGCCGCGGAACTGCAGAACGCGCACAGCGATAGCGCGATCACAAGCAAACGCAGACGTACGGTATGCATGGCCATTTCTCCCGGTGTCTCGTGCCGTGCCGATTCAGGACGCCGTGCAGCCGGACATCTTCTGCGGCCGCGGCGGCGCGTAGATCCCCTCGCGGATCTCGGCGGCGCCGATCCCGTCGAGATCGTTGACGATGTCGATCACCGCGCGCGTCAGCGGCAGCAGCGATGGTTCGTGCACCATGTCCAGCCGATCCGCGGGGTCGAACAGATACATCGGCGCGGTCAGGAAGCTGACGATCGGGGCCGACGGGTGAAAGAACGCCGCATCGGTTGGCGGATGCTTGCTGGCTGGGCTCGGAAATCCCTCGACCGGCAGGATCAGCGAGCGTTCAAGCTTCTCCTTGCAGATCGCCCGCGCGACGCTCTGCTCAAGTTGTGAAATGAAGCTGGTGAACCACCAGCGCACCTCGGGTTTGTCGGTCGGCACCAGCTTGCCGTCGACGGCGCGCGCCTCGCGCGCGGCATGCTCCAGGTGGATCTCGGCCACGACCCGCCGTTCCAGAAAGTCCTTTTTCGTTTGGGCGAAGTGATGCAGACCGGCGCCACCGGACATGTGCCCGCCGTTGAGCAGGAACAGCATGTTGTGCGGGCGCTGCTCCTGCGACAGCTGCGACCAGTAGTAGGCCTGGGCCAGCACCAGTGCGGTGCCGCTGGCGTCCTCGACTGCGGAGTTCCAGGGACCATCATGATGCGAGCCGATCACGACCCAGTCGTCCGAGCGGCCGGGCAGCGATCCCATCACGTTGTGCGACACCGCCGGCGCCTGCTGGCGCCGCAGGCTGATGCGGGCATGGGCGGGCCCTTCGGCCATGAAGGCCTTGAGCCGCTCGCCGTTGCTACGGTTCAGGTACAGGCCCGGAATCGAGCGCGGCCGGGCATCGTAGGGGTTGTAGTAGCGGTCGGTCTCCCAGGGAAAATCCAGGATGCCGATGAAGCCGATCGCGCCGGCGGCGATTTCCGGATCCATGATCTTCTGGAAGCGCTCGCTCATCGGCAGCACCTGGGTCAGCGTGTCGAGCTCGCCAGCGGGGTCGTAGGCCCAGGTGGCGAGCTTGTCGCGCATGCGGTCCTGCGGCCAGGCCATCAGTTCGAGTCCGACCACGGCGATCTTTCCGGCCACCTGCGCACCGGGCTGCGGCGACAGCACCAGTTCACCCTCCAGGGCCTCGGCGCCGGCCGACAACGGCACCGGCCAGGATTCGAGTTCCAGCACCTGATCGGGATCGCCGTCGTGCCAGACCTGCAGCGACCACTGCTGCGGCTCCCAGCCCATCACCTCGATCGGGTCGAGCGTGACGTCCTGCAGCCCGAATTCGATGAACCGCTCGCGCAGCCACTGCTCGGTCCACGCGTCGGCGGGATACGCGGGGCGCCGGAATCCCCGGGTCTCGATCTGCGCGATCCAGTCCATCACCTGTTGCGACGACGCCAGCTGCGGCGTCGTGGCCGACGGCGGCGGGGACTGCAGCGATGCGCAGGCCCCGCAGGCGGCCAGCACCGCGACGGTCGCGAGGGTCCGGATCGTCTTTGATGGATTCGTCATGTCAGCGTCCGAAGTTGTAGCGGAAAGTCGCGTAGATCGTGCGCGGGGCTTCGATGCCCTCGACCACCGCACCCTTGATGATCTGGCCCTGACGCACGGTGACCTTCTCGTTGGTCAGGTTCTCGCCCTGCAGCCGGAACGACCAGCCGTCGAAGGCATGACCGAAGCCGATCGTCGCGCGCCAGCGTGTGACCGGGCCCTGCGTATAGCGGTCGTCGAGACTGGTATTGCTGTATTGCCCCGACTGGTAGTCGAAGCCGCCGCCGATCTGCATCGCCAGCCCGCTGCGCGACAGCGGCACGGTGATCATGCCCAGCGTCGTACCGGTGTATTTCGGCGTCAGCGGGAATGGCTTGCCGGTGGCATCGCAATAGGTATCACCGTTGCCGTCGGTATCCTTGTTGTCCGGAAAACAGGTGTTGGTGGTGAAGTCGAGGTATTCGGTGTCATTGAGGCCGAAGGTCGAGAACAGCGTGAACCAGTCGAACACCAGCCAGGTCATGTCCGCCTCGATGCCCTGCGAGCGCGCCTTGGACGCATTTTCCACCTTGCTGCCGCCCAGGCCGATGCCGGTTGGGCTGTTGGTGGGAAGACCGACCAGCACCTGGAAGTCATCCACGTCGAGCCGGAACAGCGACACGTTCAGGCGCATGCGCCCATCCAGCAGGGTGGACTTGAAATCGAGCCCCCAGTCGGTGGCGGACTCCGGTCCATAGATCAACTCGTCGATGTCGCCACGATATGAGAACGCGTTGAAGCCACCACCACGAAAGCCCTTGGCCCAGTGCAGGAACAGACCGATCTCCTCGCTCGGCTCGAAGTTGAGCGACACACGATGCGCGACGTTGTCCTCGCTCAGGCTCAGGTCGCGCTCGTATTCCTCAACGCCCAGCAATGGCAGCAGCAGCGCGCTGTCGGAGCTGTAGTACATGTTGAAATGCGCATCCTTGGTCTCCTGGTTGAAGCGGATGCCGTATTCCACCCCCCAGACCGGCGTGAGCTGCCATTGCAGCTGCGCGAACGCGGCCTGTGCGTCGGCACTCTGATCGAAGTCCTGCGTCGCTTCCTCCGAGTACGCCGAATCGGCGATGCCCCCGATCGGCGGGATCAGCGGAAATAGAGCAGCGACGAGGTTGGTGATCAGATCCGGCACCGGGCTGCCGGCGTTGTCGAGGGTGCTGGCCAGAAGCAGGTCCAGATACGACAGGCCGACGCGGTAGCGGATGCCATCCCCCTGGATCTCGCGCTTCTGGTAGTACAGGCCGGCCAGGATGTTGCTGTAACCGAGATCCACGCCGAACAGGCTCGGCAGGCCCAGCAGGCCGTCCAGCTCGGGCGACTCGAGCCTGAACTCCGCGGTCGTCGTCGGCGAGCGGTCGGAATCGAATGCGGCGATCGCCGGCACCGGCGAGATGTCGGTATCGAGCGCGGCGTCGCCGTCGAGCACCGAGTAGCCGCCGAGGCCGACCAGCTCCCATTCGCCGATGTCGAGACGCCACTCCGCGTTGTAGGTCTCCAGCGCGATCCGGCGGTAGTCCGGATCGTTGATCGTGTTGACGTAGTTGGCGCGCTCGAAATCGGTCGCAGGGTCGTAACGCAGGATCGCCGCCCGCATCGTGTCGGAGACATCGAACAGCTCGATGCCGGCACCGAGCGCCTCGATATCGACCTTCTCGGCGGTCAGGCGCAGACTGGATCCGAACAGATCGACGAAATCGAGCTTGAGCCGGACGCCCTTGCGGTTGTTGCCGCGGCCGTATTCGGGCGCGCCGTTGAGCGACACCGTCGCGCTGTTGCGGACGAAGCCGGTGCGATCGTCACTGAGCCCGGCGACGCGGAAGTTGAGGAAGCCCGGAATCATCGGCCCGCCGACGGCCCCCTCGAGGCGGCGGCGGTCAAAGTCGCCGTACTGGATGTCGACAAAGCCCTGGTACTCGTCGGTCGGCGAATTGGTGATCAGATGGATCAGGCCGGCGGTGGTGTTCTTGCCGAAGGCCGTACCCTGCGGCCCGCGGTAGACCTCCATGCGCGCCAGATCGAACAGGGCCGACGTGAAGTATTCCAGCCGCGTATACGGGATGCCGTCGATCGCAACGCCCGCCGGCGGCTCGAAGGCCTTGTTGTTCTGGTCGGTCCCGAAGCCGCGGATGCGCGGAAGGATGAAATAGCCGGCATCGGCGACCTTGACGTTGGGGGTGTACAGCACCGTGGTGTTGAGGTCGGTGATCGACCACTCCTCGATGAACTGCTCGTCGATCACCGAGATCGAGATCGGCACATCCTGGATCGGCTCGGCCTTCTTCTGCGCAACCACGACGATTTCTTCGAGGCGCTTCGACGACGGCGGAGGTGCAGCAGCCGGAGCCGGTTCGGGCTCTGGCGACAGAGGCTCCACCGGCACCGTCGCCAACGTCTCCGAAGACGAGTCAGCGCGACTCGCCACTGGGTCGGTGGTCCCGGACTCCACTTCCGGGTCGCCTCCCTGCGACTGCTGAGCCGTTCCGTCCGCTTGCGCCTCCGAGGTTGCAGACGTTTCCGGAGCGTCGCTCAGAATCGACGATAGCAGTGCGTCGAGATCTCCATCCTCGCTCTGCGCCATTGATGGCAACTGCCATGCCACACCCAACAGTCCGACGCTGAGCGAGAGCGCGATTCGGACCATCGACCGCCCTTCTGCATCTGTTCGAAACATCGTTCCTCCAAAATCGCAATGCGCAAACGCGGTCGTTCAGTGAATGACCGTGACGCGCTGGTTGTTATTCCACCTGTGCCAGTGGATCTCGCCCGGTTCGTAGTTGGGATCTGCGTGCTCGATGAACCCTCGAAGTGCGCGCATCATCTTCCGGTGCAATTCTTCGCGGGCAGACACCGTCTCCCGCGTCCATGTAAAACGGGAAAAATTGGGGCTCGAATCCTGAAAGTTGCCGAACACGAACGGCACATCGAGACCGTGATATGGGCCGAGCAGCTCTCGCCACGGGGACGGCATGTCGTCCCAGGCAAAAACATAGCGATACACGGGGACGTCCTTTGCGACGAGGCGGTCAGCACTGCGATCGACCCAGCCTTCGAGCCAGCGATTCGCCGCCCACGTACCGATGCGGAACGCAAAGAAAGGCCACGTGCCGAGGAAGTCTCCGGCATTCAGATCGGTGCGACCGCTGTTCGCCAGATCCCAGAACTGGCGGTGACTGTTCGATCCGAGTTCATCGAGCAGGAGCAGGCTGGCCTCGTTTTCGACCGTGCCGATGACTGTCGGGACCGGATTGACGACGTCGTGTCCGCGGTTGGGATCCGCCGGCAGCGGATGGATACCGCGCGCCGCCTCGATGATCTCGTCCGCTGGCGTGGACAGCAGATACCCCCTCTCGCCGTCGTCTCCGTGCGTTCGTCGATAGGCGTCGAGGTCATCGTTCACCGCGAGTCGGCCGTCACGCTGCAACAGCTTCGTCAGCAAGCTCTCACCACGCGCCTGCATGGCGTCGGCCGACGCATCCATCGGAAACCCTGACAGGATGATGGCCTTGTGAAAGAGGCCTGCAGCCTGTTTCGACCGCAGCATCGCCCAGACGCTGACGGCACCCGCAGAATGTCCCATGACGGTGACGTTGCCAGGATCGCCACCGAAGACGGCAATGTTCGCCTGCACCCACCGCAGGGCCTCGATCTGATCCTGCAGCGCCAGATCGACCTCGGACGACGCCGCCGTCGCCACCGAAGGCAGGGCGAGCGCACCGAAGAACCCGAGGCGATAGTTCATGCTCACCACAACCGCACCCAGTTCACTGGCCAGCCGGGTCGCTTCGTACAGCGGCAGCGAGGCAGCACCGACAACCCCGCCGCCGCCATGAATGAACACCAGCACTGGCCGTGGCGCCTGCGGAACGGTCGGCACCCAGACATTCAGATAGAGACAGTCCTCGCTACCGTAAGGCTTGTCGAAAGTCTCGACGTCGTCGCTTCCGAAGAAACCACCGAGCTGGACGCACGGCGGGCCAAAGCGCTCTGCACTCCGCTCCCCGTCCCACGGGCGGGCCGGGCGCGGCGGCAGCCACCGCGCGGCGCCGACAGGTGCCTCGGCATAGGGAATCCCCAGAAAGCGCACCACGGGGGCCTGCACCACATGGGCACCGCGTAACACCCCGTTCGGCAACCGGACCAGGGTTTCCGCCTCAAGCCGCGCATCGGCCGACGTCATCCCGGACAACGCCAGGAACGCAAGCCCCGCGAGCACGCACCGATTACGGCGCCCGGCCCGATTCTGAGACAAGTGGGTGTGGCGTACGTGCATGATCAGCCCGGCATTCAACGCAGCACCGTGTAACGGCGCTCCTGATCCCAGCGGTGCCATTGCACCGAGCTGGGATCGCGTCCTGGGTCGGCCGTCTCCAAAAATCCCTTGATCGCCGTCACCAACTCGCCATGCAGCTGCTCGCGCCCGTCGCGATTCTGTGGTGTCCAGGCAAAGCGGGTGAAGTTGGATTCGTGATCCGGAAAATTGCCGAACAGAAACGGAACGTCGAGTCCGTGAAACGTTCCGAACAACTCACCCCAGGGCGACGGCAACGCGCTCCACTCGAATGCGTAGCGATAGACCGGTACATTTTCGGCCGCAATCTGATCCGCACTGCGATCGACCAGATCGTGCAACCGCCAGTTGGTCACAGCGGTGGCGACCCTGAACTTGATAGACGCCCAGAACCCGAAGAAATCCCGCGCGCTGAGATCGTCTCGGCCGCTGTTGATCAGCTCCCACAACTGCAGTGGGCTCAACGCACAGTATCGTTTCACCAGCAACATGCTGGCCTCGTTGTCGACCGAACCGACGATCGTCGGAACTGCATTGACGATCTGCGGGGCTTCGACCGACTTCGACGGCGGCGGTCCAAGCGTTCGGCCGGCGTCCAGGAGCTCCGCAGCCGAACGCGCTCTCAGATAGTCATTGAGCCCCGCATCTCCAAGCTGCTCGAGTACCACCGGCAACTGCTCGTCATCGCTGATGCGCCGGTCATGCTGCAGCACCTGAGCCACCCAGGCCCGGCCATAAGCCTCGGCCTTGTCCGGATCCGCCCTCAGGGGGATGCCGGACAGGATCATCGCTTTGTTGAACAAACCGCTGGCGCGTGGGGACTGCAGCATTCCCCAGATGCTTACCGCTCCGGCGGAATAGCCCATCACGGTGACGTTTTCTGGATTCCCACCGAACGCAGCTACATTGCGCCGCACCCAGCGCAGAGCTTGAATCTGATCGAGTAGCGCATAGCTCTCCGGACCATCCGGCCGCAGTGAGCGCAGCGACATTGCCCCGAAGAATCCCAAGCGGTAGTTGAGGCTCACGACTACCGCATCGAGCTCTGAGGCCAGACGCGTGGCTTCGTACAGCGGCAGCGATGCCGCGCCGTAAATCCCGGACCCCCCGTGGATATAGACCAGGACCGGCCGTGGTGCAGCATCCGCAGGGCGCGCAGCGACCGGCGCCCAGACGTTCAGATACAGACAGTCCTCGTCACCGTACGGTTTGCCGAAGGTCTCAGCGTCATTGCTCGCAAAATAGCCGCCGATCTGTGCGCACGCCGAGCCGTAGTGATCGGCCGTGCGGACCCCCGACCAGGGGGCGACCGCTTGCGGCGGCTGCCAACGCAGCGGCCCGATCGGCGGCGCCGCGTACGGGATGCCGAGATAGCGGACCGTGTTTCCGGCGATGTGGCCTTGTACCAGACCGGTCGCAATGCGCACCGGCGCCGGCACGCTCGCAGCCGCCGCCCAGCTCCATCCGCTCCACAGCAGCCATACCGCCGCGGCCAAGCGCGCCACGCTCACGACACGGCCTCCCCGGCCGGCGCCCCGACGCCGGCATCGCTGCGCACGGCATCGAGGAACTCCGCCAGTACCCGATTGAATACCTGCGGCCGCTCCGCGGTGACCGCATGGTGGGCGTCCTCGATCACCGCCAGGCGCGCGTTGGGCATCTGATCGACATAGGCCTGCTTCGCCGCCACCGGCGTGTAGTCCTGGTCGGCGCCGACCACCAGCGTGGGCACCGTAATCTGCTGAATGCGGTCGGCAATGCTCCAGCCGATCAGCGCATCGAGTGTGGCGCGATAGCTGGCCTTGTCGTTCTCGGCAAAACGCTCGATGAACTGCGCCTGCAGCGCCGCGTCGTCCGGAAACAGCCGCTTGGCCAGTGCCTGGCCCATGCGCTGCATGCTCATCAGCCGCACCAGCGCCCGGCGCTGCACCAGCATCACCCGTTCGCGCCAGCGCTGCGCGACGAATGCGGGCGCGCTGTTGACGATGGTCAACGAACGCACCTCCTGGGGCTGGTCGAGAGCCATCTGGAATGCAACCGCACCGCCGAGCGACAGACCGACCACGTCCGCGCTGGAAAATCCGGCATGCGCCAACACCGCGGCCGCATCGGCCGCGAAGTCCCGGATCGTCACCTCACCGGCGATGCGCGAGGACTGCCCATGCCCCCTGAAGTCGGGTGCGATCACCGTATGACGCTGTGCGAAGGCCTCGATCTGGGGCGCCCAGTCGCGGCTGCTGGAGCCCAGACCATGGAGCAGCAGCAATGCCGGGCCGACCCCGCTGCAGCTATAGGACAGCATCCCCCAATCGGATCTCACCACTGGCATGTTCGACTCCCGCACCGGGCGCAGCTTGCTGCGCCAATGAAAACAAACGTTCGTTGTGATTTTTGTGGACTATAGATTGATATTCCAACTTAAACAAGTGACAATCCGAACATCACCAATCACAACGATTGTTATCAATGGCGAGAGCAGCCCCGGAATCGAATCCCCATCGGCGCATCGCCGCGATCAGCGCGGCGATGCCGCCCGGCGTCACGCCCAAGGGCGCGCGCGGACGCATCCTCAACGCCGCGCTGTGCCTGTTCGCCGACCACGGCTACGGCGGCACATCGGTCCGCGACATCTGCTCCGCCGCCGGCGCGCAGCCCACCACGCTGTACGCCCATTACCCGTCGAAGGAACATGTGCTGGCCGAGATCATCCGTCTTGGCCACGAGGAGCATCACCGCCGGCTGCGCGACGCGCTGCTGACCGCGCAGCCGGACCCCACCCAGCAGCTGTCGGCACTGGTGCGCGCGCATGTGCAGTCGCATTGCGACTATTCGATGCTCGCGGTCGTCGCGACCGCGGAGCTGCATGCGCTGTCGGCGGAGATGGCGACGCCGATCCTCACCCTGCGCGCCCAGTCGGAGCGACTGCTGATCGACGTCATCGAGCGCGGCATCGAACAGGGCGTCTTCAACGTGCCGGACACCGTGATGGCACTGCGCGCCATCGGCGGCATGGGCATGCGCGTGGCGTACTGGTACGAACCCGGCTGCGGACGCACGCCGGAAGAGGTCGGTGGGTTCTTCGCCGAATTCGCGCGCCGCATCGTCGGCGTCATGAACGCCTGAGCGGGAACACACCGCGATCGCCGGCACCGCAGGCGCGGCCGGCGCGGACGTCCGGGGCGACCGCCCCGGGCCGGACACATGTGCATGGACAGGGAGAGTCGGTATGCGCACTGCTCAATCGCGTGCCCGCTGGTTGGCACGCTGGGGGATCCGGACCGCCATCGGCGGCGGGTTGATTGCGGCCACGGTCGTCGCCGGCGCGTACCTGCTGCTGCACGCAAGCCTGCCGCAGCTCGACGGCACCCGGGGGCTCGAAGGCCTCGGCGGCAATGCGCGCATCGAGCGTGATCGCCTGGGCGTCGTCACCCTGTCGGCACAGAACCGTCTGGATCTGGCACGCAGCACCGGCTTCGTCCACGGCCAGGAACGTTACTTCCAGATGGATCTGCTGCGCCGCGCCGCGGCGGGCGAGCTGGCCGAACTGCTGGGACCGGCGGTGCTGCCACAGGATCGCGAGCGCCGTCTGTTCCGGATGCGGGCGACACTGACTCAGAACCTTGCCATGCTGCCGGACACCGAGCGCGAACTGCTGCAGGCCTATACCGACGGCGTCAACGCCGGCCTCGCCGCCCTGGCGTCGCGGCCGTTCGAGTACTGGCTGCTGCGACAGCCACCCTCCCCCTGGCAAGCGGTCGACAGCCTGCTGGTGCTGGCGACGATGTTCTTCGGCCTCAGCGACCCCACCGCCGCACGCGACCTGCAGCTCGCCGCCCTGCACGAAGGGCTGCCGCCCGAGCTGACCGCGTTTCTGACCTATCCCGGCACCGAATGGGACGCGCCGCTGATGGGCGACGCCTACAATCAACCACCGCCGCCGCCAGGCCCGGACATCTACGACCTGCGCAGCTTCGATTCCGGCGGTTTTCCGGAACTCGCGGCCGGCCACGCCGAACACGACTTCCTGCTCGGCAGCAACAACTGGGCGGTCGCCGGCAGCCATGTCCGTGACGGCGGTGCGCTGGTCGCCGGCGACATGCACCTGCCCTACCGCGTCCCGCACATCTGGCTGCGCACCCGCTTCCGCATCGATGGCGACAACAGCCTCGACGTCACCGGCGTGACCCTGCCCGGGCTGCCGTTCATGATCGTCGGCAGCAACGGCCACGTCGCCTGGGCGCTGACCACGACCTATGGCGACTGGAGCGATCGCGCCCGCCTCGAAACCGACCCGGCCGACCCGCGGCGCTACCGCACACCCGACGGCTGGCGGCGCATCGAAGCGGTCGACGAAACCCTGCGCGTGCGGGGCGCGGACGCCGAAACGCTGACCGTCGACGAAACCCTCTGGGGACCGGTGCTGACCGATGCGCTCGGCCACGCCGACGCGATCCACTGGCTGGCGCGCGTCCCGGGCGCACTCAACCTCGGCTTCACCCGCATGGAACGCGCCGCAGACGTCGCCGAAGCCGTCGACATCGCCAACCGCTCCGGCCTGCCGCCGCAGAACTTCGTCGTCGGCGACCGCGGCGGCCACATCGGCTGGACCGTCGCCGGCCGCATTCCCCGCCGAGAGGGCATCGACGGGCACATGCCGGCGTCCTGGGCCGACGGCCAGGGCTGGTCCGGCTTTCTCGACGTGGCCGAATATCCGCGCGTGATCGATCCGCCACAGGGCCGGGTGTGGACCGCCAACGCCCGCATCGCCGACGGCGAAGCCCTGCGCAAGATCGGCACCGGCACCTACGCCCTCGGCGCGCGCCAGCAGCAGATCCGCGACGACCTGCTGGCCATCGGCACCGCGACCGAAACCGACATGCTCGCCGTGCAGCTCGACGATCGCGCACTGCTGCTGCAGCGCTGGCAGACGCTGCTGCTCGACCTGCTGTCGACAGATGCCGTGAACGGCCACCCACTGCGCGCCGAGGCCCGCAGCCACGTCGAGGACTGGCAGGCCCGTGCCGTACCCGGCTCGGTCGGCTACCGGCTCGTCCGCGAGTGGCGCGACCGCGTGCGCGACACCGTGTTCGCGGCACTGATCGCGCCCTGCCATGCCGAGAATCCCGACTGCACCTACGGCGATCGCGCGTTCCAGACCGAAGGCCCGCTGTGGGCGCTGGTGACGCAGCAGCCGCCGAACCTGCTGAGCCCGCGCTTCGAGACCTGGAACGCGCTGCTGATCGCGGCGCTGGACGCGGTGCTCGAACCCTATGCCGCGATGCCCGGCGGCATCGGCGCACGCAGCTGGGGCGAGACCAACACCCTGCGAATGCAGCACCCGCTGTCGCGGGCCGTGCCGGCGCTGTCACGCTGGCTGGACATGCCGCCGCAGCCGATGGCGGGCGACAGCGAACTGCCGCGCGTGCAACTCGCCCAGGGCGGCGCGTCGCAGCGCATGGCGGTGACACCGGGCCGCGAGCGCAACGGCTACTTCATCATGCCGGGCGGCCAGTCCGGCCACCCGCTGTCGCCCTACTACCGCGCCGGTCACGCCGACTGGATGGCGGATCGGCCGCTGCCGTTCCTGCCGGGCAACGCGGTTCATGTGCTGAACCTGCAACCCGACGGATAAGCGACGACGCTCTCAGGCGGGCGCCAGCGCCCGCCGCTGTCGCAGCGCCAGGGTGACGATCCAGCCGCCGAACAGCAGATCGAAGGCGCCGCAGAACGCCGGCCACCACACCGGCACGCCGGGATTGTCGATGACGTGGCCGTGGACCGCGTCGAAGCAGCCGTGCAAGAAGGTGGCCCCGCCGACGATCATCAGCCCCAGATCCACGCGGCGATGCACACCCCCGATGACCGCCAGGCCCGTGAACGCGGTCGCGACGATCACCTCGATCCAGATCGATTGCCCCGCCATCACCGCGAACAGCACGTAGTAACCCGCGATCGCGATCAGGACCGTCGGAAAGAAACTGCGATCGCGGTCGAAACGGCAGACCCGCGCAAACGCGGCAAAGAAAGCCGCCAGACCGAACCCGAACAACAGGGCCGGCATCATCCACTCGTTCTGCATCATGGCCTCTCCACGCACTCAATAAGCCTTCACCCGGGACGCGTCCGGCATACCGGCCCCGGAACGACCGGCAGGCGCAGTGCCCGACGCAGCGCCGCGATCGCTCGCCGGCGGCGTTCTTCGTCGCCCTTGATCCGCGCCGCGCGATCGAGCAGCGCGGCGATGTCCAGCGGGCCGTCGGCCACCGCACGCAGCGCCGCATCCAGGTCCACCGCGTCGCCATCGTCGATGTAGCACTCGATGTGCTGCAGGATCGTCGCGAGCCGCGTCACGGTCCGGTCCGGGTCAGGGGCTTGCGCATCGCGAAGCGTACGAAACCCACGCCGCCGCGTTCCACATATTGCTCGGCCTCGACCCCGAAACCCCGGGCCTCGAAAAAAGGCCGGGCCACCAGGCTCGCCTCGGTGTAGGCCGCTGCCGCACCGGCCGCATCCAGAACGGACTGCGCCCGTTCATACAGCGCGGAAGCGACACCGCGGCGCGCGAATTCGGGCGCGCAGTACAGCAGATCGATATGCCCGTCCGTCGTATACGCGAGGAATCCCGCGATCACTCCGTCGCTGTCGGCAACCAGCACCGACTGCGAGGCCAGGCGCGAGCGCCATGCCGGCAGATCCGGCGCCGCCGGCGCCCACGCGGCGCGCTGCCGTGCGTCGTAATGCCCGACCGCCAGAACATGAATCGCTCGCGTGAAAACGCCGACGACCTCCGCCAGATCCGCATCCCTGTATTCCCGAACGACCAAGGCATCCCCCTTGTTCCCGCCGCGATTGTCGCGCAACTCCGGCATACCGGCACAAGCCGGCGGCTAGCCATATTCCTACACCGCAAGCGCCGCATCGCCGATTGCAGCCCACCGATACTCCGCGCTTTGATGAACCAAACGGGTATCACATCAAATATCAGCCCGTTGTTGCGCCATATCGACTTTCGCGGGAGGGCGAAATGCAAGTCATACGGCAGTGGGAGCGTGTCTGCGTGTCCGCGTTGTTGCTCGTGATCGTCGCCGGAACGGCGGCACACGCCGAGACCGCCGCGGAAATGCAGAAAAGACTGAACGCGGAAGTCCTGTCTTCCGAATTCGATCCGGGCGATCTGAAGAAAGCGGAAGCCTACGCCGACGACGCTCTGAAAAAGAACATCAAACCGGTTCAGGCCGCACCGAGCTACTGGCAGCCCGGCTGGACCTGCGGGAATCTCACGCGCTACCGGTATTACCGCTATCGCGACTACCGGGACTGCATCTACTACCACCGTTACTACGGGCACTACTGGTAGCAACGCACCGTTTCACCACAAGACCGCTGATCGGTCACATATAAATTCAAGACAAGGGAGCTCATGCCGTGAAGACCGGAACCCTCACGCTGTTCAGGATTGTGCTCGTCGCCGCAATCGCGACGTTGTTCTCGGGCTGTGCCGCAACGCATGTCGCCCTGAGCAAGAAGGACCTCGATGTCCAGACCAAGACCAGCTCGGCGATCTTCATCGATCCCGTCGCACGATCCAAACGCACGATCTATCTGGACGTCCGCAGCGGCGTCATGGAATTCGACCGGCGCGCATTCAGCCAGTTCGTCAGACAGCAGTTCGCCAGCAACGGCAACGGGTATCAGATCGTCGATGACCCGGATGCGGCGCACTTCCAGATGCTGGTCTATGTGCTGAACCTCGAAAAGGCCAGCCCCAGTGCGGCTGAGGCGGCGTTGGGACAGGGCTATGTCGGTGGCGGCGAAGTCCTGGCCGGATCGGTCGCCGGCGCCGTGGTCGGCCACAACACCGGCCATACCTGGCAGGGTGGCCTGATTGGCGGCGTCGCCGCCTCCGGCGCATCGCTGATCGCCAACGCGCTGGTCAAGGATGTGACCTACATGCTGGTCTGCGACATCTCGGTCCGCGAGCGCGTCGCCGACGGGGTGCTGGTCCGCAAGGACACCAAGATCGACGCCAAGGTGTCCGATGCCGGCTCCAGCCAGCAGCGCGTGTCGGAAGTCTCAACCCGCAAGGAATACCGCACCCGCATCGTCACCACCGCCAACAAGGCCAACCTCGAACTCACCGAGGCCCAGGACAAGATGTTCGACAAGACCGCCTACGCCATGGCCGGCTTCTTCTGATCGGTAGGCAGCGGCTGGCTATCCGCCCCGGATCAGCTGGCGAGCGAAAAGCTCCCTTCTTGAGCGACGACGCGATCGCGGCCGTCGGCCTTGGCAGCGTAAAGCGCCCGGTCGGCGGCCCTGATCACCGCATCCAGATCCTGGCCGTGGCGCAGCTCGGCAACCCCGACGCTCAGCGTGATGCGTACCGGGCCCGATGGCGAATCCAGATCCGTCCGCCGGACGCGTTCACTCAGCCGCAGCATCGATTGCCGCGCGCTCTGCAGATCCGTGTTACGAAACAGCATGACGAACTCCTCACCGCCGAAGCGGGCCACGAGGTCGGTCTCCCGGACATGCGCACGAATCACATCGGCAAGGCCGCGCAGCACAGCATCGCCGGCCTGGTGGCCCAGACGATCGTTGACGTTCTTGAAGTAGTCGATATCGATCAGCGACAGCGCGAACGGTCGGGGGTAGCGAAGTGATGCCCGCAGTTCCGACCCGGCCAGCTCCACGAAGTGGCGGCGGTTGCACAGCCCGGTCAGCGCGTCGGTCCGGGCCAGCGCCTGCTCCCGCTCCAGCGCATGCCGGAGATCGCTGTTGGCGCGCTCGACCGCGCGCTTGGCCGCCGCCACCTCGATCTCGGCAAGCTTGCGGTCGGTGATGCTCTCGTGCGACACCAAGACAAACGGGGTGCCATCGACCTCGTAACGCGTCAGCCGTGCGATGAACCAGCGTTGCGCATCCGGGGAATGGCACGGGTATTCCACCTGGTGGCTCGTACGCGTCCCCGCCAGAACCTCGCGCAGGCCCGTCAGAACGCGGGCGACGCTGCGATCCTCGTCGCTGGCCAACGCCTTTTCGCAGACATCCAGGTAGCTGACCCCGACAAAGGCGTCGCTCCCGCCCGCGCCATTGCGTCGCGCAAACGCACGCCACGCCGCGTTCACGGCAATGATCCGCCCTTGCGCGTCGAGCACGGCGAGATTGGCACTGATCGCATCAAGCGTGGAAAGGACGAACTTCCGCTCCCAATCGCGTGATGCGCCAGCGTTGGGGATCATGGTGGACACCACCGCTCCGCTGGTGACAGACACAGGCGCTGCGCCGTCGGCGCACACGCCACCAGCTTGGAGCATTACGCACCGCGCCAACGCGACTCCACGGCAGCAGCCAGGCGGCCCGGGCAAGCTGATCGGCGGAGCCGCAGGCCCTCATCCGCTGACGACAGGCGCAAAACGGCGCCGCCGCGCGAACGGCCTGTCGAGGCCGCCTACATTGCGGGCCTGGCGGGCGGCATCAGGATCGCCAGCACGATGGCCAGGCCCAGCATCGCCGGCACGTCGCCGAGCAGATGGCCAGGCTGATCCATCATGACCGACTGCACGGTCATCAGGCCGCCGTGCGCGGCACTGGACCACGCGGTGAACTGCAGCAGGCTGCGATGGGCGGACGGATTGCGCGCCGCGAGGATCAGGAACACCCCAAGCACCGCATAGATCGACAGCATCATGTGCAAGTAGTGCATGCCCGCCTCACCCCAGGCCCAGCCCGACGGCCAGACCAGCACCAGCGGATAAGCCGACAGGCACAGAATGCCGGACAGCACCAGAAACGGCGGCAACAGCTTCTGTTTCAGCGATTGCATCGGTATCTCCCCCTTTTGGAATCCAGCGGACACGGCTGTGGCGCCCGTAGCGGTCTACAGCCAGCGCCGCACAGCTTGCCGGTAGGCGAGATAGTGCGCCCCGAACTTTTGGCCAAGCATCCGTTCCTCGGGCGCGATCTGGAAGCGGTTCATGTACGCGACGAAAGCCGGCAGGCACAGCGCCGCCACCGGGCTCGCCAGCCACAGCGCCCACGCCGCCAGTGCCAGCAGGAAGCCGACGTACATCGGATTGCGGCTGTAGCGGTAGATCCCCGAACTGACGATGCGGGACGCGGCGTCCGGCGCCCGCGGATCGACCGTCGTCCGCGCCCGGCGAAACGCGATCACCCCGGCCAGGGCAAAACCGGCACCGGCCGCGAACAAGCCGCCGGCGAACCATGGCCGCAGCGGACTGGTCCACATCCAGAGCGGCAGCGCCCGATGCAGCCCCCACATCAACAGCGCCGTGATCGCCACCAGGACCAATGGCGGCAGCTTCAGCTCGAGCGCGTTCAACGTACCGCGGCGGTCGCAGCCGGCAGCTGGCGCATCCGCAGCAGCAGATAGACGGCGAAGCCGGTCGCCACGCCCGGCACCAGCCCCAGCAGCAGCGCGACCCAGCCATGGCGGACACCGGCGCTGCGCGCCTCGTGAACCACCCACGCGGCCAGCACGCACCAGCACATGATCGTGTCGAGCGAATACCCCGACGCATACGGATTCACGAATCCCGCCGCCAGCGCGCCGAACAGATCGCCGGAAGCCAGCAGCGGCGGCACCACGATGATCGAGAATGCGGCGGCGAAGCCGAGCGCCAGCACCACCAGTACCGTCTGAAACATCCTGTTCTCCCCTGTTTGAAAATCCTGCAGTCCGGACCGCGCGAGCCCGGGGCCCGCGTCAGCCTTGCGGATCCTGCGGCCCGACCCAGAACAGCGGGTTGTGGGCCACCTCCCACAAATGGCCGTCCGGATCCTTGAAATAGCCGGAATAGCCGCCCCAGAACACCTTTTGCGGCGGCTTCACCAGCGTCGCCCCGGCGGCCACCGCCCGCGCGACGACCGCGTCGACTTCACGCTCCGTACCGACATTGTGCGCGAGGGTGACGCCCTCGAAACCGCTGCCGTCGTCCGGCACACCGGCATCCGCGGCCAGCGCCGCGCGCCCGTACAGTCCCAGCCAGCTGCCGTTGAGCGTGAAGAAGGCCACCTCCGGCGGCGACTCCATCCGCGGAAAGCCCAGCCCGGCCTCATAGAACCTCACCGCCCGCGCCAGATCGCGCACGCCGAGCGTGATCATGCTGATGCGTGGTTGCATGCCCAGTCACCGTAACCTTGATCTGCGCATCCTGCCGCAGATCGGCGACGGTGTCTGTTTCTGACTTGCGTGGGGGGGGGCTTACGTGCAGCGTTCGGTGTCGGGGCAGATCCCTTCGTTGGTGCAACGCTCCGCATTTTCACGGCAGGTGGACGAAGACGCGCCATATGCGGTCCGTAGCTGCAGGGTGCGTCACCATGGCAGCATGCACCGGATTGCTCTCGATGTAGCGGTAGCAAGTCATCACGTAGCCTCCACTGCCGATCGGAACGGCCTTGTAGCGGCCCTCCCACAACGTGCCAGTCCGCTGGCAGGTGAAGTCGAAGTACTGGACATATCGCCGCCCCACGGACTGCATGAGCCTGGAAATGCCATCCGCCGTCCTGGGCGTCACCGGCAGATGGACGTGGTTGGTCATGAGCACGTAGGCGTGGATTGCGCAGTCGTACCGGCTGCAGCCGTCCTGCAGGAATTCCAGGAAAATTCGGTAATCCTCCGGCGCGCAGAAGATGGGGCTACAGTTGTTGCCGCACTGGATCACGTGCTGCGGCTGGCCAGAATGACCGTAACGGGGCAGGCGGGCCATGGAGCGGATTCCGGGAAAGCGTCGCCTGGATTACTTCAGACATTCAATCGTGTCTGACCCCTTTGATTCATAGGCATGGGTTCATACCGCCCCTCATGGCCCGGACGGCACGCCGAACTTCTGCAAAGCGATTCCAATGGCACTGTACCGAGCATGAGCCACATCGGACTCACCGACACTCAGATCCCGAAAAGCCTTTTCAGAAATGCATACTTGGTGCCTTTCGTTTGACGGGGGGAGCGTCAGGGTTGCCTTGTACCGACACTTCATAGGCTTGCCGTTATCATGCAACTTCTCTACCCGTACCGGAATCTCGATTCGCCTACCGATATTGTTTGCTAGCTGGTCAGCCAGCGCTGAAACAAGCCCGACGGGAACGAAGGCGCACAACGCAACTATCGCGACAACAGCAACGCCTCTTTCGATCGGCCGCTTTCGAAGCAGGTCCATTCGAGCAAGGATCAGATAGTACTCACGCCCCAAGAGCACACCAGGAAGCAGTGACGCCCATGCGATTGCAACAGAAGTTATCGTGAAAATCGTATTGTGCTTGGCGAGACTCTCAGCAGTTAGAAACGCTGCAAACGTTGCAACGCCAACGATGATGCAGCCGCGCTCAAATGCTCTGGACCTGGTCGGCATCGCTGTTATCGCCACGGCCATGGAATGAGGAATCCGTATCCGCCAGATACGGAGGCTCCTGGCGTCGTAAATCCAATCATCCCCCCTCGAGCGCCGTTGGGGGACTGCAGAAGTCCGCCGCCAACAACATAACCACCGAACTCACCTGATCCGGGGCCGCCTAGCAGCTCGTTGATCTTTTCCGAGTCGCTTGAGTCGCAGTTCGCCCCCTCGGTCACGACACCAATGGCGGCGAACGCCCCCGGTTTCACCCCTCTGGGAACACCGCCGTTGGCACCAGGGGATACGTAGATCCCATTCTCGGTGATCGCAATGCTTCCCGAATAGGAATTCCAACTCGCCCCTACCATGAAGAAGAGAGCCGGAAGATTTCCGTCGTATGCCTGTTCAGCAAACCCGGGGCCATTTCTTCCGGCCAATCCCATCGGATCAATGCGGCTCACCGGATTCCCCCCGACATAGGC